>JGI25917J50250_1000043_pt1 | contig 29522 bp, 19 predicted proteins | sample LauGreSBDMM110SN_4_FD_50250 | JGI IMG/M metagenome (IMG submission 50250) | reverse complement strand
CACATTATTGCAATAGCTTTAATGTGCTAAATCATCCGAAATGGCGTTTAAAACGACATGAATTAAATAGTGACTTTTTAGTTAGAAATAAATTTATATTTACAACAAGTTATTGTAATCGTTGAATTATCAGAATATACTGGATTACAACTTCCGTTTGTTACAACTGCTCTTATGTATGTATTTACTGTCAATTCTCCAATTGTAGCACCCGATAATGTTGGGCTTGTAGCGCCACCAATATTTGTAAATGTAGTGCCATTAGTTGATGATTGCCATTGAATAGATCCAGTATAATTACTTAAAGTTATATTGGTTGGTGTTGTAGCAGTTGTTATAGTTTGATTTCCAGATATAATTCCTGCTACTGATTTATTCACAGTAATCGTCATTGTAGCGGTATCAGCACATGAACCTTCAGTTGGTGTAAAAGTGTACAAAGTAGTGGCCGTATTGTTTAGACTTGGCGCCCAACTTCCTGTAATACTATTATTAGAAGTCGTTGGCAGAGCTGATAAAGTTGTTCCTAAACATACTGCAGCTACTTGTGTAAAAGTTGGCATTACAACAGTATTTACGGTAACAGTTATTACATTGCTTGAAGCAGCTCCTGACCAGTCTGATTTACAATCTACACGTGCTAATCTTTTGTAGTAAGTGGTAACGGATAGACCAGCTGGTGGACTATAGCTACTTGCTGTTGCATCTGTTATATCACTAAAAGTACTATTATCTGTAGATGATTGCCATTTATACTCTAAAACGCCTACAAAACCAGTAGCAGCTGTAGCGCTTAATAAGTCAGTAGGATTTCCAGACACACATAAAGATTGTGTTCCTGAAATAGTTCCTCCTGCAGTTGGATTAGTACAAACTTGACCAATTGCAAAATCTCCAAAACTTGAAATTGAAGAAGCCGTGAAACTTGTTGAACTTGGAGTTCCCGATGTTGTCAGGTTGCTCCAGCTAGCACCATCATACAAACGAGCCGCAAAGAATTGCGTTACTACACTGCTGTCATTATCTTGAGTAGCATAAGTAAATGTTGCGTTGTAATTTGTAAAACCGGCTAAACTATCATTTGTTAATGTCCAATTTCTATTGATGCTTTTTGTAGCATTAATGTCGGAAGTAGCAATTTGAACATGATCTTCGGCAGTTGTTCTGGCTGTTAGACCTCCAGTTGCAGTTGTGTTACCTGAGAAAGTTACTGTCAAAGGAGTGTAATAATTCGCATCTCCTATGGTGTAAGTAAATGATGGATTAGCACCTGAATCGGTTAGTTTTTTCAAATTTCCAATTACCCAACCAGTTGATGCGCTTGCTCCAGTAATACTTCCTGACGCAACAATTGTCACCGTTTTTGTTCCAGTTGATTGTGGAACCGTGCTGTATGTGCTAATACCATCTACCGTAGTAGTAAGGTTCACACCATTGTTAGCAACTAATTTTCCAGAAACAAAGTTCAATACCCCGTTAACGGTAATGTCGGTATCTGGTACAAAATCTGTTACAGTTACTAAACCTGCATTTACTGCTTGAATAGCGCCAGGAAGATAAACGCCAAGAGGATTGTTTATTGTTAAATTATTAATACCTAAGGTAGCTGAAATTTCATTACCAAAAGATGTTCCCATATTAATAGCATTTGCATTATCATTTTTTGCAAAAATGTAATTGATACCATTTGCAAAAGTTCGTGTTCCAGAATTTCTAATATTCCCAGTGTTATCAGCCAGTTTACAAATACCTTTGCTTGATGTTATACCCAAGGTAGATCCAGCTGCAGCAGAAAAGTGACCACTACCGTTATAGTTAAAGGTTCCAGAGCCAATAATAGCTCCATCCACTACATTACCATCTCCCATCATCAACTTCCCAGTAACGAAAAGTGTACCTGGTGTATTGATTCTTAAAGCAGCCGCTAGTACTACTCCTGCTGCATTGTTTGAAATTGTAACATTACCAGTAATTGACGCTGTAGGTAACGAAGCCGTGTTTTGAGCTACTGTTCCGTCATAAAAATAATTAGCGGCAGTGCTAAATGAAGGTGTTGGCGTTGTAATAGCAGTAGCAAGAGATGTGTTTTCTCCTAATTTAATAGTAGCTCCGCTACCTAAAGCAAAAGCACCTGACCCAGTTACTTTGAACCCTGCTAAATTAATAGTGCCATTTACTGTCATTGTTTTGGTAGCACCTACAGTGAAATTGGCTGTTAATGCAATTACATGTCCTGCTGTAACAGTTACATTATTTGTACTTGTTGGAGCAACTGTAGCATTATTCCATGTGCTTCCATCATAAAATTGCCAAATTGCAGGGTCAGACATGTTGCCACTTGCAATAGATTTGAAATCAGCATTAGCTTCTGCAATAATTAGCAAATAAGAAATCACATTTGATTTTGGTGATGATAGGTAAGTTGATAAAACACCTGAACCATTCGTAGAATTAGTTCCTGTAGCGTATACATCATAATAATAATAGCCACCAGTTAGTCCTGTAATGGCAGTGGATGCTGTTGTTGTTGGTGGTGTTGTTGGTGTTGTGTTTGCAACTACATTAACCGTGTTCACTAAATCTAACTTTTCTCCTTTTACTAAGATGTTATCAATTCTGCTAGTCCCTCCAGTTGTTGTCATTTCAACGGATGGAATCGCAGTATTCCAAAATGAAGTTTGTGCCCAACGTAAAACCACATTTGGGTTATTTTGACATGCTGCAGGTAATGGTACATTTGTTAAACTTGTCCAAGTACTGTAATTAAGTGTAATTGTGGGAACTAAGTCTTCAAAAGTACCTGTAGTACCCGTACTACTGTATTGAAGTTTAAAATCCCTTGGTCCTCCATTTGATGAAAGTTGATCAGAGGAGATTGTGGCATTTTTAAATCCTACGGTGTTTACTTCAATTTGCCAATATTTAATTGGTTGTTGTAAAACAACTTGATTAGGCGCTGTGCCAGTTGTTGAATAGTACGATGCTCCTCTAGCGGCAAGACCTGAATTTGGATTACCTGTTTCCGCATTTATTGTTCCTGCATTTTGGGTTAAAATTTTCGAGGAATTATTGGTACTGTAAGCCTCTGCAGGTACTGAGCTACCTGAAAAAGTAGAAGGAAAAGAAGAGGTATTATTAAAAGTCCACCCAACGATAGTGCTGATTGTATTTGTACTAGTGTAAACTGATGTAGTATAACCTGTTGCATTTGCGACAACACCCCAATTAGCATTAAAACCTCCTGCGACAGGTGTGTCTGCAGCAGTAGCAACTGGCGCTACCAGTTGTGTAGATGTTCTTCCCGTAACAGTTGATGCAGCAGAATAATTATATACGATATCATAAGTAAATATTCTATAATAATAATTTTTATCAGAGGTTAAGCCAGTTTGATTAAGCGTTAAGGCACTTCCAACATATACTACTGTTCCAGTTTTTGGAGCCGTAACCGGATCGGTTACAGGAGGCGTTCCAGTAGCAATAGTTTTATTAGTTACAAGATCATACTGAGTTCCTGTAACTGGATTAGAATCTGCTTCAGGAGCACCTGTATAACGAACTACTAAATAACCAGCAAGATCAGTTGTGCTTGCTGAAGCAACCCAATTAAGTGTCATGCTTGAACCTGTTTGATTTGATACAGAAGCTGCACCTGCAGGTAGAGGCGGTGTCGTATCTGCTTGAGCAGGAGTCACTGGTGTTCCTGAGGCAGAAGATTCGCCAGAGTAATTACGGTTAGAATCAAATGCATAAACTTTGTAATAGTAGGTAGTATTTTCAGTTAAACCTGTATTTGTAAACGTTTTTGTGGTTCCTACTGATACAACAGTACCAAGTAAAGGAGTAGCTCCGGTAGTAAAAGTATTTCCAACATTATAAGTTACATTTTGCACTGGATCGTTATCATCCGCAGGAGCACTAGCATAGCGCACTAATAGATATCCAGTAAAATCAGCATTTGCGTCATCAGCAGATGCAACCCAATCCAACTTTAAAGACGTTGCAGCAATTGTAGGTATTGTTAAAGCTCCAGGATTAGCAGGAGGTGTTGCATCTATAATAGTTATCACTACTTTTCCTGCGGCACCAGCACCACCGACTTGAGAAACACCTGTAGCTCCGCCACCACCGCCACCAAATTCGGTAAGTATGGCAGTACTATTAATGCCGGCAGTTACACCAGCTTTTCCGTTGGTGCCAGTGCCTCCACCTGCCCAACCAGGTGCGCCAGCACCACCGCCTGTTACGGCTGCAGTTGCAGTAGTTCCGGTANNNCCTGGATTTCCAGGNCNTGNAGTTCCTCCTGAACCACCACCAGCACCGCTCGCATTAGATGTACTGGATGCAGTATATGAGGCACCACCGCCACCATTACCGCCAAGGGAGTAAAAGAAAGAATCCACTGATCCAGTGTTTATTGTGGTAAATGGATTGAATGCAGCAGTAAGCGCACCTGATACTGAAGATGTACCTCCAACTATCGTTACTGTAGGTGCAGCTAAATAACCGCTACCTGCATTGGTCATATTACAGTAGGCTACTGTTAAGTTAGGACTTGTTCCGTTTATCGAAATATTCGCTGTGGCAGCAACGCCCGCGTAAGTCAACATGGCTGTACCATTCGATACCGCCCCAGTTGTGTGAGAAGGGGCTACACTACTAGTAGTACCAGCCGTCGAAACGGTATATAATCTACCTCCACTAGTAACCTGTTGATTTAACGTATAGGCAGTTGTTGCCGCCCAAGGCGTTCCAATAATAACTCCTGTAGGAGCAACAGAGTATGCGCCAGCAGTTGTTACCGCTATATTTGTTAAAGCGCCGCCATTTTTTCCTCCAAAACCTGTTTTATACGCTGCTCCACTACTATTACCGCCAGATCCTCCTGTTACAGACAATAACGTAGTAGATCCAGTTTGCGCAATAAATGAAGTAGTTCCTCCATTTCCGCCAAAACCTGCACTAGAGCTTGTGCCGCCTCCAGCTCCTCCAGTCCCGATAGTAACTGTATAAACTTGACCAGGAACGACCGTCACTGCTTTTTGTCTTACATAATTTCCACCGGCACCGCCACCACCTGAGTACAGGTTTGCTGAACTACTGGCACCTGCACCGCCACCGCCACCACCCCAGGCTTCTACCTGCACGGAAGTTATACCAGCAGGACAAGTCCATGTCGTTGAAGATGTAGTTGAAAGACTCGTAACATTTTGTCCCCAGCTTAAATTTGATCCTAACAATAGGAGGCAAATGCTGTAAAAAAGACTAAGTATTCCTTTTTGGTTAAATAATTTTTGTTTCATAATAATTGGTTTTTATGGATTAACTCGCCTGAATGATTTTAGCGTATCTCAATTACACTATATCGATTTAGAATTACAAATTAAATGTTATTTTTTACATGCAAAGTTCAAAAATAGGTATAAAAAAGTCCTGAAATTTATTTTAGCAATAACAAATAGATGCTATCTGAAGCAGGTTTAGAGCTGCTGTAGTCGCTTAAAATTTGTAAAACAATACAGGTTATAGCATTGATTGTGTTGTATTTAAAAATAAAAAAAAGAAGTGCGATGAGCGAATACGTTTTCGTAAAACACCAAGAAATATTGTTCTGATTGATTTTTAATTACTAATATTTATAAAAAAAAAGTTAATTGAATCAAACTATTTTACACTACTTCAATTGATGATGTTAAATTAACAATAGCGGAAAAAAAATAAGACAACCATAATCAAAACTGTTCAAATATTAGTACAAATTATGCTATTGTCATAATTCCTTTTATAAGCAAAACTGTACTAACAACATTGAAATAAAATAAAGTATTATCAAAAGGAAAACCTTTACCTTAACTTTTTAAAAAAAGTTTATCACAAGGAATTTATTTATTACAGGTAACAAATGACAAAGTTGTATTGTTGGTGTAAAATAAGTCGATTGGTATAAAAGTAGTATTTCCTAAAATCAAAAAAACGCTTCAAAAATTATTTTTGAAGCGTTTTATAAATACAATTTTCTTTGACTATAATTTCCAAAGGCATCTGGTTTTCAACTGGAATATCTTCTTTTAGCATTAATTTTTTATACAAATAATTAACACCTAAATAGCCCTGATTTTCTGGATTTTGATTGATAAGAAAATCTATAATACCATGATTTAAGTATGCTACATTTTTTTCTAACAAATCATACCCGACAATTTTTATACCTTTAATTTCGTTCTTTTTTATGAATTCAGCTATTAAGTAAGCTCTGGAATTGGGAATGTATATGGCATCAATACCTTCAAACATTTTTTTATTCAACTGAATTTTACCGTTGTCTTCAATGTTAATTTCATTAATTGCAAAATTTTTAAACTCCTCTTTGTTTTCAAAAAAAGAATAGAATCCTTGCACTCGTTGGTACCAAATAGAAGTGATTTTTATTTCTCTCGTAATTTTAATTATTAAAATATTGGCTTTCGCAGTTGGTAAACCTATGCTTAATAATTTCCCGGAAAGCACGCCGCCTTTAAATGCATTCTGTCCGATATAATAACTGTTAGAAATTGACTCTATATCTGAATCAATCATTATAATTGGACAGTTTTTTTCTTTGTATTCTTCAAGAAAAATCTTAGACTCATCATGAAAAATTGGCGCAATTAAAAGGCCATCATGTTGGCATTTTAAAAGTTCTAAACACCTTTTTTTAAAGGACGATAAACTATAATCGTAATAAAAATATTCAATGGTAAAACCTACATTATCAAATTCTTTTGCAGCTTTTTCAATACCAAAAACTGGCGATTTCCAATATTCTAATTTTTTGTTGTTAGGAATACAAACTGCAATTTTGTACTTTTTGTTAAAAGCTAAATTGCTCGCGTGAATATTTATTTTATAATCATATTTTTCTATGATTCTGTTAACTTTATCAATATTTTCTTGGGTTACTTGACCACGATTATGAAGCACTCGATCAACGGTACCAGGTGATACTTCCGCTAATTTCGCAATTTTTTTTATAGTAATCACTTAAGTATTTAGTTTTAAATATTTAAATCAAAGTTACATAAAATTATTTTGAGCCCCTGATTTTTCAAAAATTATTTTTTAGTGATGCACCAAAATGCGAGATAGATTGGCTGTATATTATTAATTATGGCTTAGACTTGCAGTACAAGCTACACTTTTAATTGCATGATGATGTTGAGTTGGATTTTTTAAATCAGCATAGTGATTAAATCCTAGGCGTCTTTTTATTCATTTGGTTCGATATGAATTAAAACGTGTCCTAGTTCTATTATTTCACTTCGCAAGGTGCCTTTTAATAGATGTGCTAAATCATGTCCCTCTTTTACCGAAATTTTTGCATCAACAATAGCGTGCAAATCAACGTGGTATTTCATTCCTGCTTTTCTTATAAAACACTTTTCTGTTCCGAGTATTCCGTTTACTTTCAATGCGACTTGCCGAATGTTCTCTACTAAATCGTCGTATCGGTGCTCGTCCATTATTTCTCCGAGCGCAGGTCTGAAAATTAAATAACTATTATATAAAATAAAAAATGAAGCAAAAAGAGCAGCCCAATCGTCGGCAGATTCATACCCTTTTCCTAAAAACAAGGCAATTGAAATTCCTACAAAGGCAGCGACAGATGTAATGGCATCACTTCTGTGGTGCCAAGCATCCGCTTTCAACGATGAACTGTTTGTTTGTATGGCTTTTTTCAAAACGGTTTGAAAAGAATATTCTTTCCAAACTATGATTATTCCCAAAACAATTAAAGTCCAGGCTTTTGGCAATTCGTGTGGGGTTCCTATATTTTGAATACTCTCGTATGCAATGATCGTAGCAGATGTTATCAAAAAACCTACCACAAGAAAAGTAACCAAAGGTTCAGCTCTTCCGTGTCCGTAAGGATGATTGTCGTCTGCGGGTCTGCTAGCATATTTTATACCAAACAAAACCAAAAAAGAGGAAAAAATATCTGCAGTTGATTCAATGGCATCAGCAATCAAAGCATAAGAATTTCCAAAGAATCCCGCAACACCTTTGATGATTGCTAAAAGTGTATTGCCGATTATACTGAAATAAGTTGCTTTTATCGCTGTTTGCTCGTTGGTCATTGATTGGGCGTTTTTGAAAGTGGTCTACTATAGAGATTTTTAAAATCATCCTCATTCACTCCTTCTGAGGTAAACAATTTAAACAAACTGAACGTTGTTGTTGTTTTCCCAATGTAATGAAATATTCCCCAAATTGTCCATCGAACTTTCGATTATTCACTTCTTTTTTGACCAGCAGTTTTTATAGCAAATTATCAAAACTAGCCCTTTAGCTTCATTACGATTTCAAGTTGGGCTTTTAAGATTTTGTTTTCTGCTTCAAGATGGCCTATGCGGCTTTCATAATCTTGCTTTTCAGCCAGTTTTGCCGCTGCGTTATTGTCTGTTTTTGCAAAATCTGAGGGTAGCGCGTTAGCAATTTCTTGAAAAATATTGTATTTCATCGCATAGCACATATCGATTAGTATAGATGTTTGGATGCTAGGTTTTCTAATGAATCTATTCATAGCGCTGCCTGATCTACCAATGGCGCGCTCTATATTTACATTAGACATTTTTAATTTGTAGGTCAGGTTTTCAATTATTTCACCAGTATTGATGTTGTGGTCACTTTTTTTCATAGTACTATAATTTTAATTTTACGACAAATTTAAAAAGTATATTTGACTTTAGTGGAATATAATTTGTATTTTTTAGAATTAAAGTTGTCTTTTACAGAACTACAGTTGTCTTTTATAGAGCTACAGTTAGCTTTTACAGAGCTACAGTTGACTTTTACAGAGCTACAGTTGTCTTTGACAGCACTATAGTTGTCTTTTACAGAGCTATAGTTGTCTTTTACAGAGCTATAGTTGTCTTTTACAGAACTACGGTTGTGTTTTGTAGCAATAGCATGATTCTTATTAAAAATGGATAGCATTTTGTGTGTATGCATAAGACCGTTCGATTGTTGTCAAAAAAAAACCCCAAAAATAGTACCTAACTTTTTGGGGGTTGTCAGAAATTATTTTACGGATTTTAAACAAAGTGATTGAATTAAATTCATCACTTTTTTAGAAAAGTTAATTTTATTTCTTAATGTTTCTTTATTATAAATACAGTTTATGCCAGTTTTATAATTTTTTAATTGGAACGTACCTAGGAACTAATAGTTTCATCACGCACCATCCGATTAAATAGCAAAATGCACAGATAGAAAAAACAATCATATAGCCTTGGTCAATCCCATCTGAAATTACAGCTCCCGTTTGTTTTAAATCTTTAAAGAAATTTTCAGGAATAGGCAAGGTTTGAAATTGAGGATATTTATCTAAAAATGGTTGTCCGTTAACTGTGGTCCAAGTTTTATGGGCATAGTCAAATAACAATCCAGAGCCTTTGTTTATGATTGTAGAACCAATTCCGCCAGCTAAGCCTCCTATTCCAACTACAGTTGCTATTGCCTTTTTAGGAAACATGTCTCCAACGGTAGTGAAAATATTAGCAGACCAAGCTTGGTGCGCTGCGCCTGCAATTCCAATAATCAAAACTGGAAACCAGTAACTGATATGACCTAGTGGTTGAGCAAGCAATGCCAATAAAGGGAAAAAAGCAAAAATCAGCATGGCCCTCATTCTGCCTGTGTAAGGATGCATTCCTTTTTTTTCAACAAAATAAGTTGGCAACCACCCTCCAATAATGGAAAGGAGTGTTATCATATACAATACAAATAAAGGAAATGCCGCTTCTGTTGAATCCATGTCATAAACAGAGCTTAAATAAGCTGGGGTCCAAAATAAGAAAAACCACCAAACGCCATCAGTCATAAATTTACCGAAAGCAAAAGCCCATGTTTGTTTGTATTTAAAATAATGCCATAATGATGTTTTAGACGAATCATGAACTGCGGTATCTTCTGTATTATTTTCTGCTATTTCATCTTGTTGAATATATTGTAATTCTTCTGAACTTACTTTAGGATGTTTTTCTGGTTTGTCATACATCAGGTGCCAAAACCCCATCCAAATGAAACCTAATGCTCCAATGATGATAAATGCCATCTCCCATCCAAAAGCTTTTGCAATAAAAGGAATAGAAATTGGTGCTGCTAAAGCACCTACTGTTGAGCCAGCATTGAAAATACTGGTAGAAAACGCCCTGTCCTTTTTTGGAAAATACTCTGCTGTAGCTTTAATCGCAGCAGGAAAATTTCCTGCCTCTCCGATTGCCAAAACAAAACGGGCAAAAATAAATAAGGAGACGCTAACGTTAATTACCATTCCGGTATTATTTAATGTTTTGATTATTTCTTTGGCACTTTCAAAGCCTTCGAGCCAGTGTCCTGTAATTATACCAGAAGTCGCTATTCCACAAAAAGCATGCAAGCACGCGCCTACAGACCATACTCCAATGGCCCAAAGAAACCCTTTTTTTGTGTCTAAAATATCTACTAATCGCCCTGCGAAAAGCAACGAAACTGCATAAAAAATAGAAAATAATGCGGTAATATTGCCGTAATCATTATTTGTCCAATGAAATTCTGGAGCAATAAAATCTTTCCATGTTAAAGAAAGTACTTGCCTGTCTAGGTAGTTTATGGCTGTTGCAAAAAACAATAAACCACAAATGGTCCAACGGTAATTTTTAGATTTTATTGACATAGTTTGGGAAATTGAAGAAATTAAGTGAGTTTTTATAACAAATATCAAGAATAGTGTTTCCTATAAACGGTAGGTCATTTGGAAGTTGGTTTTTTTCTACTTCTTCTCCCATAATGTTGCACAGTATTCTTCGGAAATAATCGTGTCTTGGAAACGATAAGAAACTTCTAGAATCAGTCAGCATACCAATAAAATTAGGTAATAATCCGAAGTTGGATAACACGTTCAATTGTTTTTCGATGCCGTCTTTTTGATCTAAAAACCACCACGCTGCTCCATATTGAACCTTTCCTTTGATTGGCGCTTCGTTAAAGTTAGCTGCCATTGCCGCGAAAACTTCGTTGTCTTTTGGGTTTAAGTTATAAACGATTGTTTTTGTTAATGTGTTGTTGTACGACAGTTTATCAAAAAATTTCGACATAGATTCGGCATGGTTCATGTCGCCAATAGAATCAAATCCAGTGTCCGGCCCGATGGCTTTCATCATTTTTGAATTGTTATTTCGAATGGCACCCACGTGAAATTGTTGCGTCCAACCTTTTTCAAAATCCATTACAGCCAAGTCAAACAAAATCGCTGATTTGTATTTTTGAATTTCATTAGTTGTTAAATCACCTTTTTGAATTGCTTTTTCGAAAATAGCATTAACTTCTGTTAACGAATATGCTTCTCCATAAAAAGTATCCAATCCGTGATCGGAAATTCTACATCCAAGTTCGTGAAAATAGTCATGTCTTGCTTTTAAAGCGATTAATAGTTCTTGGTAACTTTTAATTTTTGTTCCAGCAAGGTTTTCTAAATCGTTTATCCAGTTATTGAAAACTAATTTATTTTCAATATTAACGGCTTTGTCTGGTCGAAATGAAGGAAGTACCATGATTTCAAATGCCTGATTCTGAATTTCTTGATGGTATTGCAAATCATCGGTAGGATCGTCTGTTGTTCCTACCATTTGAACATTCATTTTTCGCAATAAATTTTTTACGCTAAATTCTGGTTTTTGAAGTAAAGCAGAAGCTTCAATATAGATTGCTTCTGCCGTATCCGGATTTAATAGTTTTTCTATGCCAAAATAATTTTTTAACTCGAGATGCGTCCAATGGTACAAAGGATTTCGAAGCGTTTTCGGAACCGTTTCTGCCCATTTTTGAAACTTTTCAAAATCAGTTGCATTCCCAGTGATGTATTTTTCATCAACGCCATTTGCCCTCATTGCGCGCCATTTGTAATGATCACCTTCAATCCAAATTTGGGTTAGGTTTTCAAATTGTCGGTCAGCTGCAATATCTTTTGGAGATAAATGACAATGATAATCTATGATTGGCTGGTTTTTTGCGTATTGATTATAAAGTTTTATCGCCGTTTCGTTATAAAGCAAAAAATCGTCTGTTAAAAAAGTATTTTTTGACATAATTAATTATTAAAATAAACTTTTTTCAATTCCCATTTCTAATCCTCGCAACTCTGCTAATCCCCGCAAACGACCAATTGCTGAGTAACCAGGATTTGTTTTTTTGTTCAAATCATCAAGCATTTGATGTCCATGATCGGGACGCATCGGAACTATTAAGTTTGTCTTTTTTTGTGTTTTTATAATTGATTTAATTACTTCATACATGTCCACGTCGCCTTCAAGGTGATTGGCTTCAAAAAAGCTTCCTTCTTCATTTCTTTTAGTACTTCTTAAATGAATGAAATACATTTTTTCTCCATGTCGGTCTACGATTCCCGGTAAATCATTTTCGGCAATAACTCCATAAGAACCTGTACACATCGTAAAACCGTTGCTTTTGTAATTTACGGTAGTCAACATTTCTTCTAAATCTGCTTCTGTGCTAACAACTCTAGGTAATCCAAGTATTGAATATGGTGGATCGTCTGGATGAATTGCCATTTTAACGTTGACGCTATCGGCTATCGGCATTATTTGCTGCTGAAAAAAGAATAGATTTTCTTTTAATTTTTTTCTGTCTATTCCGTTGTATCCTTCAAGCACTTTAAGGAAATCAGCAACAGAATAAGTTTCTTCCGAACCTGGTAAGCCTGCTAAAATATTTTTTTGAAGTTTTGATTTGGCTTCGTCATCCATGTTTTCAAACAATGATTTTGCTTTTGCTATTTGTGCAGAAGAATAATCGTTGGCTGCATTCGGTCTGTTAAGAATGTACAAATCAAAAGCGATAAACTCATTCATGTCAAATCGCAACGCTTTTGAACCATCTGGCATTTCATAAGACAAATCTGTTCTAGACCAATCTAAAACCGGCATGAAATTGTAACAAATGATATTAATTCCGCAAGCTGCTAAATTTTTAATGCTATGCTTATAATTTTCGATGTATTGTAAATAATCACCAGTTTGTTTTTTTATATCTTCATGAACTGGAACACTTTCTACAACCGACCATATCAATCCAGAAGGTCCGTTTGACGCTATTCCGTCTTTGAATTCTATTGTATTTTTTCGTTTCATTATTTCATCGATTTCCCAAACTTGACCGTTTGGAATGTGATGAAGCGCGGTTACAATTCCTGTTGCTCCCGCTTGCAAAATATCTGATAATTTAACTGGATCGTTAGGTCCGAACCATCTCCATGTTTGTTCCATAATTTTTTTTTGATATTAAATACTAGACACTCCAAAGCCACCGTCAACATTGATGACTATTCCTGTCACAAATTTTGAAGCATCGCTACATAAAAACATTAATACACCATCTAAATCTTCGGGAACACCAAAGCGTTTCATTGGTGTCATTTCGATAATTTTTTCTCCTCTTGGGGTAAGATTTCCTTCTGGAGTAAGCAATAAAGCTCTGTTTTGGGCTCCTATAAAAAAACCAGGGGCGATAGCGTTTACTCTAATTCCCTCTCCAAATTTAGTTCCCATTTCAACTGCCATCCATTTAGTGAAATTATCAATCGCAGCTTTTGAGGCAGAATATCCGACAACGCGAGTTAAAGGACGTTGCGCCGAAGCGGAAGAAATATTAATGATAATGCCTGATTTTTGTTTAGCAAAAATTGCTGAAAATACCTGCGAAGGAAGCATTGTACCAATGATATTCAAATCAAGTACTTTTTGCAAGTCGCCCAATTGCATATCATAAATGGCTTGATCGGTACCTATCGTTGCTCCAGGCATGTTTCCGCCAGCAGCATTGATGAGTATATCCAATCTTCCATACTCTTTTAATATAAAGTCCCTAACTTGTTCTAATGATTCTTTGTTTAGTACATTAGCCGTTACAGGAAATGATTTTCCACCATTTTTTATTATTTCATTTACAGCGGTTGCTGCTTCTGCATCTGTCAAACCCATAATACCTACGTTTGCACCATGCTCTGCAAGTACTTTTGCCATATTGGAACCTAGGACTCCAGCACCTCCGGTTATTAATACAACCTTTCCGTTTAAGTCAAATAAATTTTTCATTAAATTTTTTATTTTATGGATTTAATAATATTTAATACAGCTTCAGCATCCGATTGAATTTGCGAATAATTTTGTTCTTCCATTAGTGTTTTGCTAATCAATTTACTTCCCATTCCAACTGCACAAACTCCCGCTTTGAACCATTTTTCTATGCTTTCTTTCGTAGCGTCAACGCCTCCGGTAGGCATAAAATTTAATTTAGGAAAAACATCTTTTATGGTACTCATAAATTCAACACCTAAGATATTCCCCGGAAATAACTTAATAAATTCCAAACCAATATTTTCAGCAGCAATAATTTCGGTAGGCGTCATACATCCTGGAGCATAAAATATATTGTTAGCGACGGCATATTCGGCAATCTCATGCACAAAACCTGGACTTACCAAAAAATCAGCTCCTATGCTTAAATACGCTGCGGCCTGTTTCAGATTTTTAACCGTTCCTATTCCGATGAGTAAATCAGGCATTTCTTGATTTCTTACTGCTATCAATTTTTTAAAATTAACAAAAGCAGTTTCACCTCTGCTGGTATATTCTATTGCTTTTATGCCAGCTTTATAAACCGCTTTTAGAATTTCAACACTTACGGTCTCATCAGCATTAAAATACAATGGCAGAATCCCCTGTTTTTTTATGGTTTCTGTAACTAATTGAGCATTATTCATTTTTTAAATTTTTATTTTTACAACCAATTTTTTTATTTCTCCTGTCCCAATCATTGGTGCATGGACATCTTCTGGAAAAAAAATAGCGAATTGATTATCCGTTAATTCAAAGTACGTGTCGGGTGAGTCTGAATAAAATCGGACATCTTTTTCAGCATTATAAGCGCCCTTTTGGGTTTTGCATTTATGCCTTGGTTTCCATCCAAAGATTTCATTTCCTTTTATGCAAAGTTGAATATCAATGAATTGATCATGACATTCAAATTTTTCTAAACTTGTTTCTTTTGATTTTCCAATAGCAGTCGTAATAAATGAACGAATGCCAGTTGGAATTTCAATTGTCCCATCAGGAGCTTCAACTAGATTATTGGTTAGAATATAATGAAAAGCGTTTTCAAATTGAGGGTGTATTTTGTAATACTTTTGTGCGTTTTCTATTGTATCAATTATCATTTGCTTTCTAATTTATCGTTGTACTCTTCCGCTACCATCTCCAAGTACTAATTCTTTAACTTCTGAAAGTGTTGCGTGGTTTAAGTCTCCTGGAATAGTGTGTTTCAATGCGCTTGCTGCCACTCCGAACTCCGCTGCGTCCTTCATAGCCATTCCTGTAACTAAGCCATAAATTAATCCACTAGCAAATGAATCTCCACTTCCAACTCGGTCAACTATCCTTACGTTATATTCTTTGGTATGGTAAAATTCTTCTCCATTATACACTAAAGCGCTCCAGCCATTATCACTGGCGCTATGGCTTTCTCTTAATGAAGAGGCAATAAATTTGAAACCAAACTTCTCTTTCATTTGTTTGAATACATCTTTGAAACCATCTAAATTTAATTCGCCTTTTGTCACATCAGTACCTTGTGCCTTAAAGCCTAGCGTTGTATCTGCATCTTCCTCATTACCTATACATACATCAACATATTGGCAAAGTTGAGACATCACTTCTCTTGCTTTTTCTTTAGTCCAAAGTTTTTTTCTATAATTTAAATCAATACTAGTTGTAATTCCCTTTGCCTTAGCGGCTTTTAGAGCAGCTAATGTTAATGCAGCAGCTTTGTCACTTAGTGCTGGTGTTATACCTGTGGTATGGAACCAATCACATCCTTCAAATATTTTATCAAAATCAAATTCAGAAGCATCAACATCTGCAATAGAAGCTCCGGCTCTATCATACACCACTTGAGAAGCTCTCATTGAAGCACCTGTTTCTAAAAAATAAATACCTAATCTATCTCCTCCTCGGGCGATAAATTGTGTATCTACACCATATCTTCTAAGGTGGTTGATAGCGGATTGCCCGATAGGGTTATTTGGAACTTTAGTAACAAATGTGCCGTCTAAACCATAATTACACAGCGCTGCAGCAACATTTGCTTCACCGCCTCCGTAAGTTACATCTAAAGAATCGCTTTGAACAAATCTTTTAAAATCTGGTGTAGATAAGCGTAGCATTATCTCTCCTAGGGTAACAACTTTTTTACTCATTCTAATTGTATTTTTTATGAAATGTTAATGAAAATAATTTATCGTGTGCGAACACGAAAAGCCAAAAATATTAAAAATAATAATAGAATGCGTAAAAAACGAAATATATTTTAAATTTTTTTTAATCGCAAATATTTTTTTGTTTCATAAAAAATATTTCACACAAGAAAAGCGAATAGAAGTTAATAATTGGACTGTTTTTTGGTTTTAATTTAAAAACACATGGCAAATCTTGAATGGTTTCCTCAAGAAACAAAGTTTCAAAAAAAAACCGCCTTATGTAAATAAAGCGGTTTGTAAATTCAATTTTGATTTTTTCTTACAACAAGGCGTTTAAGCTGTCTGCATAAGTTTGTTTTGGAGCAACACCAACTTGACGTCCAACTACTTCACCATTTTGAAAAACCAAAACAGTTGGGATGTTTCTTACTCCGTATTTTGCTGCAAATTCTTGATTTGCATCAACATCTACTTTACCTACAACTGCTTTTCCGTCGTATTCTGTTGCTAATTCTTCGATTACTGGCCCTACCATTCTGCAAGGTCCGCACCAAGCTGCCCAAAAATCTACCATTACGGGTTTATCCGATTTCAATACTACTTCTTCAAAAGTAGCATCTGTTATTGTTAATGCCATTTTATATCTTTTTAAATTGTTGCACAAATTTAGTGTTTTAAATTTTAAACAATTGTTAAATTTAAATTGCTTTTTATTATGAATGCATTTGAAAATTTGATTGCTATCAATTTAATGAAAAATTCACTTCCATTTTTTCGAGTTCACTCAATAATTCACTTGATATTTGAATTTTAAGTTTCAAACTTGGCATCACTAATTTAGTAATCACTTTAATTTCTTCTATTTCAGTTGTAATAATGTTCAAATTATTATCGGTCAGATTTTCTGAATTTTCATCGGCATCAAGTATGATTTCTTCTTGCTCGGGTTGTTGCGTTTCAACTTCAACCGTTTTTAAAACTTTTTGCGTTTCTAAAATTTCAAATTCAATTTGGTTATTTCCTTTGTTTTTCTGAAAAACTGCGTTCAAATTATCTATCAAAACAGCACTCAAGTTTTTAATATCTAAATTGATGACGAGTTTTTTTGCAAACAAACTCAAGACATCTTGCAAATAATGAACGTTTAAAAATTGCAGTCTTGGNTCNCCTTTTTTNCCAGTTTCTCGATTNAGATAACCCTCTTTTACTGCCACTTTNATATAAGTAAAATTATTTTGAATAAAAAAATGTCTGAACTTTCCATATTCTTCGCCAAAAATTTTAAACTCATAGCTTTCATCATAACCCTCTAAAGTGAAAATTCCCCATCCTTTGCCAGCATTCGAAACCCGATGTTGAATGTTAGTAATAATTCCTCCGAAAGTCAGGTTTTTATTTACATGAAGTTCGAGATTTTTTAAACTCTCTAATTTGCTATTACAGAAATTTTTCATTTCAAATTTAAAATCGTCCAGCGGATGACCTGAAATGTAGATGCCAACCACTTCTTTTTCTTTTGCTAATTTTTCCATCGTACTCCAGTCTTCACATTGTGGGACGATTGGCTCTGCAATTTGAACATCACTAGCTTCTCCAAACAAACTCACTTGCGATGAATTTTCATTTTCTTGGAATTTTGAGCCATACCTCATTGCCTTTTCGTAGAATGGAATTCCTTCGCCTTCAATATGAAAATATTGCGCCCGAATTACCCCTTTAAAAGAATCAAATCCGCCAGCAAAAGCTAAGTTTTCAAATGCTTTTTTGTTGGCAGAGCGCAAATCAATTCNTTTAGCTAAATCAAANATAGATTTGTATTTTCCGTCTTTTCTATTGTCAACAATAGTTTGTACCGCTCCATTTCCAACACCTTTCACAGCTCCCATTCCAAAGCGAACGGCGTATTCATCGTTTACAGTAAATTTATAAAAACTTTCATTCACATCTGGTCCCAAAACCTTTAATCCCATTCGCTTGCACTCTTCCATAAAAAAGGAAACTTGCTTGATATCACTCATGTTATTACTCAAAACGGCAGCCATGTATTCTGCAGGATAATTGGCTTTTAAATAAGCAGTTTGATATGCAATCCAAGCATAACAAGTAGAATGCGATTTATTGAAAGCATATTCTGCAAAAGCTTCCCAGTCTTTCCAAATTTTCTCTAGCTTTTCTTCAGCATGTCCTTTTTCTGCGGCTTGACTAATGAATTTTGGCTTCATTTTATCCAAAACCTCACGTTGCTTTTTTCCCATGGCTTTTCGCAAAACGTCGGCATCACCTTTAGAAAACCCAGCTAATTTCTGAGACAAAAGCATTACCTGTTCTTGATAAACCGTTATTCCGTATGTGTCTTTTAGCAATTCTTCGCAAGCTTCAAGGTCGTATTCTATAGGTTCTTCTCCATTTTTTCTTCGGATAAAACTAGGGATGTATGCAATTGGTCCTGGACGGTAAAGTGCATTCATAGCAATCAAATCGTTAAAAACTGTTGGCTTTAATTCCTTCATGTATTTTTGCATTCCAGCACTTTCATATTGAAAAATACCTACTGTTTCTCCACGTTGAAAAAGCTCAAAAGTTTTCAAGTCATCGATAGGAAATTCATCCGGATTGATGTCTATTCCGTTTCTGTACTTCACTAATTTAACAGTGTCCTTTATTAAAGTAAGTGTTTTTAGACCCAAGAAGTCCATTTTTAACAAACCAGCACTTTCTACCACTGAATTGTCGAACTGAGTAACATATAAATCCGAATCTTTTGCGGTGGCAACGGGAACAAAATTGGTAATGTCGCTTGGCGTGATAATAACGCCACAAGCATGAATTCCGGTGTTTCTTAAATTGCCTTCTAAGATTTTAGCCTGTTGGATGGTTTCGCCACTCAAATCATCATCTTTTGAAATGGCAATTAGTTCTTTGATTTTTTCGAAATCTTCCGGCCGCAGAATTTTCTTGATTTCGGGTTCAGCATCTTTCAAAAAACGGGATAAACTCCATTTCGAAGGAATCATATTCGGAATTAACTTGGCAATTTTATCCGCTTCAAAAAGTGGCAGATCAAGAACCCTAGCAGTGTCGCGAATGGCCGATTTTGCAGCCATTGTTCCGTACGTAACGATTTGTGCAACTTGTTTTTGTCCGTATTTTTGAATTACATAATCCATAACTTTACTTCGTCCTTCATCGTCAAAATCTATATCAATATCGGGAAGCGAAACACGATCTGGATTTAGAAATCTTTCAAAAAGTAAATTGTACAGCAGTGGGTCTATGTTAGTAATTCCCAAACAATAGGCAACCACCGAACCCGCCGCAGAACCACGTCCGGGTCCAACCGAAACTTCCATTTTTCTGGCTTCTGCGATAAAGTCTTGCACAATTAAAAAATAACCTGGATAACCAGAATTGGCAATTGTCAATAATTCAAAATCTAATCGTTCTTGAATTTCTGATGTTATTTCGGAATAACGGCGTCTTGCACCTTCGAAAGTGAGGTGTTTTAAATAATCGTTTTCGCCACGAACACCTCCGTCAAATTCGTCTTGTGGATTTAAAAATTCATTTGGAATTTCAAATTTTGGGAGCAATACTTCACGCGCTAAATCGTATATTTCAATTTTATCGACTATTTCTTGAATGTTGGCAATCGCTTCGGGCAAATCGTTGAAAACTTGCTTCATTTCATCGCCAGATTTAAAGTAATATTCTTTGTTGGGCAAGCCAAATCGATATCCGCGACCACGACCAATTGGTGTGGATTGTTTTTCGCCGTCTCGCACACACAGTAAAATGTCATGTGCATTGGCGTTGCTTTTTTCTATATAAAATGTGTTGTTGGTGGCAACAATCTTTACTTCATGCTTTTTTGCCAGCGCAATCAAACCTTCATTCACGCGATTTTCATCCTCTTGATTGTGGCGCATGACTTCAATGTAAAAGTCATTTTTGAATTCATTTTTCCACCAAATTAGCGCTTCTTCCGCTTGGTTTTCGCCTAAATTTAAGATCTTATTTGGAATTTCACCATATAAATTTCCAGACAAAACAATCAAATCTTCTTTGTATTGTTGTATGATATTTTTATCTATTCTTGGCAAATAATAAAATCCGTCGGTATGCGCAATAGAAGACATTTTTACCAAATTTTGATAACCTTTTTTTGTTTTTGCTAAAAACACAATTTGATAACCATTGTCTTTTCGGGTTTTATCTTTATGATCTTCGCAGACAAAAAATTCGCAACCAACAATTGGTTTCAAATGAATTTCGGTCGGAATTTCACCGTTTTCAATGGCTAATTTGTTTTTTGCTTCTGCCGTTTTGTTGTGGTTGATAGCATCTCTAACGAAATGAAAAGCACCCATTAAATTGTTATAGTCCGTAAGTGCAACGGCTGACATTTTAAGTTCTACGGCTGATTTTACCAATTGCGCAATGGAAATCGTCGATTGTAAAACTGAAAATTGAGAATGGTTGTGAAGATGAACAAAATTGACATCGTTGAGAATGGCTTTGTTTTCGGACAATTCTTTTCGAGAAATCGGTGCAATAATTTTATCTCCTAATGCTTGCCGGGTTTTTTCTGAAGCTTCTTTTAAATTGATATGGCGAAGGCCAATGAGTTCAATTGTTTTAGGGTTTTTGAGTTGGAAATCCTCAAAATATTCTTGTTCAACTTGTAGCTCTGAAGCGGTAAAAACTTCCGTTCGAATTAATTCTAAAAAACACCTTGTTGTTGCTTCGACATCGGCAGTAGCATTGTGTGCTTCAGAAAACGGTTTGTTAAAAAGATATAGGTGTAATTCAGTTAAAGTTGGCAATTTGAATTTTCCCCCACGACCACCAGGCAATTTTAATAAAGCTGCAGTAGTTTCTGTGCAAGTATCTAAAACTGGCAAACTACTCATTTGACTTTCGATGCCCAAACGAAAAAATTCGCATCCCATTATATTCAGGTCGAAACTAAGATTTTGGCCTACAATAAATTTTGTTTTTGAAAGTGCAAGATTGAATTTTTCTAAAACTTCATTTAAATCAACACCCTCTTTGTCTGCCAATTCAGTTGAAATACCATGAATTTTTTCAGCATCATAAGGAATATTAAAACCATCGGGCTTAACTAAATAATCTTGGTGCTCAATCAATTTTCCCATTTCGTCATGCAACTGCCACGCAATTTGAACACATCGTGGCCAGTTATTGGTGTCAGAAATTGGCGCATCATAGCGTTTTGGCAAACCTGTGGTTTCGGTGTCGAAAATTAAATACATTTTAGAATTTATATTTTTGTCCTAATGTGGCTATCAGGATAGATTTTAGCTAATAATTAAAATCTGCATTATTAGAATTGTTTCAAAAATACATTTTATCAACTAGATTTTCAAGATTAGTTATCAACAAAAAACCATTCAAAAAACTGAAAATTCAATTTTTTGAATGGTTTAAAAAAAGATAAAAACTATTAGAATAGTATTTATTTCATTATTTTTTGGATGAAATTATCGGTTGTTAACTAGTAACCTCCTCTGTTTCCGCCACCACGATTGTCTCCGCCACGGCTATTTCCACCGTAACCTCCACCACCGCCACTGTTGCGATCTCCGCCGTAACCACCGCCACTTGGACGACCGCCACCACGATTTGCACCACCATTGAAGCTTCTTCTTTCTCCTTCTGGTTTTGGTTCTGATTTATTTACAACTATTGCACGTCCTTGAACAGTTGCTCCGTTCAATTCGTCAATTGCCTTTTGTGCTTCTTCGTCGTTTGGCATTTCAACAAAACCAAATCCTTTGCTTCTTCCTGTAAATTTATCACTGATAATTTTAACTGAATCAACTGCTCCATAAGCCTCGAAAGACTCTCTTAAATCTGCTTCCTCAATACTGAATGGAAGACTTCCAACAAAAATGTTCATATATTCTATTTATTTATTGAAACAAATGTAATGCTAATTTTTTCTAAAATACTATAAATTAGGTAATTTATAACATAAAAATAATATTTATTTATTTCCGAACTCAATTTGCATTGAATTTTAAAGCGCCATCATCTACTTTCATTAACGGATTAATTTGAGATATTATAATTAAACAATCCCTAAAGGAATTTTTTATTGAAAACAATCTGTTTAAAATTAGGTTGAAATTATCTAATTTTTATTTTTCTCTTTTTTCTCTTTTTCTTCGGCAGTTGGAACAAATACTAAATCCCCAGAATTCAAATCTTTGGTTACGGTGGTATAGGGGCCAACAATTACAACATCACCTTTTTTTAGTCCAGAAAGAACTTCGATATTGGTGTCGTCTTGAATTCCTGTTTTTATGACTCTGATTACGGCTTTATTGCCATTTTTGACAAAAACACATTCAAATTTTTTGTCACTTTGAATAGTTGATTTTTCATCGCTAGCCAAAACTTCAGGTTTTTTAGCTCCAGCTGTGTCTGATTTTACCACAATAGCACTTATAGGGACACCCAAAACATTTGTTTTCCTTTTTGTAATTATATCGACAGTTGCGGTCATTCCCGGTCGAAACGGAGAATAGCTTGCTGGTTTTCCCTCTGTTAAATCTTGGTAAGATTCTTTTAAAATTCTAATTTTTACTTTAAAATTTGTAACTTGATCTGCTGTCAAAGCTGTGCTTGCAGAATTAGAAATACTAGTGACGATGCCTTTAAATTCTTTTTTGAGGTAAGCATCTACTTCCACTTTAGCAGCATCACCAACGTTAATTTTCACAATGTCATTTTCGTTTACATCGACTTCTACTTCCATATTATTGAGATTGGCAACACGCATGATTTCTGTTCCTGCCATTTGTTGTGTTCCTAAAACGCGTTCGCCAAGTTCAACTGCTAAAGAAGAGATTGTCCCTCCTTCTGGTGCATAAATGGTGGTTCTTCCTAGATTGTCTTTCGCCTCATTTACGGTCGCCGAGGCGCTTTTTACATTGAAATAAGCTGATTCTTTTGCTGCTTTTGCAACTTCAAATGATGAAATGGCTTTGTCCCAATCTGACTTTGAAATAATGCCTTTGTCAAATAAAGTTTTGCTTCTATCAAAATTCGCTTTTGCTTCTTTGAATTGTGCATCGGCTTGGCTCAAACCTGCTTTTGTTTGCGACAAACCTGCAACCGTTCGGTTGTAGCCAGAAGTGTAAAGGTCGGGATTTATTTTAACCAACAAATCTCCTTTTTTAACTACTTGTCCCTCCTTCACTGGTAAAGCGATGATTTCACCTGAAACTTCTGACGAAATTTTCACTTCAATTTCAGGTTGAATTTTTCCCGTTGCAGAAACAGTTTCGACAATAGTCATTTCGTTGACTTTTGCAATTTCGATTTCTTTACCTTTGTTTTTATCGCCAATTATGCCTGTTTTAGACATTACTAACAAAGCAACAATTACAATAACAACAGCTCCTAAAGTGATATAAATTGATTTTTTTGACATGATTTTAATTTTGTATTAATGGAATTCCAAAATAGAATTCAACGACTTTTACTCTAAAAATATAATCGTATTTGGTTCTTAAAACTTCTGATTGTGCATTTACAAATAAGGTTTGTGCTTGGTTCAGATCGAATGTATTCATCATACCAACATTAAATTTTTCTTTGGCATAATTATATGCTTCTGTTCTTGCCTCGAGAGCAGAAAGAGCAGATTCATAGGTATTCAAAGCCCCTTTTGCATCTGTAAAAGCGGTGAAAACATTTCTTTCTAAATCTAATTCTTGTTGACTGTAAGCCACTTTTGAACGTTCTAAACTGATTTTTGATCGGGCAACATTGTTTTTGGCAGAAAATCCATTCAGGATTGGAATGTTCAATTGAAAACCAAACGAATGCCCTTTATTTTCACTAAACTGATTAAAAATGGGATTTGGCCCACCAAGAACTGGCGTGAAATTGGGTTGTAAAACCGTTTGATTCGTGCCTTCAACAAAGCCGATTGGCGAGTTGGGATTGGCTAAATTTGGCGCAAGTCCTTGAAAAGTTTGTGCATTAGAAGCTCTTGTATTCAAACTATAAAAACCAATTAAACTCGGTTGATATGCACCTTTTGCAATTTTCACATCTTTTTGAGCAATTTCTAAATTGGTTCTCGCAATTTTTAGTTCGACTCTTTGTTCTTTTGCTTTTGCTAAAATAACATCCGCTGGCAATTGCATCGTAGTACTTTCTGTAATAACATATGCTCTGTCTTCAATATCAAAATTTTGAAAATCATTTAGTTGAAGCAATTGTGCCAAGCTTAATTTTGAAATTAATAAAGTGTTTTCTGCAATTATCACCGCTTGCAAGTTACTTGCTAATGTTGCTTTTATGTCTAAAAAATCGCCTTTCGGAACAGACCCTGCATCTACCAATTCTTTGGTCCGACTCATTTGTTTTTCAGTATTTTGTTGTTGTTCCTTTTGAACTTTTAAATTCTCTTTATTAAAAAGTATTTGTAAAAAAGCATTGGCAACATTCAGCGAAACATCATCTTTCATTTTTTCAATTTGATACTGTGCAGCTAAAATTGATAAATTAGTTTTTCGAAACCGATTTTGATTTTGCAGACCATTATAAATTACGATATTTGAATTTAGACCAGCAGAAGTAAATTGCGTAGTTTGATTTTCTAGCAGACCAGTCGTGATGTTTTGATTCAATCCAATATTCCAAGAATGAGACAAATTTGAACTTAAAGTTGGTAAAAAACCTCCAATTGCATCCTTTTTTGAAATTTCAGTAGTTTGCTTGTCTAGATCGGCTTGTTTAATAGAAATATTGTGTTGCAATGCATAATCGACACATTCTTTGATTGTCCATTTTTTGGTTTGAGCAAAGGTTGGACTACCAACGAAAAATGCAATAAAAAAAATATAAATAATTCTGGCGCTTTTCATCATTAAAAATTAATAAATGAGATTTTAATGTTATTATTTTGGTATTTCATTACTAAAAACAAAACACAAATCAACAATTTAATCGTAAGACGCAAAATTTGAATTTGTGTTACATCGCTTTTCAATTAAATTTAAATTATTTTTGTGCTTTCTAAAGTAAAATTTATTTTGTATGTACCGATTATCCGCAGTAATTGTAGCGTTTTTTATTACTATAAGTTGTTCTACTACTCAAAAGATAGCCACTTTCAAACCAGAACCAGACGATGCTTCTCCTTTGATATATGACAATGTTCCGTCGTTTATAGATTTACCAATTACTATCAAATTAAAAGAAATTGAAAACCAAACCAATGCTTTTTTGAAAGGAGTTATTTATGAAGACAACAAAATTGAAGACGATGATTACATCATTAAAGTTTGGAAGGCTGCGCCAATCACCTTAAATAACAATAACGGAAAAATTGAAACGATTCTTCCGTTAAAAGTGGTTTTGAATTACCGCTATGGCATCAACAAATTTGGCGTTTCACTTTACGATACGCGCGAATTTAACCTAAATGGAAAAGTCAATTTATCCAGCAACGTAAGTTTGACCAACTGGAAATTAAATACCGCAACCGAATTAAAATCTATCGATTGGAACGAAACTCCAACAATGAATATAGCAGGAAAAAGTGTTGCAATTACTTATTTAATTAATCCTGCAATTCGACTTTTTAAAGCAAAAATCGAAAAGAACATTGACGATGCCATAAAAAAATCGATGGATTTTAAACCCAATGTTTTGGATGCCCTCGAAAAAATTTGTGCGCCAAATCTCATCAATCCAGAATACGAAAGTTGGTTGCGCATTGTGCCAATTGAGCTTTATACAACCGAAGCAAAACTTAAAAAGGAAAATATTGAACTCGAGATGGGTTTGAAATGCTACATCGAAACTTTGGTTGGTATTCAGCCAGAAAATAAATTTGATAGCAACAAAATTGCGTTAAAACCGGTCTCGTCGATGCCTAACAAAATAACAGCAAATATTTTGGCAATTTCTACCTATAAAGATGCTTCTAAAATAATGACCAAAAATTTTGTAGGCAAAGAATTTGGTTCGGCAAACAAGAAAGTTACAGTCCAAAGCGTAAATCTGTGGCACAAAAACGGCAAAATGGTCATTGCGTTAGATTTATTGGGAAGCTTAAATGGAACAATCTATTTGGCTGGTTTTCCGCAGTACAATGCGACTACAAAAGAGATTTTTTTCGATCAGCTCGACTATGCGATAGATACAAAAAGCACCTTGCTTAGAACGGCAAATTGGNTGGCTTCAGGCTATGTGCTTAAGAAATTNCAAGAAAGTTGTCGCTATTCTATTCAGCCCAATTTAGANGANGGCAAACAGAAAATGTTGGGATATATGAAGAACTTCTCACCGATGCCGGGCGTTTTTGTAAACGGAACCATAGGTNATATCGATTTTAAGAAAATTCAATTGACCAATAAAGCCATCATTGCTTTTTTATCAGTTGAAGGGAAAGTAAATGTTTTGGTTGATGGGTTGAAATAACGCCAGACTTTTTTCTATATTTTTGCTTTTTAATTGTTTTTTCTAATTTATTGGTAAGTTTATTATTTACTTCCTAAAAATAAAAAAAACGTAAACTCTTTTTAAAAAAATATATTTCAAAATACCTAGCTTTAAAAAGCTTAATAAATTATAAGTTTAATGAAACTACTAGTTAAAAACCAGCTTTCTGGACTAAATCTGGACGCTAATATTATCAATAATTTAACAAATTTACTTTTTATTTGTAGTTAAATTTACCAACTGAATTATGCTAGAAACACAAATGTATCTTAATATTTCTACTCAGATGAGATCCTGCTTTACTATTTTCAGTTTTTTGTTTTTCGTACATTCCTATTCTCAAAATACGGAAAGTCAAGAGAAGATAAAAAAAAGTATCGAAAATTATTTTCAGTATGAAAGAGAAATCATTCACGTTCATTTCAATAAAATGATTTTCGTAAACAATGAGGACATTGGTTTTAGAGGATATGTTTTTAACAAAAACAGCAGTGCTCCACATTTAAATACTGCAAACGTTCAATTAGTAATTTATAACAATCAAAATGAAGTGGTTCAAAAGCAATTGCTATTTACAACATTGGGCACTTTTGATGGGGTAATTCATTTGAATGAAAAATTCAAATCGGGCAAGTATAAATTTCATTTTTATACCAATTGGATGATTAATTTCAAAGAAGATGATTCATTTCAGCAAACCATTGAAATAATTGATAAAAATGAGTCTTATAGTTTTGAACTAAATCAACCAGATTGGAACACGGCCAAAGTTTCCTTTTTTCCAGAAAGTGGCGTTATCATTAAAGATGTTGTTAATAGAGTTGGCGTAAAAATAATCGATTGCAATCGCAAAGGAATAAGTATCAGTGATGGGATTGTTATAGATTCAAAAGCGAAAGAAATTACCAAGTTTACAACTAATAAAATGGGAAATGGAAATTTTTATTTCACTCCAATTCCTGATGAAAACTATTTCATAAAAATTCATTCTGACAAAATAAATGTGTCTGAACCATTACCAAAAACCAGTGAAAATGGAATAAAGATAAGTTATAACAACAATTTATCGAACAATCATTTGGTAATTTCTGTCAACACANATGATTCTGGAGTACCATTATATGAAAATAAAAAATACATCCTTTTAATTCATCAAGATGGAAATTCAATTCAAAAAGTATTTACATTTAATAATAAAGAAAGGCAACAGGTTCTTGATTTCGATAAAAAGTATTTGTCCAATGGCGTTAATACTATTCGAGTAATCGATGAGAATTTCAATCAAGTCGCTGAACGATTGGTTTATATTTATGGAATGCAAAAGCCAAACATAAAATTGGAGGCCAAAACCATTGCNGCTGACAGCATTAAGTTATTTGGTTACTCTGATTTGAAAGAGGCAAGTTTAAGCTTGAGTGTAATTCCAGAAAATAATTCTTGTGTGGGCAATAAAAAGTCAATCCTAGGAACATTTTATTTAAACGCCTATTTAGAACATCCTGAAATTGAAACCTATCTTTACTATGATGTAGATAATAATACTAGAAATCAGGATATGGAGCTTTTGATGCTCAATCAAAAACGAAGTAAATACCTTTGGAGTGATATACAATCCAACCCGCCGAAAATGACTTATCGATTTACTAAAGGTGTAACAATTGCTGGTAAAGTTCAGAAAAAATTAAATCCAAAATCAAAATACAAAGTTTCATTAATCTCCTTAAAAGACATAGTTTTCGACGAAACTACAATTGATGAAAAAAATGAATTTAAGTTTGAGAATTATTTTGCCCAAGACTCTACTGTGTTTTTATTGCAGATGCTGAACGAAAAAAATAGCGCGATTTACACCGAAATGGCCGTTAAAGTAATACGAAATGACTCACTAATCAAACAGCTCAAATTTGATGAGAAGTCAAATTGTCCAACATTAAAAAACTTAGCAAATAGCTTTACGTTTACAACTTCAAAATCTGATGGAGAAATTATAAATCTATCTGAAGTAAAAATTAAGAGTAAGTATAAAAAACAGGAATTTACACATCGCAATGAAGTGGGTTCAAGTACAGCAGTTGCCTATAAAATTGATGATGACGCATTTGGGAATGTCCTTGATTTTATTGGCAGAAACGGTTACAGAACAGGAATTAATCCAGAGAATAATGATGCCTACATTAAAAATCCAAGAAACGGAGCGTTTTCTGAGAACAGTGGACCTCCAGCAGTTTACATAGACAATGATTTAGTTTTCGATTTAAATCTTTTATATAGTCTATATTTAAATGATGTGGATGAAATTTACATAGATAAAATTGGGTTTTCATCAGCTGGAGGAAGTTCAGGAACAATAAAAATTTATCTTAAAAAAGGAGTGAAAAACGACTATTATAGAACAAAATATACTTCACTTATTGTCACTACTGGTTTTTCAAAGAAAAATGACTTCCAAAACGCGCAATTTGACAACCAAAAAGAATATTTTGCGTTTGGAACTTTGGGTTGGAATCCAAAAATAATAATCAAAGACAATACGAATTTTGAGGTTTCATTGCCAAAAGGAAATCAATCAGAAATTCAAGTGCTATTAGAAGGATTTACAAACGATGGACAATTAATATCTGAAATTAAAAAAATTCCAATTATTAAGACATTTTAAAAAAAACCGAGAAATGTAAATTTAAATTTCCTACTTTTTGTATTTTTGAAACTTGTAAATCGGCAGAAAAACTCGTGCTTAGATAAGTTTTAA
>JGI25917J50250_1000042_pt1 | contig 29548 bp, 34 predicted proteins | sample LauGreSBDMM110SN_4_FD_50250 | JGI IMG/M metagenome (IMG submission 50250) | reverse complement strand
AAAAAATAAAATATGGAAAACGAAATAAAATCACATTACAGCTACACCGAAGTAATCAATTGGCTGGAAGCCAAAGGAGTTGAATTACACGGTAACCATTTCAAAATAGTAGAATACGATTACCCAATTCTTTACAAACTAATCGCATACTTTTTAAAAGACCAGCAAACCTGCGACCAACTAAACATCGTTTTAGAAAAGGGAATTCTATTAACTGGGCCGATTGGCTGTGGCAAAACAACATTAATGACACTGATGAAACACTTAGCCCCACCACACAATAAATTCTCAGTAAAACCCTGCCGTGACATCAGTTTCGAATTCATCCACGACGGCTACCAAATAATCCACAAATACAGCATTGGAAAACTCTACCAATCCGAACCGAGAACATATTGTTTCGATGATTTAGGTACAGAAAACAATCTAAAATATTTCGGCAACGAATGCAACGTAATGGCAGAAATCCTATTAAGCAGATATGATTTATTCATTTCAAAAAAACTAAAAACTCACATCACTACTAACCTATCCGCCACAGAAATAGAAAAACAGTATGGCAATCGAGTTCGCTCACGATTAAGAGAATTATGCAATTTGATAGCTTTCGAAAATGTAGCTAAAGACAAACGTAAATAAATGGCATAATCACAAACACTAAAAATACATTGGCAAAACGTGAGTAAATGATAAATTTAATAGCATTCTATAAAACAACACAAGACAAAAGATAAAAACAGTATATATCAGCGTCACAAAGCATCCGTTAAAACTGTGTCCCACGAAAATAATTATCTGCAAAGAAGAGCTATTCAAATTCTAATTAAAGAATTGAAAATTAATCACAACACCGTAAAAATTAACTTAAAAAACCGTAAAACCACGAAAAAAATAGAATATAAATTGCCAAAAAATAAAACTTAAATAAAACAATATAAATCCATTCTCACTTTTAACTCGAAAGTTTACATCATCTAAAAACAGAAAACATGAACAAAATCATTACAATAATTGCCATCACATTACTATCAACAGTTGTAAATGCACAAGAAAACAAATCAAAAACCTATAAGCAATCACGCAGCGCAGAAACAGGCAAATACGTCACTAACAAATCAGCCAAAACCAATCCAAGTACAACATACACAACAAAAAGAAGAAAATAAAATCAATTTAACTACGGTATATCAAATTCTAGAAATAGATGTTGTTGGTTACCTTTTTAAACTAAAATGAAAAAAATGCAAAGAATAAACCAAATTTCACAAAAATTAAGCAATTTTAATAAAGAACGTTTATTGATTGAGCATCAAGCAAAAATGTCCAATCCTCCAACAAATACTTCATAATTACAACAACTTCACTACCAAATTATAACCTAACTTATCTTATTAATCAATTTTTCCATTTGCATTTAAATTTATCTATCCCAGATAAAAAATATTTTTTTACCAAAATTCAAATTATTCATTTAAAATTCAAAAAACATGAAAAAAACATTAAACAATATTTCAATTGCAATAGTAATCTTTTTTTTACTTTGTATAAACATTGTAAGCGGACAAAACAATCATTTTAATTGTAGTACTGAAATGCCGGATTCTCCTGAATATAGAATGAGTTTTTTTGACGGACCCGTCTATTCTGGATCAACAGATCCTGCTTATTTAGCCTCATTTCCTATTATGAGTTTTAATATTCATTTTTGGATTATAAGAAAAGATGATGGTACATTCGATGACCTATTCGAAGTAAACCAAAAAGATGTATTAGAAAACATGGAAAAAATTAATTCTTTATTTAAACCAATGGGTATATGCTTTGTTTTGAAAGGAATTGATTTCATAAATGAGACTGATTATTATACCAATTCACCTTGGGGTGCAATACCTAATTACATACCAAATTGTTTTAATGTTTATGTGCCCAAATCATTAACGCAAGGAAATGGGGTAACAACCTTTGGAGGTGATAAATTAGTAGTTGTTACGCAACATTTAAGAGGTATGGGGACTGTTAAAAAAGGATATACATTAGCGCATGAATTAGCACATGATTTTGGACTAATGCACCTTTGGGGTGCAGCTAATAATACTTCAATTACACAAGAACATGTCACACGTGATCCTTTAAATCCAAATTATAATGCGCTTACAACAGCAGATTATATTGCCGATACCCCTGCCATGGCTAGTTTTTATGCTGAAGTACCTGATTGGACTCAAATTGGCAATGTAATTAACTTAAATGATTGCAGTTATATCGGGTCTAACCATGATGCGCTTGGCGTGCCATTTCAATTAACACCTTATGATGTAGAAAATATAATGGCCGCGGCACCTCCCAAATGTGCCAGTAATATTACTACCGGACAAGGAATTAGAATTAGGGAATGGATTGCGAATCCAGCAAATGCAAACATGAAATCTCTCTCATGTAAAAGACTCCAAACTAAATCTGTTGATCTATATATTAAAGATTCCGCAGAAGATTTTGGAGAAGAACCAAATACATTGAGTCCTTTCACTTGGAGCAGTCCCGATATATGGGTTAGACATCAAGCAGATTATATTCCCGCCCACCAAAATCCAGAGTATCATCCAACTCACCCTAACTATGTCCATATAAGAATTGCGAACAGAGGTTGTAGTACATCCTCTGGGAATGATGTATTAAAAGTTTATTGGTCGAAAGCCGCAACGTCTTTAAGTTGGGATTTTCACTGGGCAGGAAATAACTTTTCAAATGGTGCATCAATGGGTAATCTTATAGATACTATTACTATTCCTCCAATTGAATCTAATGAAGAAATTGTTTTATCCATTCCTTGGAATATCCCTAATCCTACTAATTACCAAGAGATAAATTCTGAACCATGGCATTTTTGTTTATTGTCTCGAATTATTTCGAATGATGATGAAATGTCATTTCCAGAAACTGAATGGTTAGGCGACAACGTTGCAAACAATAATAATATTGCACAAAAAAATGTATCTGTTATTGATGTAGAACCAAATACTTTAGGTAAACCTATAGGTGGAGTAATAGCAGTTGGAAATATTTTTGATGAAATTAAAGAGTATTCGTTAGAACTAATTCCAGACAACAAAGATACTGGCAAGAAAATATTTGAGGAAGCTGAGGTAAGTATAACATTAGATGATATCTTATTACAAGCATGGTCAGATGGTGGTAAAAAAGGCAATGATATTAAAATTCTAAAAGATGGTAAAATTATCGTAACAGGTGTTAATGCTCGATTAGATAATATAAAGTTTAAACCTAACCAAATTGGCACCCTCAATTTAAAATTTAATTTTTTAATTAAAGAAATTACAAATAAAAACCACTTTACATATCATGTTATTCAAAAAGACTTTTTAACTGACAAAATAATTGGTGGTGAAACTTACGAAATTTATAAACACACAAGAAATCTATTCTATGCTGATGCAGGTGGTGATAAATCAACAGATAAAAATATACCACTTACACTTTGTGCTGATGATATAAATGAGCCCGCTGTTTACAATTGGTATGATACTGATGGTAATTTAGTATTTGAAGGTCTAAATTATGAAGTTTCTGTTGAAGCTGGTAAAAAATATAAATTAGAAGTCATTGCTCTTTCTGATGGATATAAAGATTTTTCTGAAATAGAAGTAAAGCTTAATCCTAATGCTATATCGAGCATTTTTCCAAATCCAACAATTAACAATTCAACAATTACATATAAAATTAATGAAGGTAGTTCTGCATATTTATCAATTAATCCATTGGATACTTTTAATGGTACTTCACAAAATTATATTTTGGATACGAATCTAAATGAAATAATTATTGATTTGAAAAACTACCCACAAGGACTTTATTTGGTATCTTTGATTACAAATGGACATATTTCTGATACAAAATATATTGTAAAACAATAAAACAACGAACTTATGAAAAAAATAATCTTCATTTTATTGGTCTTTTTAGCCAACGGTAAAGCAATGGCACAGCTAACCGTAATTCCAGATTATCGCTTTGAACAAGCATTGCTAGATTTGGGCCTTGATTCAGATCTTACTTTAAATGGTCATATCTTAACCAGCGATGCACTGTTGGTTACAGAATTGATTATTATTCCGAGTTCTTTAACAAATTACCCTTATCCAGCAGGCGACATTTCTGATTATAATGGAATGATTCATAATTTAACGGGAATAGAAGCCTTTGTAAATCTTGAAAAACTCATTCTAAATACAACTATGGTTGATGATTTGAATGTTAGTAATCTAATAAACCTAAAACACCTTAATGTTGTAGATAATATGTTAACTGCTATTAATGTTTCAAATAATTCAAATTTAGAATACATTAAAATTAGCGATTGGGGAGATGTATTGCCTATGAATAGTATTACTGACTTAGACCTTAGCCAAAATCCAAATATTCATACAATTTATGCTCCAGGTGTTCAGAAAATTAACTTAAACAACAATAATAATAATGCCAATATGCTTATCAATGTGGGTTGTTTCTGTACAGGTTATCTTCCCGAAGATATTGTAGGAAGTGTATGTATAAAGGTCGACAACGTAGCTTTAGCGCAAAACGCTCAATCACCTTACGATGCATGGTCATTATATCATACAAATGTTGCTTTAAATTTTTCAAGCGACTTAAGTCAATGTTTGCTTGGTAATTCAACATTCAATAAAAATAAAATAACTATTTATCCAAACCCTATTCAGACCGATATTTTATATTTTAAATCTGATGATAGTTCGCTTTTCAAAGTAGAAATATTTGATTATTTAGGAAGAAAAATAGTTGAAAAAGAAAAAGTTATTGATTGCATAAATGTTTCCGGTCTTGCGAAAGGTAATTATTTGATAAAAATACTTTCAGGCAGTGGTAATCAAACAGAAAAACTAATTGTAAAGTAATTATATACTCAATTTACATTATTAGAAATTTTACAGCTACATAAATTATACCTTTAATGCTGTCCTTCAGAAATTTCAAAAAATGAAAATGATAAATCCCTATTCGTAGGGATTTTTTTTTACCCAATACCTCAGATTTACTAACGAGCGACGGCGAACTGACAAAAATAATCCGACGTTGGCTAAGCTGCCACATTAATATTCTAGAAGTATTCTCAAAGCCACACTTCAAAACACCGTAAAAATTAGCTCAAATTACCGTAAAACCCAACAAAAAATAGTAATTACATTGCAGAAAAATAAAACTTAAACAAAACAACCGAACTCCTTTATCATCATATCGCAGGTAGGTTACATAATCTAAAAATAGATAACGAAAGTAATAAAGAAATTATATGACAATCTCTATTGCTATAATTAATTTAAAATTTGACAAAACGCACACTTTTAGCTTAAGTTATTTGAAGAAACTCAACTTTTAACTAATAAAATAATTTTAAAATAAAAATAACCATGTTATTATAAAGACTTACCATCTTGAAAGTGACCATTTACAAAAAGTGCTTTTCTAACTTTTTTGTATTGAGAATAAATCCAGAAAGTTTCCGTTTATTTTAGTGGTTTGTTATTGAACGGAAAAATGAAAAAACAATGATTTTATTTATAAAAAAGGAAGTTTTACTTCCTTGGCAGTAAGTTAAAAATTGTTAAATTTGAATTAAAATAAAGAATAATGTTGTTCAACATGCTTAACAAAAATAACTTACATTTAAGTTAGAAAAAAAGAAACAAGAGCTCATAGCTTTAATATAAGTAAGCACTTATATGTTTGAACAAAATAGGAATCATAATAAATTAGAATTCAAAAATATCTCAACCGTTTTTAGGATTTTTGTAGGTACACAAAACAGTGGTCGTTTTGATATTAAATGGCCTAAATTTGATACAATTCCTTTTCCACAATTTAATAAATACAAACGACATGAAAAACACAATGATAATTTTAATAGCAATATCTTTTTTATTACAGAGTTGTTATAGCTACAAACTCATAGACGTACAAAAAACGCCTCTAATTGCTGAAAAAAAATATAAAATCATACAATCCAGTAAATATGAAAATGTGAGATTATTATCAAGTACTGACAGTACAATTGTAGTAAGCAATCTAAAAAATGTTCAAAACACAATTTCAATAAAAGACATAAAAAAAATAAAAAAAAGAAAATTTTCAGTTGCAAAAACTTCAGTATTAGTAATTACATCTTTACTTGGAGGAGCAATAATTATCGTTGCAGATGGACTTTCTAAGACTAATTATACACCAAAATAAATATTAAATAATCACAAAAATATTCATTAAAAATTAAAATAGCTATCTATGAAAAAGTTAATCCTACTACTATTTCTCCTATCAATAAGTTGCACCAAAAGCGACTCCGCCGCCGACCCCTTAGCAAAACTCCCTGCCGAAACCCAAGCTGGCGCAAGCACTTTTGGTTGCATTATCAATGGGCAAGTTTTTTACCCACGTGATGGCACAAGTACACTTTTAAATCCAGGAGGAAGAGGACTCAAATTTTGGGGCGCACCAGGTGGTACTAGAGAATACAACGAGATTGAAATTAGGAATCTTCAAGATGCTAAACCTGCCAATTCTATGATGATTCATTTGCATAATTTAAACCATATAGGTGTTGGCGAATATGTATGGCAAGAATCCAATTTTCAATCTAGCATTGATGGCTTGATGCAAAATTATGTATATGCTAAAATATATAATGCAGCAGTAAATGGTTGGCAATATTATGGCTCTTATGAAAATTCTGGTAAAGTTATAATCACTAAATATGCAAATGACAATACTATCGTCGCTGGAAATTTTAGTGGTAAATTAAGACTGTACAACGGCACAGATGAAATAGATATTTTAAACGGAAGGTTTGATATTAACAAAGCAACCTTACCATAAAAAAAAGAGGCGATTGCAGTCGCCTCTTAATTACAATTAAACAATAAATAATGAAAAAAATATATTTGTTTATTTTATTAATCCCCTTTTTTGGATTGGCTCAACAAAAGAGGGATTGGCTTTTTGGTGTTGAGTTAGGTTCAAATAGTATAACTTCATATAATATAGTAGTAAGCAAAACATCAGTTCAAGGTGGTTTTATTGTGGAATATTATATCGGCAATCATTGGAGTTTAATAGGGAAAATAAAGCACTTCGAAACTGGGGTTTCTTTTTTTAAAGCAGGAACGAATGGAACTTCTTTAAGTTCTGAATCTAAAGCTTTAACTTTTAAAGGTAGCGTTTTGTCATTACCCGTAACCATAAAACGGAATTACAAGTTATTTTCAAAATTAAAAGGAAACCTAAAAGCTGGTTTAGCTTATAATCTTGAAACTAAAAGTAATTACGAATTAGCTATTAATGTAGACACTGACAATCCAAGTTCTTTTGGAAGTTTTACAGCCGGTTTTGGTTTAGAATATGTTGTAAATACAAAAACCATTTTATATTTAGATTTTGAAACTAATCAATTAGGAGGTTATAAGGGAAATGATAACAGAATTATATTACCAAGAAATTATTACACAACAAATAATTTATTAAGTATTGGTATTAAACATAATTTTAAAAAATAAGCTATGTACCAAAAAACTAAAAAGAGAAAGCCGTTACGAAACGCAACGACTTCTCACCGTTAAAAATACAATCTCTCACAAAAGTTTTATTTAACGATACAAAAATAAATAATTTAAATCTATATAAATGAAAAATCTATTAACACTACTATTTTTCCTCGTTTTGAGTGCTTGCACCAAAAACGACGCTGGACCACAAGACCAATTACCACCCGCAACCACCTTCGGTGCCAATACAGCAGGTTGCTATATTAATGGAGAACTTTTAACTCCTAAGAACGGAAGCCAAGAGATTGGAGGGTCAGCAGCTTATGGTTTAACTACTGGTGCAGGTAATAATTTTCATCCTCCAGTAATTGGGGATGATTATTTTTATTTAAGAATTGCAAATTTAAAAGATTTAGGTGGTGATTCTATTTATTTACAAATTAATGATATGACTATGGGTTTAGGAAATTATATTGTAGGTCAAAGTAATAATGACTATTTTGATGATGGTCCGAATAACCCTCAAGTTATTCTTCACATATTTGACGGATCAAACATTGGCAAAGTTTTTCTTTCGAGCCCTGACTCAGGAGTTATAACATTTACACGATTTGATTATTCCAACGGTATTTATTCAGGAATTTTTAACGTAACAGTTTATAATAAAGATAATCCTTCTGAAAAAGTACATGTTACGGATGGAAGATTTGATTTAAAATTAGCAACCTTAAATCGCTAAATTATGTAAAAATAAAACTTAAACGAAGCAGTGGTTACCGGATGTAACAACTTCTCACAGACAAAAAATAATCTCACAAAAGTTTAATTTAATAAATAAAAATCATGAAAAAATGTATTTTAAAATTTGTATTATTTGCCCCAGCTACCGCACGAATCCTTTCGTGTGGTAGTTTGTTTTAAAAGTAAATTTGAAATTTGAAAAGAATTTTTAAAAATGAGAAGCAATTATCAAATTTATAAGCTAAAGGTTAAAAAAACATACCAAAAGATACATGCTGTATCGTAGTTTATTTTTAACCAATACCTCAGATTTACAAACGAGCGACGGCGAACTGACAAAAATAATCCGACGTTGGCTAAGCTGCCACATTAATGTTCTTGAAGTATTCTCAAAGCCACACTTCAAAACACCGTAAAAATTAGCTGAAAACACCGTAAAACCAATTCAAAACATATAGATAATTTGCATCTTCTAATTCAAATAAATGCCAACTGCAATCTACATATCGGGCTTAGTACAATCAGCCAACAAAGAATCCGTAGAAAAATACGCGACACACTATATAAAAGAATTAGAATACAGCACTTTACCAATACCGCGTGATTTCCATAGTGTGGCAAACAAAGTCAAATAAATAAAACTAAAAATTATGAATGAATGTGCGTTAAATTATGAATATTTAATTAGGAGAGCTTTTCAATGCACCAAATATGGAGTTCCGGGTGCTAACGCTGATGTTTTTAGAATATTAGAAAGGAATTTTGTACTTAATAGAGATAATAACAACGTTAACCAAAGTGAAGAACTTTTATTCGATTATGCTTTTAATTGTGGAAGAGTAGCAACGTACATCAAAACAGCTATTGAAAAATTTGCAAAAGATTTTGAAGAAAATTTAATTGCTGAACAAAACGAAGAAATTGAAGACCTAATTTCTCTTTTAGATAATTCAAGAATTGAACAAATTGAGGAAGCAATCGAAAGAGCCCAGACATTAATGATAGCTCACGGTAGATATCCTGCATAAAAATAAACTACTACTGCATAATTTCCATCGAGTGGTAAATAGAAAAAATACAATTAATACATAACTACGAAAACTCTATAAGTTGTAAATAATTTATGATATACACAACGTACCAGTAATTTTAAAACTACCAACAAATATGAAATCAACATCTGAGATAATACTTCTCGCAGGAACAGGCGTTAATGTTATAATCGACGCTAGAACTAAGTCAATAAGCGAAATAATCATGATTGTTGGAGCAATAGGACGAAAAAACGCTCGTATAACACTGAAAAATTGTGATTCCAAGAGTGTTTCGGAATTACTAATGGTCTGCAGAAATTATCCGGATTGCATAACTTTAGATTTGACAAATTCATGAAAAAATTCGCTAGATTTTTAATTATTAGCGTAGTACTATACTTTATTTTAGGATATATACTCGTTATTTTAAATGTTTTAAAACAAGAGTTATACAATCAAATTGCTACAATAGTTGGAGGAATAGCATCAGCTTGTGGTCTTTTCGCATTTGTAATACCAAGCATAAAAACATCAGATTTTAAAAATATTGAAATTGACACTTTGAAAAGTTTAGCCAAGACTGCTGAAGAAATAAAAAAAAAAGAAGAAGAATTAAAAACTAGAGAAAGTGATATTGTTCGTCTTGAACTTCAAAAAGAAGAATTAGAGTTTTTAGTAAAAAAAGCTAGTTTAAATTTATTTTTTAAAGAACAGCTAGAACGTTATTATGAAACGTTAGACAAGCAAATATCTGGAAATAGGGAGATTAATCAAACTTTAAACGAAATACGTGAACTTGAATTTAAAGTTAACGAGTTGGATATAGAAATTGAAGCAAATCCTAATACAGAATATATTCTTGAAATAATTAAAAAAGCAAGAAAGCATAGAAGAACTCAAGTTGAAATAAGAACTCCATTCGATGGCATATTCAGAGTTTTTGACGATATAGTAAGAACGATTGTAAGTAAATGAAATAAACCTCGGATAGCAGTGTTTTGCAAATGAGCGATAGCACTCTGACATAGTAAACAGTTCTCTAATATCTTCTGGCTTTGGAGCTGTATTAAAAAACTAAACAAAAATAACCTATGACAACACAACCAATCAAACCAGGACCAAAAAGAGTAGCAACCTCAACAGGAAAACCAGACCAACGCCAACGTGACAACAAAAAATCACCCGGCAATACCCCATTATTAAAACCGTCGAAATCTTCAACCAAAAAATAAAATCTAATAGACTACTACCAAAACCTAAAAAGTTGTAAATCATTAATGATATTTACTAGTTGATAAAAACCTTTCGCCAAGATTACACAGAAATAAAGATGAATATAAAACTATTTATTTTACTATTCCCACTATTTATTTTCTCACAAGTAAACTTTCCGAATGCTCTACAACCAACACAAATGCAACACTACGGAAATCAAGGATTAGGGACTCCAAACACAATGCAACCACCAAATCCAATGAATCTATTTTATGGAACTGAAGACCAAAAAAGGATAAATCAACAAAACCAACAAATTATTCAAGAAGTCCAACGCAACCAACAACAAATTGAAGCACAAAATCAATTAAAAAAAGACATCAACGAATTAAATTCGGGTAATTCAATAAAGTATAGCTTACCTAGTTTATCAAACGAAAAAGGAACAGAATATTACAGACAAGTTTTTGACGAAATGCTAACTTTAAACGTAGACAACTATTCTATTAAAGACGTAAACTTCAAAATTGAAAATGCCTACTTTGAAAACAAACTACAAAAAGAAGAATTCGACAAAACCATAAAACAAACTGCCGATTTTATTCTTGCAAAAATGAAAGAACTAAATTTTGACCCAAATAGTAATTCTGCAAAAAACTTTATGATTTTTAAATATTTTACCGAAACCCTACAAGTCAAAGGATTTAAAGAAAAACACTTTCCGATAAAGTATGATTTTGAAGATTATTGGGGACAAATAAATTGGAGTAAAATGTTTGTAACCAAACTTCTAAAAACAAACACAGGGCAATGCCATTCCTTGCCACTACTCTACTTAACACTAGCAGAACAAATTGGAGCAGTTGCTTATTTATCACAATCACCAAATCATTCTTATATAAAGTTTCAAGACGAAAAAGGAAAATGGTACAATCTCGAATTAACCAACGGAGTGTTTACCGTTTCATCATTCATTCTGAACAATGGCTTTATCCGTTCAGAAGCAATACAAAACAATATTTATATGCAAAGTATGACAAAAAAAGAATTGCTTTCGCAATGCTATACCGATTTAGCATCGGGTTACATACATAAATTTGGGTATGATGAATTTGTACAAAAAGTAACAAACAAAGCTCTTGAATTAAATCCAAATAGCATTACTGCTAATATGGTTAAAGCAAATTTTAATACTGAAACAGTAAAGTATGTAGTTAGGCAATTAAAACTAACCAAAAAAAATAAAGACGCTATTCAAAAATATCCAAAAGCAGTTGCGCTACTAAACGAAATGAACAAACAATATGACAAAATCGACGATTTAGGGTATCAACCAATGTCTGCCGATGCCTATGAAAAATGGTTAGGCTCACTAAAAGAAACCAAAAACAAACAAGAAAGCGAAAAACTAGCCAACCAAGTTAAAGGCTTAATAATCAAAAAAACAAAAGGATAAACAATGACAAAATACATATTGATACTGCTATTGCTTTTATTCTCTAAGTTTTGTGCTAACGCACAAAATTCAGAAACACAAGAAAAAAACTTTGAACAAAGCTTCGATTTGCTCAATAGTATGCTTGTTAATGAAAATAATTATAGCTTTAAAAAAGCTGTTTTTTCTGTTGAAAATGCTTATTTGGATAATAAGTTGGATACAATCTTTTTAAATAAACAAATTAAGATTTTAAACAATTTAAGTAATTCAATTATCAAAGATAGATTTTTAGCTTATGTAGAAAAAGATAAACCAACGGTAAATAAATGGGCGTCTATTTTTGAAGTGATGCACGACACAATTCCTGTAAACATTCACGATACTATTTACAAATACATTCCTTTTGGATATGATTTTAACGATGTTTTTGGTCATAAAACAAGAGAAAATTTGTTCGTTTCAAAATTACTTACAACCCGCAAAGGCAATTGCCACTCATTACCGTATTTATATAAAATTCTTTGCGAAGAATTGGGTGTTAATGCAAATTTAGCACTTGCCCCAAATCATGTTTACATAAAACATAAAAGCATAAAAGAGGGTTGGTATAATACAGAACTTACAAGTGGAATTTTTCCAATTGATGCGTGGATAATGGCATCGGGTTTTGTACATATTGACGCCATTAGAAACGGTATTTACATGAAAGCCATACACAACAAAGAAAGTATCGCTCTTGTTTTAATTGATTTAGCAGACAATTACAATGCAAAATTTCCAAATAACGACGGTGCTTTTGTCTTAAAGTGTTGTGAAACGGCAATTTTAAATTATCCAAACTTTGCAACGGCTCTAATTCTTCGAGCCGAAACACACAAAAAACAAATGAAAACCGAACGCAATCAAGAAAAAGCAAAACAAAAGCTTGTAGAACTTGAAAAAGAATATGCCCACATTCACGAAATCGGTTACAGAAATATGCCCGAAGATATGTATCTCAATTGGTTGGTTACATTAAAAACGGAAAGAAATAAATATGAAAACGCTGCACTAAAAAGGTAATTCCTTAAAATAAAAACAGAGTTTCTCAAAGAGATTTAAAAAACAATAACAACGACTAAAAAAACAAAAGTTTAAATATTAGTAACAAAAAATAAATTATTTATGAGCAAAATTTATTATTTACTACTTTTACTTTTTAGTTTTTCTATGCTTTCAGCACAAGAAAAACTATCAAAAGAAGAAAAAGCAAGACGAGAAAAAAACATACAAGCAGGAAATCCGTTTGCAAAGTATGGTAGCAAAGCACCAGTTGCAACATTAAGCAAAGGGAAATATCTCGAAGTTCACGATTTAGATAGTATTGTAACAATCGGCACAAGCCGTTGGGATGTTGACAACAAAAAAATTGTAGGTGATATTAAAATTGATAGCCTAAATATAGATGCACAACCCATTGGCGATGCACCCGGAATGTGGATGTCGCCAGACCCATTAAGTGAAGAATTCCCAAGTTGGTCGCCATATATTATGTGTATGGATAATCCAGTAAAATTGGTAGACCCAGATGGAAAAGAACCTATAAAACCCCAAGCAGGAAGCTCTCAAGGTTTTGTTGCTTTTTTAAACAATACAAGGTCAAAAATGGGAACATTGACAGGTAATAATGCACATAATGCTATGATGAGATTAGGTAAGACTGAAATGAATTGGTCACATATGCGTCCAGAACCTATGACAACTAACCCTTTTAATACAAGTAAAGATAAGTATATTTACACAGACAGAGTTGGTTGGCTTGATATGTCTCACTTTATGTTTTATGCTGGTAGAGCATATGATTATAAAGTGCAAAAAGAAAATGCGAAATCTCAAATGGAAAGTAAGGGATATAGTCATTTAGAAAGTGGCACTCAAATGGGAATAATGAAAGTTGCATACATGGATCCTCTTGGAGAAGCTATACAAGATGGTTATCATCAAGAAATGACAGATAGAATAGTAGCTCCTCATTCAGCATATAGTTATGAAGATTTACCAAGTGATAAGTGGGGAGCTGATTTTGGAGCAAATTATTTTAATCCTAATAGTAAAATGACTTTGGGAGAGCAACTACAAAACTATCTTAATACTATGGGAGCAACTAAACCACAAAACGCTCCAAACTATTCAATATTACCTATTACAGATGCAAATTTGAGTGAACCAACAAGAACAAATCATACTACAGAAGGTGTTTACACAAAATCTAATCCATAAATTATGAAAAAGAAAGTAAAGTTATTTTTGAGTTTTATTTTAATATTTTTATTTTCATTTTGGTTTTTTTATTTAAGAACTGAAAAAGAAAATAGATTGATCATTCAAGGAAATGAAATTATTGAAAAAGTTGAAAAATATAGAATAAAGTATAAAAAACTACCTAACTCACTACCTGATATTGGAATAGAAATAATTGACGAAAACAATCCTCCCTTGTATTATGAAAAAAAAGATAGTTTAAATTATATTGTTTGGTTTGCAAAATCGAGTGAAGAAGTAAAAACATATTACTCAGACACAAAAAAATGGGAAGACTACCAAAGATTTAAATAAACCAGCTACCGCACGAATCCTTTCGTGTGGTAGTTTGTCTTAAAAGTAAATTTGAAATTTGAAAAGAATTTTTAAAAATGAGAAGATATTATCAAATTTATAAGCTAAAGGTTAAAAAAAAACACCAAAAGATACATGCTGTATCGTAGTTTTTTTTTTACCCAATACCTCAGATTTATTAACGAGCGACGGCCAATTGACAAAACTAATCCGACATTAATAATTTTTACAAAATATCAATTAGAACTAAGGCAATAAAACACCTTGGCAGAGAATATAATTATAGGCTCTCGTAATGCTCTACAGTTAAGCTAGCTAAGTTACCACAGTAATATTCTAAAAGTATTCTCAAAGCCAAACATCCAAAACACCGTAAAAATTAGCTAAAAAAACCGTAAAACCAATTCAAAACATATACATACTTTGCCGTTTCTAATTCAAATTAATGCCAACTGCAATCTATATATCGGGCTTAGGACAATCAGCCAACAAAGAATCCTTAGAAAAATACGCGGCACGCTATATTAAAGAATTAGAATACAGCATGATTAGGAGAAAAGTAGTCTCAATAAACCTCAACTACGAAATCGCCAGAAGGGAAAAATGCAACCTCTTCAGTTTCCTAAACCTAAAACACATCACCAGGCACCAATCCTACTGGGACGACTCCAAATCCGGACAATCCTGCACAAGATTAATATTCAACAAAATGAAAGAACTAAACTATTTTTCTATAACAACATAAGTAAAAAAAATACCCACATCCTTTGTCACCCTGACGAAGGAAGGGTCAAATAATCTAAAAAAAACAAAAATTATNAACAAAATCATCACAATCATTGCAATCGCATTACTAACAACTACGGTAAATGCACAAGAAAAAAAATCAAAAACCTACAACCAATCACGTAGCGCAGAAACTGGCAGATACGTAACCAACTAAGAAGCCAAAGCCAACCCAAGCACAACCTACACCACAAAAAGAAGACGATAAATTTTATTACATAAAATTTCTAATAATTACATTTTAAAAAACGAAATCCAAACAAAATAAGACTAAGAAAATGAATCAATCATTCCAAAGACAACAATTAATAAGACTTTGCAAGAAAGCAGAGTATATTGACTATGGGATGACCATTAATGAACTTACAGATTCGCTCGACAAGTCTTATGAAGAGATAGCAAGTGATTCTTTCGAATTTTCACTCAAACAAGTAAGTGAATACTTCTTAACTAAAAACCTACCTAACAAACTTATTCTAAGGAAACTAAACGACAATATAAAAAGAATTTACAAAGACGAACAGGCCAACAGAAGGATAATAATATCCCAAATGAAAACACTTCTATCTGAGACGTGTCCTTTTTGGGTTATTAAGACAGACATTAAAAGCTTTTATGAAAGTATTGATAGAGAAAGACTGATTTCTAAATTTCAAGATGATTCTATGCTTTCTTATCAATCAATGTTTTTAATTAAAAGAATTTTTGAAAACCCAATATTGGCTGAAAAATCAGGCATTCCTAGGGGAATGAATATAAGTGCGACAATGTCTGAATTGTATATGCGTAAATTCGACAGATGGATACGTTCCTATAATAGTGTATACTATTATGCTAGATTCGTTGATGATATTATAATATTTTCAAATTCGCAAAAAGACTCATTAAGTTTGATAGAAAAATTAAACCCTCTATTGAATATACTTGCGGAAGGTCTCTCAATTAATCAAAAGAAAACCGAACTCTTTGACGGAAAGACTTTGGAAAACCTTGATATAATAAGTGGAAGTAAAATTCGACAAAAACATCAGCTTGCCTACTTGGGATATTCTTTCAGAATAGAAGATGGGAGAACTAAAAACCGTAAATTGATAGTATCAATTGCAGAAAAGAAAATAACGAAAATAAAAACACGAATCATTAAGGCTTTTTTAGATTTTTCAAAAAATAAAGACTTTAATTTACTTGAAAAGAGAATTCAATTTCTAACAGGAAACTATAGTATACGCAAAAGTGAAGAAGGAAATTCATTAAAAGCAGGTATTTATTACAACTATTTACAAGTTTCAAGTCATAAAGTTTTTATAGAGTTAAATCAATTACTAAGAAAATCTATCTTTAGCAAGAGCCCGAATTTTGGTGCTAAAATCGGACTAAGTAATATTCAAAAAAGCAAGCTAAGCAAGTATTGTTTCTTAGCAGGGTTTGAGAAAAAGGTTTTTTTTGAATTCTCGTATATCGAAATGCAACAAATTATTAAATGTTGGTAAATGTGAAAGATTAAAATAAATAAAGATGATAAAGCAAGAATTCTACTAACTGAACTCTTACCATATGAGGTGCCAATGCTCTTTTCAAACGAAGGTTTTTATAAGTTAGTAAGCAATGGAAAATATAACACTTTTTTTGACAGAATACTTCAGTTATCAAAGGCAGGTGGTGATGGAAGAAAATATGGAATACCTTTCAATTATGAAATAAGGAAAAACATTGAAGGCGACACAAGAACGCTTAGCGTAATTCATCCATATTGTCAATTTTACTTTATCGAGCTTTATGAAAAGTATGACTCTTTAATGCTCCATTTATGTTCAAAAAGTCATATTTCGCTAAGAAGAATCTCGAAAGTCGCAAAGTTCTTTTACTCGCCTGACTTTGTTTACCCAGAGGATAACCATAAAAATGCTGAATTAGAAGTCGAACCAGATATTTTAAATATAGAATCGCAATATTTAAAATCATATTTCACTTACTATCCAATAGATTTAATTTATAAATTCTATGATAGAAATGAATTTCAGAGACTTGAGCAACGATTCAACTATTTAATGGAGTTTGATATTAGTAAATGTTTCTATCATATTTATACTCATTCCGTTACTTGGGCTGTAAAAGACAAAGAATCAGCAAAAAGAAATGCTAGAGAGAAATCTTTTGAAAATTCATTTGACAAGTTGATGCAACTAGCAAATTACAACGAAACCAACGGAATTATTGTTGGTCCTGAAATTTCAAGAATTTTTGCAGAAATTATCCTTCAACAAGTTGATATTAATATCTATAAAAGATTAGAAGAGTATTACAAATATGGAGTTGATTATGAAGTCCGACGGTATGTTGATGATTATTTTGTTTTTTCAAATGACCCAAAAATACTTGAAACAGTAAAAAAGGGATTTCAAAAAGAACTTGGATTCTATAAGTTATATCTAAACCCAACAAAATCAGATATAAAAACCCCTCCTTTTATTACAAATGTTACAGTTGGAAAACGTGAGTTACAAGAACTTTTATTAAGTCTGTATGAATCGCTTTTTGAAATCAAAGAAATTAAAATTGTAGGGATTGAAAAGTTAGAACAAGTCAAAGTCCTTACGAGAATTAGACGACCTAAAAGTATTTCGCAAAAATTCATTAAGGATTTTCAGTGCATAGTAAAACGTAACAATTTAACGTATGCCATATTAAGTAAGGATATCATTAGATTTTTCAAAACAAAATTCACTAAAATCTTAAAGGAAGGTGAACTTGAAAAAGACAAAGAAGTAGTTGAAAACTTGTTTATAACGCTTTTCGATATTTTATTTTATGCTTATTCATTAAACATAAACTCAAATACAACCTTTAAACTAGCTCAAATAATTGTTCTAGCATGTAAGTATTTAGAGAATCAGAAACCAGATTTAAAGCACAGTATTTACTCAAAGATTTCTAAAGAAGCTGATTTTGTCTTGACCAACTTTCACAGAAAATCAAAAACATCCGAGACTAATATCGAAATCTTGAATTTAATTTTAGCTCTAAAAAAACTTGATGACAGCTATGGATTAAGTGTTAAGAAACTTAGAGAAATATTAGGCATTGACAAAGCTGAAGGTTTCAAGAGATTAAACTATTTTCATATCATTACTCTGCTTTACTACATTGAAAATAAAGCAGTTTATGCTGACCTAAAAAAAGAAATAGAGAATAATATTGAGATTAGGTTTTCAGAAGATGAAGACCCTTTTTCAAAATCAGAATTGACGATGCTGTTTTTTGATTATATTAATTGCCCATTTGTTGATGACAGGAGTAAAAGAAAAACAATGAAAAGTTCGGGATATGCTACTAGCAATCTTACTGACAAGATTAGAGAAATTACCGAACAGGAGATTTGGTTTATGAATTGGAATACAGAAATAGACTTGGAAAGGGTTTTAAAGAAAAAAGAATGGGGTTCATCATATTAAGACTTTGGGATTGGTGCTGTAAGAGCAAAGGGGTCGCAAGAAACCTAAATACGACTTAATAAAACAATTTTTGAGACGTCTTGAGAAAAGCTTTGTTGAGTTGAGTCTAAAGCAATTTAGACACCACACACGACAACTTACAGTTACCAATCTCTCTTTTTTTAACTTACAAACCCTAAAGGAATAACAAAAGAACAAAAAAATGACCTTAACAAAATGGCGAAATTCTTAATGGAACTAAAAAAATATAATTAATTTAAATAAATAAAAATATGTCAAGATGCACAGCTCCAGTAACTGGACATAGAACTGCCAGTGGTGCAGCAAATTGTCCTGTTTGCAGATACAAATCTCGAGGATATAGTTCTTACACATCTTATCCTTCATACTATGACTCATATTCTTCATCAAGAAGTTCATCATCTTCTGGGAACTACAACGTCATCAAAGGAAGAACCCAAAAAGCAAATTGGTCAAAGTCAGGTTCATCAATCTATTACACTCATATAGAAATTAAAACATTAACTCCAGTAAGGAAAATTGTTGAACAGAGAGCTGAAAAACCTGATCTTAGAGATATTTTTCTTTGTCACGCATGGGATGATAGGAAAGAATCAGCAAAAGAATTACACGATTTACTTGAATCAAGCGGAGTTTCAGTATGGTTTAGCGAAAAAGATATACCTCTAGGAACATCTTTTCTTCGAGAAATTGACAAAGGATTAGTAAAGTCAAAAATTGGAATTGTTTTGGTCACTCCTGATTTTTTGAAAAGAATTCAAAATGAAGGTGTTGCTGACAAAGAATTATCTGCCTTGCTAGCAAGAGACCAACTTGTACCAATTGTTCACAATACAACATATGAAGAATTACGTGATGTAAGTCCATTATTAGGTTCAAGAAATGGTTTAGACACTTGTGAAGATACAATGGAAAATATTGCTAAAAAACTAGCAGAACTAGTAACAATATAAAACATAGATAGCACGAATTACAAATCAGTGATTAACCAATATTAAAAATAAAGACTCATGACCACAAAAGCAATCAAACCAGGACCAAAAAGAACAGCAACTTCAAAAGGAAAACCTGACCAACGTCAACGTGACAATAAAGGAACGCCAGGAAATACACCATCGTTAAAACCATCGAAATCAACACCAAAAAAAATAGAGTTAACAACTAACAAATGTAATCAATAGTTAAAAAGTTATATTATTTATGAAAGCTACTAGTTAGCAAACATTTCTTTGTAGTGAGTACAAATTCAATAACTTAATGCAACAAATTTAAAACATTTAATAACCAATTAATACTAAAATTATGAGTCTGGACAATTTAATTAAATCATCCTATGGAATTGAAGATTGCTTATTTGCACTTCACGAATTTGATAGAGAAAGAGCTTTGAAATCATTAATAGCTGCAGAAGAAGAAGACGTTGGATTCGCAGAATTTATTCAACAACACAGAGATTATCTTACGAGTAAAAATTGTTCCTCTGAGCATATTGAAAAACAGATAGAAAGAGTAAAAGAAATTAAATCATATTTCCGCCTAGATTAAGAAATGAACAACCCGACCGATCGGTTTTGCACACGGGCGATAGCGAACTGACCTAGTAATCCGAATTCAATTAATTTTTGTTAACCAAAAGACTAATAAACCATTTGCAAAACACTACACAATCCGTAGTCAATCGCAAACAAAACCCTTTAATTTTTTGTCCCAATTAATCGCCATAATCGGGACAAAACTAAAGGTATATAAATCATATATTGCATATCGCAATATGAATTTTGGAATAACATATTTTACTACTATATAACATTATATGTTACAAATTATTCTTAATATTGCATATCGCAATATCAAATACATGCAACAATCAAAAAGTAATTTAAAGCCACAAGACATCCTAATACTCCTAAAAATAGTAGCTTTAGGTCAACAATCATGGTTCCATCATACTATTGCTCAAGAGCTCGGCATAAGTCAATCTGAAGTGAGTCAATCGCTAAACCGTTCCAAATATGCAGGACTAATTGATGATGCAAGAAAAAAAGTAAACAAATTAGCATTTACTGAATTTTTACTTCATGGTGTTGCCTATGCTTTTCCACAACAACCGGGAGCAATTGTAAGAGGTGTTTTAACAGCACATGCTGCAGAACCTCTCAATCAAATTATCCAATCAAGCGAAAAATACGTTTGGCCCTATGCCAAAGGTTTAGAAAGAGGACAAGCTATTGAACCATTATACAGCACTGTGGTAGAAGCAACACTAAACGACAAAGAATTATATGAATTACTAACAATGATTGATGCCATAAGAGTCGGGAGAATTCGAGAAAAAGAAATTGCTAAAAAAGAACTAGAAAAAAGAATTCTAAATGCATAACAAAGTCATAAACCTAGCTTTAGTAGCACAAGTAGCGCAAGGATTACAAGAGTTGAAAGATAAAATGGTATTCATTGGTGGCGCAGTTATCAGTTTATATACAGATGATACCGCAGCAGAAGAAATTCGTCCAACAGCGGATATCGACATGACAATCAATTTAGCCAATTATGCCGAATGGGCTAAGATGCAAGAACGCCTTTCTGAATTAGAATTTTTTCCAGATCCATTCGGTCAATCAATATGTTCTTATAAATTTCAAGGTATTGCAATAGACATAATGCCAGCTGATGATAGTAGTATTGGTGTTTCAAACATTTGGTACAAACCAGGTTTCAAATACTTACAACAAATAGTATTAAAAGATGGAACAAGCATAAACATTTTACCTTCACCCTATTTTCTGGCTACGAAGTTAGAAGCTTTCAAAGACAGAGGACATAATGATTTTTACGGAAGCCATGATTTCGAAGACATTATTTATCTACTTGACAATAGAACAACAATAGTAGAAGAAATATTAGCGGCAGATGATGACGTTCGTCACTATATAAAAACCGAATTGACCACAATAAAAAACCACAAACAAGCGAATGAAATTTTAGCAATGCACATCCATCCTTTAATCCGTGAAGAACGGTTTAAAATGTTGATGCAGAAAATTGAAATAATTACAAATTAAAAAAAAACAACTCAGAAGCGTTTTCTATTGGTTTGAAGTTGTGCATTACATCAAAGTCACAGATGGCTAGACGTAAAATAAACAGCTACAATACCTCAAAAGCCATATGAATTAATTTATGGCTTCAAATTGTTAGAAATATAAAGCTTGGTTATTTAAAAAAAAGTTAAAATAATATTTATATAGTACTGTTGAAATATGAAAATGTTTGAAAATTTTACAAAAAAGCAAATTGATAAATTAAAAAAAGACACATCAAATTTTTATATCGGATCACCTGAAGCTGAAGCCGAAAATACATTATATTCAATAATACAACTGGATGATGTGTTTGAAGACTATTTAGATGTTATCCATAAACTTCAAAGTGAAAAATTTATTATTTCTGGAAGAAAAGGTTGCGGTAAATCAGCTATAGCCGAAAGAATTTATTCTATTTCAAGAGATGATTCTAAATATTTTTGCGATTTTATTAAAAAAGGAGATATTGACATTGAAAAAATAACTCAAATATCAAATATTAAAGATTCCTTTATAACTCAAGAATTAATAATAGAATGGATTCTATTAATAAAATTTGTAAATCAACTTGTTAATAATGAAGCTATTTCAAATCAGAAAGGGATTCAAGATTTAAAAATATTTTTAAAAAAAAATTCTGGTTTTGTTGATATAAAATCGCATCAAATTGAAGAAATATTACAAAGTAATGGATGGGAAATTAGTGTCGATTATTTCAAGAGGTTTTTGTCAGCAAAATTTGGTAATAGATTTGATATTAAAAGTGGCAAAGCCCCATTTTATAAATTATTACCTCATCTGAAAGCAACAATAAAAGATTTATTTATAAACACCTTAAATAAAGATAATTTTTATATATTGATTTTTGATGATTTAGATATTGGTTTTAATTCTAAAGATGAAAACAATGTTAAAACTTTACTTAACATTATTCGTATTGTTAAAGAATATAATATTTCTTTTTTTGGCAAAGAGGGTATTAATGCAAAAGTTATATTATTATTAAGAGATGATATATCAAGAGTTCTTATTAACAAAGATGCAGATACTGCTAAATTATTTTCTAGTTATGAAATTCCTTTAAATTGGTATAATCACAATGGAATTTATAAAAATGAAGAAGAATTATCCATCAAAAAATTTGTAAATAAAAGAATTAAACACAATTTTGAAAAAAATGAATTTGATTTTGATATTAATAAACCATGGGAATCACTTATCGATAGCGATCCGTCTTATAGTCATTCTAGTTTTAAATATATCATTGATCATACCTTAATCAGACCTAGAGATTTAATTCTTTTTTTTAAGCCTCTTTCTGAGTTGAAATTTCAAATTCCATTAACTAAATTTGATGTAAATACTTTGATTGGTAAATATTCAATAGAATTTGTTAAGGAGCTAAAAAATGAGTTGACTGCTCACTATACTTCAAAACAAATAGATTGCATATTTGAAGTGCTTTACAATTGTACAAATGAGGAAGTAACCTTTGGTTTTGTTGAACAAGAACTTACAAATAATAGTTTCAATGAAAGCTCAATTCAGTTAATGGAATTATTATATGATTTATCTATAATTGGAAATTTATCTTTATCTGGAAAAACATATTTTAAACATTGGGAAAAAGATGATGAAATATTCAGATTTAATAAGTCCGATAAAATAATTTTACATTTTTCATTAAGAATTTACTGTAATAAAAGAAGATGATTTTTTTACCATTATCATGATGTCATCTTTGTCTATTTATATATAAAATTATACTAAAAAGATTGTATAAGTTGTTTAAATAATTTTATTTTCTAATTCAGCTAGACAAAAATTGCTCCTAGTCCAAGCGTTCCTAGCATTAATTCTTTGTTTGCTTCATTTCGTAAATTTAATTTTAAAATATTGAGAAGACACTTTTTCGATTATCTGTAGATTGACGATTTTAGTTTCCAATTGCCACTCCTTCCCAACGCTCTAAAAAAATTACTGTCACAGTTTTTGTCCCACCGCACATCAAGCACTTTGCCTGCTGGTCAAAGACCATTGTTCTTAACTAGATAATATTAAAACCCATCAGTCAAAGAGCTCGCCCAACGCACAAAACAAAAACACGTACGCTTCGCAACTTGCGCCAGTAATTTTTTCCCCAAGCTTAGTTACATAATGTGGCATTATAGTGCATAAAGAAACACCTTGCTTCTAATGAAAATCAAGGATGCACTATAATAACATTATGTAAAAAAGCCCCTCTCCCACCGCGCTTGTGGTTTGCTCTAGGACAACTTTTTGAGCGCCTTCCATCGCATCACCCGGCCGCTCAAAAAACCGTCCTTCGCAAACCACTCTCAAAATAACGAACAACATTTTCTTTAAAATTGAAACAATTATCTCGCAAGAACTGTAAAACTGTTTTATCAGCGTATTAGTTAAATCGGAAGTGTTTTCATTGCTTTTGTGAGTGCAACGAATCCAATACAACAAATTTTTTAATTCATAATTCTCAATTCATAAGCACTTTCTGACACCCACAAAATCAAAAAAGCCAATATAAATATCATTTTTTATTAGCCACCACACAAAGAAATAATTGCTTTTACAATAGCCGATGCCATACCGTTACTAATCCTAATTCTACTGAAAACTGCGATTGGGACTATCAACTCATTATGTGGCACCAGCTATTACTAAAAGCAATCAGAAACATCTCAATAAGCAAATCAAAAAATGATACACATATTTGCGCTACTGCCCCATCCCACTCGGCAAGAGTTTTCATTGTTTTTTGAAGATGCTTCCCCTTTTCAATTCATCTTTCCGGCTGAGTACTAAAATCCGATTTCTGAACACTATTTAAGCATCCTCAAAAATCAAATAGTAGAAGGAAGAGTATCAATTTTTCTGATGGATAAAGCACGCTTCTCTTTATATCACAATCAATCATCCATCTACAAAAAATTGATACACTTCCACGAACCATTATCTTCAATTTGAACATTACTTGATTCAGTATAACATCTTATTAAACAATACCTTTTGATTTGAATATTCAAAACAAAAAATAAATAAAAAGAAAGCAAAGGTAAGTTCCATGTTTACAAAAAAGCAAGTTCAAGCCCTGCGGGTTTTTGAAAAAATCTCCACCTTATCAGGTAGTATTTTTTCAAAAAAACTTGCTTTTTTGAAACCCTCCACTTGTTATGATGGCTTTCTTTTTTTTCTTTTTTTTCTTTTGAAAATTTTATGTGTGGGCGATGCGTAGCGAGCGACTGTCATTTTCAAGAGAAAATCTGCGGAAAATTGAAAATCTAACCCATTTTTAAAGCCGAATGTTATGCAGAATTTTATCATTAAAACCCACCGAGTGGGAACAATTTACAAAAAACCTCATTTATTCCTACTCAACAAAGGGATGAACAGCGGAAAGCCCCAAAAAGAGCCATTTACAAATAGTTTTGTTGTCATTTTTGATTTAGAACAAGATTGTGAAAACCTTTTTTTTATTGCTTACAGTTTATGGAAAACAAAATTCTGGCACCAACACTTAGTTGGTTCAGTGATTCCATTTTTACGCCTTAATGATTGCAAAAAAGAGTTTTTTGTAAAGTCTAAAGTAATGATGCAAGAACACGAAGAACACGTTAAGCACATTGCAGCTCTCAAAATTTTAGAACAGAAAGAAAAGCAATATCAAGAAAATATCAACCTCGTAAACGATATGCGAAGGGTCATTTTATATAGGTATTGTAATAAATAAAATAAGCCTGGTCAAAAGACTAGGCTTATTAAGTTAATCCAGTAAAGGTTACCACACGAAAACTGGATTTATACTGTACTCGTTTCAGTATTATTTATTTTTAGATTTTGTTAACCATTTTAACAAGAACGAAACTGTAAAACTTACAGTCGCTCCTAGAGCTGCTAAGATAATTGTTTTTTCAATATCTTCTGAAAGAATATTGGGCAAAATACTCAATAGAGTTCCTGCTGCAGTGCCTGCTTTTAAAGAAATATTAGTTTCCATCACGCGCTTTGTTGAGGTTTTTACCCTGAACTTGTTTCAGGGTCTCAATGTCAACCGTTATTTGGCTAATTGCCGAAATTATACCACCTGCAACCGCTACATAACCTGCTGTAGTTACCACTGCTGCAGGTAAAAGAACAGGAGATGCAACTATAGAACCACTAATTCCCAATAATGCCAATCCAATATTTCTCAAAATCTTAAAAAATTTTGGAGTTGGAGCTTTTGCTCTTTCAACTATATTCATAATTTTTTTACAAATTTGACATCCTAAGCGTTAGCGAAGGATCTTTATTTAACAATCAATTCAACACTTTCTTTGTTGTCCAAAGCTTTGTAAACAACGTCTTTTAACTTGCTAAAAGCTTTTCTGGACATCAACCCTAAACCAGGTCCAGAAAGTTTTGTTACTGGAGCAATACAACCATTCAATTCTTGCAACGCATTATTCGCAGGATGAAACAGAATCAAACTTCTGTTTTTCACATCCAAAACCTCCAAATGCCATTGAAATTTTTGACTGTATCTTTTTTTAATAAAATATTTCCCTTCCGGAATGCAGGAAACCTTCGTTTCGTTATTCTTCCAAGGCAATTCAATTGTTTTACAAATGAGTTTACCATCGCATTCGAGTTTACCATTGGTTCCATCAGGGAAATAAGTTCTAGTTAATAACAGCTTCATAATAAAACTCAAAAAAATTTCATTTTTAATCCCCCCTTCGGGGGTTAGGGGGCTTAAACACCACCATCCACTTTCACAACTGCTAATGGGTTAAACGCACCATTTTTTAACGGATACATTGCACCATTTACCTCTTGGTAAAACTCAATTCCTAAAGCCAAAAACAAAGGTTTTGTGCTCGCTGGTGTAACTGAATTAATATGGTTAATCGCAGCAGTAGCTGTAGAATCCCATGGTAAAATTGCTGATTCCGTATGAGTTTCTACAAAAGTTTCCGCTTCAAAATCAATTTCAGCTCCAGCCGAAATGATTTTAAAATGAGTTGTTCCTCCTGGAGCAGCAATCATATTCACTGGAACAAATGAAGCCAAAGCAACTTTAATTTTTCCAGCGACTCTATCAATTGTCCCAACAAATGGAGCGAACAAGCTAGTGCCCAATTTTCCTCGAATATTGAATTCAAAGCCAACAAGCAAATCAACTTCGCCATCAATTACGTTACGCAAACCACGTTCGCTCACCATATCCGCTTGGATTACTTTGACCATTTGTTGTGTCAATCGACTTACCATTCTTCCATCTGCAGAATTCAAAAGCAATGCTCTCAAAGCAGTTCTCAACACTTTTCCAGCCTTTCCAGCTCTCCCAAACTCCGAACCATTCTCACGCGTTCTTTGAAACGCAGGATCACTTTTGATTCTGCTGGCATCAATGCCACCTTTTTCACGCGCTAAATGCCCGTCTTGGGTTTTGTAAAAAGTAATATCTCCGATAGTACCTTTTAATTTAATTATGCCTTTCTGTTTTGCCATAATTTCTAAAATTTAGATTATTAAATCAGTTCATTTCTCCTTCATTCTGTAACTCGTTGCAACTAAATCTTGAATGATTTCGAAACAAATTTTAAGCTATTCTAGCACAATAAAAAGAGTGTGTTGTTCCATATGTCCTAAAATGACATAAATGGCTTATGTAGACATAAATAATGATTATTAATCATCTTGTAATAATGATTAAATTGCACCAGTTTTAAATTGGATTATAGGGCTTTCATGTAAGTCAAAGCCTAATCAAAGGTATAGATAGAGTATGAAAATTCAAATTAGGAGAATATGTATCTATCCAAAAGACATAGAGCGCATAACAGGCAAGAGTTATCGTCAAAGTACTAGAATGTTACAAGGCATTAGAAAGAGCTTAAATAAGCTCGATAATGAGTTAGTAACTATCGAGGAATTCTGTGTTTATGCTGGTTTGAAAATTGAACAAGTAGAACCGCTAATTTTTGGATGAAAACGAAAAACCAAAAAAAGGAAAAAATTTATTTCCAAAGCTTACTCAACTAGTTCAACAACTAGTTCATTTTTTAGTGTTGATTCTTTAATATTCAGATATTTATCCGTATATTTGGGTATTGAATTTAGGTTTATTTAATTATCCAAAATAAAGGTGTCAGTTGAGGTGTCACTTAAACAAAATGCTTTTTAAAGTGTTGTTTTAGTGTTGTTTATAAAAATAAACAAATCCCTTACTCTCCGCAAGAGAAACCGATTAGGAAACTAATCGGTTTTTTTGTTTTAAAATAGTGCCAAAAGCATCGCTTTTGCAAGCTATTTTAAAACAAAAAAACCAATGATTATGCCAATAATCATTGAGGTTTCTTTTGCTCAGGATTCCCTCTCTGGGAACAACGCAGTTAATCCCATTTTAAAACAAAGAAACCAATGATTATGCCAATAATCATTGGTTTCTTTTGCTCAAAAGAAACAATTAAAATAATCCCTCTTCCTTGGTAAAAATAGTGGCAAAAAGCAAACTTTTTTCCTATCCACTAGTCTATCTCAAAAAACATTGCTATTTACTCATTAACCTTCAAATAAATTGAAGATCAGCAAGTGAAGCAATCAGCAGATCCATTATTGTAACCTCTTATCTCAACTGTGATTATTTTTTCATTTTGAATAAAAAATCACAAAAGTTGTGATTATAAAATCGTTTTAAAATAAAAATCACAATAAATGTGACAAACAAATCGTTTGTAGCAAATAATCACATTATTACATTAAAATAAAAAATATGGAGACAGACAAAAAAATTACCGCACTCCTAGGCATGCGACAAGAGGACATAGCGATGCTTCTACAGGTGAGCAGAAGCCAATGGGGAATGTTTGAAATTGGACAACGCCAATTGCCTCTTGTAGCCCAATTGAAATTGGCAAAGATGCTTGCCATTGTAAAACAACCTCAAAACGAATCCGTCAATTCTTTTTTGGATTTAGAGGTACAAAAAGTAGAAACGAAAAAACTTGTTGATAAGCTAAAACTAGTTAATCAACATCGGCAACTCATTGAAAAAAAGAAACTACAATTAACAGAAAAGAAATATGAAGCAGCTGTTCTTGCCCTGCGTTTTTTACTTTTTCTAAAAACCGATGACCAACAAAGTGTTACAGAGCAAAATTGGCCAAGTACTTCAGTACAATTAAGAGCCGAAAAAGCAATTCGAAAAAATGGTTTGCACGTTCAAGCTAAGCACAGGCTTAAATTGCAGGTACTTCTTGCGGAAGAGGAAATTCTGGAAGGATTGGTGTAGGTCTGGGTTTTTGAACTTGGATTTTAAAACAGGTATTTACAAATTGAACCAAAGCCCAGAGTTGACTTTTCCGTTGGTGCAAGGGGCGATTACTCCTGTGTTGACGCCTACCGCGGTGCCGACAGGAACAGGTGTTAAGATGGCTGTTTTGCTGATTGAATTTTTTCAAGAAGTAAACGGCGTGAAGTACCTGCTTAACAATGGCGCGTTTAATGTACTGCAGTTGGTTGCCGTTTGGTAATTGATTGCACACTGCTGACAATGAAAACCCTTCTTTTGAAGGGTTTTTTTGTGGATTTATTGATAATGTGATATTAT
>JGI25917J50250_1000040_pt1 | contig 29791 bp, 8 predicted proteins | sample LauGreSBDMM110SN_4_FD_50250 | JGI IMG/M metagenome (IMG submission 50250) | reverse complement strand
TTAACTGCAATCACAGATTTGGGTGCTTTTGACATCTTTTTATTGGCAGTTTTTATCGCCGGTTTAATCCAATTGATTTTAGGATTTATAAAAGCTGGAAGTATTTCTAACTATTTTCCAACCAATGTTATCGAGGGAATGTTAGCGGGAATTGGAATAATTATCATCTTGAAACAAATTCCGCACGCCGTTGGTTTTGATAAAGATTTTGAGGGAGATGAAGCGTTCATGCAAAATGATGGTTTGAATTCAATTTCTGAAATCTTTTCCATTTTTAATCATGTTCAACTTGGATCAATAGTAATTACTATTGTTTCTTTGACTATATTAATTGCTTGGGATAAAATTGGTTTTCTTAAAAAATTCAAGTTAATTCCTGGCGCATTGGTTGCTGTTGTAGTGGGAGTGGTGCTAAATCAGTTTTTTATTTCTACCAGCAGTTTCTTAGCCATTTTACCAGAACATTTAGTTAATTTGCCTGTGCCACAAACGTTGGAAGACTTCAAAAACTTTGTTGTAACACCTAATTTTTCTCAAATCACAAACCCGAAAGTTTGGGTTGTAGGTGCCACTATTGCAGTTGTAGCTTCGATTGAAACACTGCTCTGTATTGAGGCTGCCGATCGAATGGATGCACAAAAAAGATTTACAGACACCAATGTAGAACTAAAAGCACAAGGACTTGGTAATTTAATCAGCGCATTGCTTGGTGGTTTGCCAATGACTTCTGTGGTTGTAAGGACTTCTGCCAACAACAATGCTGGAGCAAAATCTAAACTTTCGACAATNATTCATGGTGTTTTACTTTTNGTNGCTGTGCTTTCGGTACCCGTACTTTTAAATAAAATTCCTTTGGCAACTTTGGCAGCTGTTCTGTTATTGGTTGGCTATAAATTAGCAAAACCAGCCACTTTTNTTCATTTTTGGGAAAAAGGAAAATACCAATTTNTTCCTTTTATTGCAACATTAGTCGCGGTGGTTTTTACAGATTTGTTAAAAGGTGTTTTGCTGGGGTTAATCATTAGTGTGGTTTTTATTTTAAAAGGAAATATGAAACGAGCCTATCATTTCCGTAAAGATAATTATATTGATGGTGATGTTATTCATATCGACTTGGCACAAGAAGTTTCATTTTTAAATAAAGCGGCCATCAAAACTACATTAGCAGCAATTCCAAATGATTCAAAAGTAATTATCAATGCGCAAGATACCGTTTACATTGCCCATGATGTTTTAGATTTGATCAAAGAATTTAAAAATGTACAAGCTAAAGACAAAAACATCAAGGTAAAGCTGAAAGGATTTAAAGATGCTTACGATTTGACCGATAACAGCTTGCAATCAAATCATGTAACTTTTGAAAGTTACTACGATGTTGCTAAAAGAAAACTAATCCAAAAAGAAATTTTTGAGTAATTTCTTTTTTGTATGAATTTAAATAATAATTTTAAACCGAAATAATAAAACAAACAATGGAAGATTTTTATAAAAAAATATTAGACAACAATAAAGTATGGGTTGAAAGTTCATTAGAAAAAGACCCTAATTATTTTCAAGATTTAGCCAAAGGACAAACGCCACCACTTTTGTGGATAGGTTGTTCTGATAGTCGTGTGCCAGCAAACGAAATTATTGGGGCTAAACCAGGTGAAGTTTTTGTACACAGAAACATTGCNAACATGGTTGTTCATTCTGACATGAACATGTTGAGNGTTTTAGATTATGCCGTGAGTGTTTTAAAAGTAAAACACGTTTTGGTTTGNGGGCANTATGGCTGTGGCGGCGTAAAAGCNGCGATGGGCAACGATTCGATTGGCATTATCGACAATTGGATCCGCCATATTAAAGATGTGTACCGTTTGCACAATGAATACCTAGATGCAATTGAAGATGAAACCGAACGTTTTAACACTTTTGTAGAAATAAATGTAAAAGAACAAGTGTACGATTTAGCCAAAACTTCCATTGTTCAATCGGCATGGAAAAATGGGCAAGAACTCACGCTTCACGGTTGGGCTTATGGTTTAAACTCTGGTTTTGTGACCGACTTGAATGTAAATATTAGTTCAGACAAAGACCTAGACGAAGTCTATCAATTAAAATTTAAGCGATAAAAAAATAGAGCGGGCTAAAATCATCCCTGAAATTAGCTCGCTTTTTTTATAAAAACAAGGTGTGTTTTTTTTCTTACTTGTTTTTTTTCACCAATCACTTTCTCAACTCCGGCCAATCTGGCAATAATTCCACTTCTCAAATCATTTTTGCAACTGCGTAAATAGTTTTTGCACCTGCGTAAATAGTTTTTGCAACTGCGTAAATCATTTTTGCAACTGCGTAAATCATTTTTGCACCTGCGTAAATCATTTCTGCACCTGCGTAAATCATTTTTGCAACTGCGTAAATAGTTTTTGCAACTGCGTAAATCATTCTTGACCGATAGAAAATCATTCTTGACCAGTCGAAAATCATTCTTGACCGATAGAAAATCATTCTTGACCGATAGAAAATCATTCTTGACCAGTCGAAAATCGTTCCTAACTGTTATAAAATTGTTTTTGAGAAGAAAAAAATAATTATTTATTAACAAAAATATTTTTTACAAAAAAAACCTCTATTTTTTCGGAATTGCTGTAAATAGGGACTTTATAAAGCATTCAATTCGCTGTTGCAACAATTCTTTGCTCATCCTTAACAATATGGTAACAACTTTTCTTTTGTTGATGGTAGTTTAAACTTTATTTTTGCCAAGTTATTTTAAATCTAAAATGTAATAAATACGCTATGAAGAAAATTACAAATCAATTATCGTTTGCTGAAAGACTGATAATTAAAATGAAAATGCTACTGATTCCAATTTTATTATTGGTGGTTGGAAATGTTGTAGGACAGACTACTATATTTTCAGAAAATATGGGGACACCTACTGGAACAACTGCAATTACGGCATATGCAACTGGAACAGCACCTGCAACTTTTCAAAACAAAGGAACGCTTACCTATTCAAATGGTGCACAAACAAACCCGGGTGATTTAAGGACTTCAAGCGCGTCTAGTACTTATTCTGGCGCATCGGGAGGTGGGAACGTTTTTTTTACATCAACTTCGGGTACTTATGGGTTTTCAATTGAATCAATTAATGCAAGTAGTTATAATACCTTAAACCTTCAGTTTGGATACCGAAAAGATTCAGCAACTTTGCATGCAACTTTTTCAGTAGATTATTGGGATGGAACATCATGGATAACCGTCGCTAATACTTCCGCTGCATTATTTAACGAAGCGGCAAATGCAGGAAGTGGATGGTATTTATCTAAAACATTATCACTACCTGTTGGTGCACAAATAAGCACTTTAAAATTGCGGTTCGTAAAAACGGGAACTACAGCCATGAGAATAGATGACGTTAAACTAACAGGAACAGCTGCAACCCCAGTAATTTCAACATCGGGTACTTTATTAGCAGTTAACACCACTTACGGCACAGCTTCTGCTTCGCCAACTTCTTTCAGTGTTTCTGGTGCAAATATGACAGCAGGAATTTTAGTGACTCCACCAACGGGATATCAAGTGTCTTTGGCTTCTGGCTCAGGTTATGCTTCAACGGTAACCGTTTCAGGAACTGGAACAATAGCCTCTACAACAGTCTATGTCAGATTATCTTCAACAGCTACAGTTGCTGGTTCTCCTTACAGTGGGAATATTGTATTGTCAAGTACAAGTGCAACCAGCGTTAATGTCGCTACAGTATCGAGTACAGTTACTGCAAAAGCGCTTACCATTTCAGGAATAATTGCTAACAATAAAGTTTTAGACGGAAACACAAACGCAACATTAAGTGGTACTGCCGCTTTAGTGGGTGTAGTGAACAGTGATGTGGTTACTTTGGGTGGAGCGCCAGTTGCAACTTTTGCATCTAGTGCCGCAGGAACAGGAATTGCTGTAACAGTAACTGGCTATTCTATTAGTGGTGCTGGTGCTGGCAATTATACTTTAACACAACCAACCGGATTAACAGCAGATATTACTGATTCGGCAACACCTGTTATTTCTAGTTCATTAACTGCATCAGCAGTTTATGGCACAGTGGCTTCAACCTATACGATTACTGCTTCTGAAAGTCCGACATCTTATAATGCTACTGGATTGCCAGCTGGGTTATCTATCAATACAGCCAACGGTGAAATCACAGGAACGCCAACAGCGTTACCCGGTAATTATAACGTAACCATTTCTGCAACAAATGCGGGAGGAAATGGAAATGCTATCCTTGTTTATACCATTGCAGCAAAAACATTAACGATTGCTGGAGCTGCTATTACTACAAAAAACTATGATGCAAGTACTGCTGCTACTGTAACTGGTACGCTTGGAACAATATTTGGAAGTGACGATGTAGCTTTTAATTCTGGTACATCTGCTTTTGCAAGTGCTGATGCAGGAACTGGAATCACAGTTACTGCTAATTGTGTTTTAACTGGAACAACAGCGGGATATTATACATTGACCCAGCCAACGGGTTTAACAGGAACAATTATTGGCACTGCTCCTAGCGTTCCAACTATTGGCACTGCAACAGGTGGCGACACGCAAGCAACTGTCACTTTTACTGCCTCAACTTCTACAGGAGGTAGCGCAATTACAGGATATACAGTAACTTCAAATCCGGGAGGATTTATCGGAACGGGAACTGCCTCGCCAATTACTATTACTGGTTTAACAAACGGAACAGTTTATACTTTTTCAGTTACCGCAAGTAATATTATTGGCTCTTCATCAGCAAGTGGTAATTCTAATGCTGTGACTCCGAATATTCCGAATTCAACCGTTAATCCTTGGACAAACACGGGCACATCAGGCACCTGGTGTACAGCTGCTAACTGGAGCACTGGAGCATTACCTACAGCTACGCAAGTTGCTCAATTTAATGATGCAGGTACTGCAACTACAGCTGGAATTACTTTTTCAAATTGTACACCTTCTATTTTAGGAATAGAAGTTACAAGTTTGAGAACCAAAGCATTAAGCGTTGGAAGTCAAGGTGCTACAGCAGGAACATTAACTTTGACAGGAGGTATTATCAATTCCACTCCAAATGTAATTTTAAGAAATGCGTCTAATTTCTTATTTGAAATTAAACCAAACAATTCTAGTACGGGTGCTTTAGGCTTAGCTCTTGGCAATGCAACAGATAATGTTATTAGTGTTGAAGGAACTGGTAACTTAACCATTTCATCAATAATTTCTGGCGCTGGAAAAAATTTAACGCTCAACGCAACTAATACTGGTGATTTACGATTAAGTGGTGTGAATACTTACAGTGGTACTACAACTGTAAATGGTTCTTCCACTGGTAGATTACGAATCGATGCCTTGGGTGCATTGCCGACCACTAGTGCCGTTGCGGTAAATAATGGAGGTAGACTTCTACTTAACATTGCTGGTACACATGGTGGTACTACTCAATCTTTAACCTTCACTCCAAATCAAACCTCCTCTCCTTCCTTAGAAATTTTAACGGACGCTGCGGTTGTTTGGCAAGGCACTACTGCAATCAATGCAGATACTAGAATTGACGCCACTGGTACTGCTGGTATATTAACGCTATCTGGAGTAGTTTCTGGTTCAGGAACTTTAATCAAGCATCAAAGTGGTAATTTAATTTTGTCTAATGCTGGTAACACTTTAACAGGTGGTACTACAATACGTAATGGTTCACTTACTGTTAATGCTGGATCAAAAATGGGTACTGGTGCATTAACAATGTCTCAAGCAAGTACCAGCAATATTGCTTTAAATTTAAATGAAAANCAAACCGTTAGTGCTTTATCTAGTGCCTTTGCAGCTANTACTGGAACACAGACGCAAGTAATAACAATTGCATCAGGAAAATCACTTACCGTTGATCAATCTACCAATACTACCTATGGTGCTGGTACACTTTCCACTTTATCTAGTACGATAGCTGGGGCAGGAGGATTAATCAAATCAGGGTCTGGAACACTAACCTTTACTAGTCCTAATACTTATACAGGGGCAACTTCAGTTACTGCAGGAAGCTTAATAATTACAAGAACTTCAACCGTAACTTATACTGCTACAATAACCACATCAGGTGTGAGTGTTGCATTTGCAGCTACACCTGCAGATGGTAATTACACTATTTTAACAGGTGCATTATCAAGCACTGCGACATTAGGAACACTTACAGGTCTTGCTTCAGGTCAAACGGCTAGTTTTAACGCTTCAACAGGTGTGTTAACGCTTCTTACTCCTACAATCACAGGTGCTGCTACTGCAACTGCCTTCACTACTACTTATGGTACTTTTTCAACTCCGCAAACATTTTCAGTTTCTGGTGTAGGGTTGACTGCTGATTTAGTGGCTACTGCCCCAACAGGATTTGAAGTGTCCCCAGATGGAACTACTTATGGCGCTACAGCAACTTTCGCCCAATTTAGTGGTTCAGCTAGCGGATCGTTGAGAATACGTTTAGCGGCTACAGCCACTGTAGCAACTTACAACGACCTCAACATTGTTTTAAGTTCAACGGGATTAACTTCTGTAAATATTACAACTGCAGCTTCTGGAAATACAGTTTCAGCAAAAGGCTTAACCATAACAGGAGTTACCGCTAATAATAAATCTTATGATGGAACGACAGCGGCAACTTTGAATACCGCAACTGCGGCTTATTCAGGTTTAGTAAATAGTGAATCATTCTCAGTTTCAGGAACGCCAACAGCAACCTTTACTTCTGCCAATGTAGGAACTGCAATTGCTGTAACTATCGATGGATTTACTGTGCCATCTGCCAATTATTCTATCACACAACCGTCAGTAACCGCTAACATTACTGCTGTAGCTTTAACTATAACAGGATTAAGCGCTAACGACAAAACGTATGACCGAACTACTACTGCTACCTTATCAGGAACACCTGCTTATAGTGGTTTGGTAAATGGTGAAGTATTTACAGTAACAGGAACACCAACAGCTACTTTTACTACTGCCAATGTGGGTACAGCAATAGCCGTTACCATTGCAGGTTACACTGCTCCTGCCAACTATTCTGTTACGCAACCAAGTGTTACTGCAAACATCACTGCAAAAACATTGACCATTGCAAGTGCTGCAGCGCAAAATAAATCTTTTGATGGCAATACTGATGCAGTACTAATTGGTACACTTTCTGGAGTAATTGTTCCAGATAATGTTACTTTAACTTTATCGGGTACTTTCGCTTCTTCAGCTGCTGGTACTGGAATTGCTGTAACTTCAACTTCTTCGATTGGAGGAGCAGATGTTGCCAATTATGAATTGACACAACCAACCGGGTTAACAGCGGATATTTCATCTACTCCACTGCCTGCCATCACAAGTAGTTTAACTGCAAGTGAAACCTACGGAACTACGGCTGCAACTTATACCATTACTGGTTCTAATAGTCCAACTTCATTTAACGCAACTGGCTTACCGGCTGGTCTGTCAATAAATACTACAACTGGAGAAATTACAGGAACACCAACTGCAACACCAGGAAGTTATAATGTAACCATTTATGCTACTAATGTTGGTGGAACTGGCAATGCTCTTTTGGTTTATACTGTTACTCCAAAAACTTTAACATTAACCACAGCAACTGCTGATGCGACTAAAGTCTATGACGGTACAACTGCTGCAACTGTGTCTGGAGCTTCTATCTCTGGAGTGTTTGGCACCGATGCAGTAACCGTAAATGCTTCAGGAATTTATGATACTAAAAACGTTGGAAATGGAAAAACAGTAACCATTTCATATGGTTTAAACGGAACAGATGCTGCTAACTATACATTGTCTTCAACTTCGTCCACAACAACTGCAAACATTACTGCTTTAGCAATAAGCACAACAGGCGCAACTGCACAAAACAAAACTTATGACAATACTACTGCAGCTACTATTTCAGGAACTACTTTCGTAGGAGTTTTAATTGGAGATGCAGTAACAATTTCAACCACCGGAACGTTCGCACAAGCAACACCAGGTACAGGAATTGAAGTAACTTCTGCACAAACATTAGGTGGAGCAGATGCTGCAAATTATACCGTTAGTTTACCAACAGGATTAACTGCAAATATTGATTCAGTTGCTTTAACAGTCGCTGGAGCAAGTGCAACAAACAAAACGTATGATGCATCAACAACCGCCACTATTTCTGGTGCGGTTTTAAATGGTGTAGTTTTAGGAGATACAGTTAATTTGGTAACAACTGCTACTTTCGACAATAAAAATGCAGGAACTGGCAAAACAGTATCTATTGCTTATGCATTAAACGGTGCAGATGCAGGTAAATATACTTTGGCAACAGCTTCTGCTACAACAACAGCCAACATTGCAGCTGTAAGTTTAACTATTTCTGGCGCAAGTGTTACTGCTAAAACGTATGATGGAACGACTACTGCAACAGTTGTAGGCGGAACATTAAACGGAATAATAGGCGAAGAGGTCGTTACTTATTCTGGAACTGCGGCTTATTCAGATGCTAATGCAGGTATAGGTAAAACAGTAACTACTACTTTTATTTTAGCTGGTGCAGATGCAACTAACTACACTTTACCGCAACCAAGTTTAACGGGAGACATTAACAAAGCAAATCAAACCATTACTTTTGGTGCTTTAGCTTCAAAATATGCAAATGATGCTGACTTTAATTTAACAGCAACATCACCTACTTCAGGCATAAATCCTATTACTTATTCAAGTGCTACCATTGCGGTTGCTACGGTAACATCAGCTGGATTGGTTGATTTATTAACGGCTGGTACAACAATAATAACTGCTTCGCAAGCGGCAAGCACCAATTACAATGCAGCAACGGCTACACAATCTTTGGTAGTTGCGGTTCCTGCATTTACATCAGGAAGATTGGTAGTAACAAGAATTGGAACTGGTACCGCTCTTACAAGCGCAGCAACTGCTGTGTTTTTAGATGAATACACCACAACTGGAACATCTGGAATTTCATTTGCATTGCCAACTACAACTGTTGGAAATGTAAATAGATTGGTAGGGTCTGGTACTGCAACTTCCGATGGTCAATTGAATTTATCAACTGACGGTCAATATTTAACAATGGGTGGTTATGATGCGAGTGTTGGAACTCTTTCGGTTGCAACTACTGGAAGCAACAACAGAGTAATTTCAAGAATTAATAATTTAGGTAAGGTAGAAACAACAGTATTACCTGGAACTTCATTCTATCTTAACAATAATTTCAGATCGGTAACTACAGTAGATGGCTCAAGATATTGGACTGGTGGAGCTGGAGGATCAACTGGTGTAGCTACAGTAGTGCACCAAGGCAACACGACACCTACCACTGCGGTTTCAGTTTTTAATACCGTATCAAATATTAGAACGGTTGCTATATATAATGGTCAGTTGTATTACAGCACTGGATCTGGAACAAATGGTGTTTACAAAGTTGGAAGTGGGTTACCTACTAACACCGGCAATACTGCTGCGTCAACTTTTTTACTAACCAATCCTTATGCATATTATATGTTAAATAGAGGTGGTAGTAATTTCAATTGTTATGTAGTTGCTTCCGATGCAACAGGACCTGTTTACAAATTCTCTTCTACGGATAACGGTTCAACTTGGACAGCAAGAGGTTCATTAGCAGCAGGTGCTGCAACTTTTGGAATTGTTGCGCAAGTAAATGGCAGTAATGTTGATTTGTATGCAACAACATTCGCAAGTGGAGTGAGTACCATTGTTAAGATTACCGATACAGCACTTTTCGATGCAAATATTGCAGGAACGCCATCAACAATTGCAACGGCACCTACAAATACGGCTTTTAGAGGTATTGCTTTTGCACCAGTTTTAATAACACCGGTGGTAACTAATACTACTTTAACTGCTTCAGGAACAGTTGACGCTTTATTTACAAATTATACCATAACAGCAGTAAACTCTCCTGAAACTTTTTCTGCTACAGGTTTGCCAAGTGGTTTATCAATTAATAGTACAACTGGAGTTATTTCAGGAACACCAACCGCAGCAGGAACATTTAATGTAACCCTTTCTGCCACCAACGGAGCAGGCACTAGTGCTACAAAAACTTTAGTAATTACAATTGCAAAAGCAAATCAAGTAATTACATTTGGAGTATTAGCAGCAAAAGACATCACTGATCCTGATTTTGATTTAACTGCCACTTCTACTTCTAACGCAAATCCGATTGTTTACACAAGTTCTGACGAATCAATCGCTACCATTTCTGGAAATACGGTTAACATTGTTGGAAATACTGGAAACGTTACTATTACTGCTTCACAAGTCGCAAATGACAATTACAATGCCGCTGTGAGTGTTGATCAAATTTTGACGGTATCAAACGCTTTGGCGGCTAACCAAACAATTACTTTTGCTGCTTTAGCCAATGTCACTTACGGCGATGCTCCATTTAATTTATCCGCCACTTCAGATTCTGGATTAGCGGTAACTTTTACAAGTTCAAATCCAGCNGTNGCTACCGTTTCTGGAACTACAGTTACAATAATAGGAGTAGGAACAACAAACATTACTGCTTCGCAGGGAGGAAATAATAATGTTAATCCAGCAACAAATGTTATTCAACCTTTGGTAATTAACCAAAAACAATTGACCATTATCAATGCTGTTGTAACGACTAAAGTTTATGATGGTACAAACACAGCAACTGTAACTGGTGGAACTTTGGATGGAATCATTGGAAGTGATGCAGTTACTTTTTCTGGTAGTGCTACTTTTAATGATGTGAATGCCAATACAGACATTCCTGTTACGACAACTTATACCTTAGGTGGAGCAGCTGTAGCAAAATACACTTTGTTACAACCTAGTTTGACGGGTACAATTATTAAGGCGGAACAGGTTATCGTATTCACNACAATACAACCAAAAACCACTTTTGATTTAGAGGCAGCAATAAGTTATTTTTCTGCTACTTCAGNCACAAATACTGTTACTTTTACAAGTTCAGATCCAAGTGTACTGACTATTTCAAATCCATCGGCTGGCGTTTATAACTTGCAAGTTGTTGGAGAAGGATTTGCAACAATAACTGCTTCGCAAGGTGCAAGCGCAAATTACAATGCTGCACCAGATGTAAATCAAACCATAATAGTTAGGACTGTTTTATACCGCAATCAATTTGCTGGTGTTTCAGCTTGTCCAACAAATGGAAATACAGCGTACACTGCTGGTAATACAACTGGCACATCTCTTAGCAGATCAACAGTAACTTGTACTGCGTCAGCAAATGTCTTTAATTCAACAACCTTAAACGCAACGGCGACAGTAAATGACGCTTCTTATATCGAATTTGCTGTAGTGGCAAACAATGGCTACAAGTTAAACGTAAAATCAGTATCCTTTTTCAGACAAGCAAGTAATGCTGCTCCTAATCAAGTAGAAGTGCGATACAGTACGGATGGCTTTACAACTTCAACTTCATGGGGCGCTGCTCCATTAACGCCGACCAGTGGAACTACAGCAACTTGGGATTTTGCAGATTTCACAACTGTTGTAGATGGTACTGTTACATTCAGAATTTATCCTTATGGTACACAAAGAGCTGATTTAACAGGTACTTCTTCAGCATCAGGGAATTTCAGACTTGATGATGTAACTATCGACGGTAATTTAGTGCAGGTAATAACATGGGATGGTACTTCTTGGTCGAACGGCACTGGCCCAACTATAGCTGATGAAGCGGAAATCAATGGAAATTATAGCACCGCTACTAGTCCTGCAGGNAACGGTACTTTTTCTGCTAAAAAATTAACTATCAATAGTGGCTTGTTTACTGTAAAATCTGGTACGAACTTAACTGTTGCAGATCAATTGGTCAACTCAGTTGCAAATACTTTTGCTGCTTCGGTTCAAACTGCTGGTTTCAAAATAGAAAACAATGGTAATTTAATTCAAACCGCTACAACAAATACCAATATTGGAGCTATAGTGGCATCTAGAATCAACACTTCAATGAGAAGATTAGATTATACTTATTGGTCATCTCCAACAGCAAGTGCTACTTATTCTTTGAAAAACTTCTCTCCATTAACCATGTCATTAACATCGACACCACAAGGCGGACCAAGTCGTTTCTATGAATTAAATGAATCTACGAATGCGTTTGTCGCTTTAGACCCATTGGCTACTTATTTTGATGCGTCGAATATTGCCAAAGGATTCTCTATCAGAGCGCCTAACAATTTCCCGACCAACGGTACTACTGCAACATTCAATGCTGACTTTATTGGAGTTCCAAACAATGGAAACATCACTATTGCTGTTACTAANTCAGGTTTATTGAAAGGATCAAACCTTATTGGTAATCCATACCCATCNACGATTGATACAGATGCGTTCTTGACTTATTCACCAGATAATGTGACTTTCCCAAATGCTGGAACAATTTATTTCTGGACACACACCACTCAGAATGCCTTGGGATCAGCAAATTATGCTTCTTGCAATTTATCAGGAAAGACAGCAGCTGCTGCAGGTGGTGCAACACCAAACGGAAAAATTCAGGTTGGTCAAGGTTTCATATTGAAAAAAGCGGCAAGTTCGACAGTGGTTTTCAACAACGCAATGCGTGAAGGGAACAATGATGGTCAGTTTTTCAGAACTGCAACAACCGAAAAACATAGAATTTGGTTGAACCTTGCAACAGACACTACCCCACTGAATCAAATAATGGTGGGTTATATTGAAGGAACGACTTTAGGATTTGATGATGCGTATGATGGAAAATTGATTAATTCAGGCAGTTCAATCGCAAGTGTAATAGATAATGAGCACTATGTAATTCAAGCACGTCCAACACCGTTTGTTAACACAGATGAAGTGCCNTTGAACTTCAAAGCAGCTGCTGCTGGAAGTTACACTTTATCAATTGACCACGTAGATGGATTGTTCTNAGGAGAACAAAATATTTACTTGAAAGACAAGTTGTTAAATGTTACACATGACATCAAAGCAAGTGCTTATACGTTTACTTCAGACCAAGGAACGTTTGCTGATAGATTTGATGTAGTTTACAACAACTCAACATTGAACATTTCAACACCAACATTTGATGCTAACTCAGTAATCGTTTACAAAGACGACAACAAAGTATTGAACATCAACGCTGGTAAAGTGGTGATGAAAAATGTGAAAATCTACGATGTACGTGGAAGATTGGTTTATGAAAAATCAAACATCAATACAACCACCGCAACATTGAACGATTTAAAAGCAGAACAAGGCGTATTGCTTGTGAAAATTACCTCAGAAGACAACAAAGTTGTTACTAAGAAAATGGTTTTCTAAACAAAGCTTTAAATACTAAACAAGAAACGTCTCGAGCAATCGGGACGTTTTTTTTTGCGCTATTAAAAATAAGACTTAAAAGCTTCGCCATTTTTTTTAAATTTTTGTGTCAAAAAAAAAATGTAAAAAAATTTTGACACAAAGTTGTGTCAAAGAAATATATTTCAAAAAAATGACACAAAACTGTGTCAAATTTATAATTTCAAAAAAAAATGACACATTGAAAAATTTTCTGACCATTCTTAAAAGATTGAAGCTTACTTAAAGCGAANCGTCAAACTATTTATAAATCAGCCAAAGTCAATTGACCTTGTTTGGAAAAATCCGAAGGGTTTTTTGGTTATACAAATTGTTAATTATATTTATCAGCGTTGGTAAAGTAGTAAAGAAGCATGTTAAAATCTATGATGTACGTAGAAGATCTGTTTATGAAAAAGGTAGTGTATCAAAAAGTGTGTAAAGTTAAAAATTTGTAATTCTCAATTCGTAATTCTCAATTCAAAAAATGCCTTAAATTCTTAAATGAGTTGGAGGGATTTTTGTTGTTTGGTAGCAAGAGTAAAAATCTTTAAGCACTAAGCAATAGGCAATAAGCTACAGGCACTAGGTAAGAAAACTAAAATAAATTAGTTAANAATAAAATTATTATTTAATTTCGTTAATGCNAATATCTTAATTAATTATTCTCCGAATAATTTATAATTAGAAAAAATTTTTAAAATAATATTCTCAAAAAACAAGAATCATCTCTCAAAATTATGAAAAAAACCATAAAACTTAAAAATAGTTACTTTAGAAGCAAGCACCAAAGCGCAACTTTGATAAAATGCAATCGCTGAAGCATCATCCAAAAAAAAGATAAAATTTAATAGCTCATTTTTGATGAATTGTCTATTTTTTCGCGTTTATTATTAGTTTGTAAAAGTTGCAATTAGGGCATTTTTGTCACAAAGAGGTAGCATCTTATCTGGAAACATTAGAAATAACACTATCACAAATTAAATTGTCTATATTTAAATTATTACCAACAACTTAAAATTTTTAAAAATGAAAAAAATTATTCTTTTATTATTTTTGGTTACCATTCAGGCGAATAGCCAAACGAATTTTACAGGCGCTTTTGATGTCGCAAACTGGACAATGTCTAACTCAAATACCGATGGATTTGTGAACACATCTGGTGCACCAAATATAATTCAGTTGACTAGCGGAAGTATGGGTAATATTGGAGAAGGTAACACCGATTTTACTATCTTTTGTCCAACTGCAACGACAATTAGTTTTAATTGGTCTTATAACACTTCAGATATGCACGCGCAATTCGATTATCCGAGGGTATCCATTAATGGAGTTATAACGATTTTTACCGGCTTTGATTACCTCGATGGCCAACACTTTCAACAAGGATCAACGACCGTAAACGTACCTGCAGGTAATTTCTTTGGTTTAAATATGCACACGACTGATAATATGTATGGTCGCGGTACCGTTACAATTAGTAATTTTAATTTTGTTGCAACTACTGCGGAACCTACCCCAACAATAACGGCAGCTCCAACAGCAAGCAGTATCTGTCTTGGTAATACCCTTGCTTCTTCTTCTTTAATTGGAGGTGCAGCTAGTGTAGCAGGTACTTTTGCTTTTATTACACCAAGTACAGCGCCAGGTTCAGGAACAGCCAGTCAAGTATACCTATTTACTCCAACCGACTCAGCAAATTACCGCATAGTTGCAGGTTTAGTAAGTGTTACTGTAAACCCAGTGTTAACACCAACGTTTACGCAAGTAAACCCAATTTGTTTTGGAGGAACATTATCGGCATTGCCAACAACTTCTACCAACAGCATTGCTGGAAACTGGTCGCCTTCAATTAATAGTGCTGCCACAACAACATATACCTTTACACCTTCTGATCAATGTTCGCTTTCAACAACAATGACCATTGTAGTGAATCGTTCGTTGGCTGGAACAGCATCTGCTAATCAAATCATTGCATGGGGTGCGCAACCAGATGACATTACGCTAACCAATAGTGTTGGAGCTGTTCAGTGGCAATCGTCTACAAATAATAGTTTGTTTACCAATATTGCAGGAGCTCCAAATTCGCCAACTCTTGATGGTGCTTTTATTGGTGCTTTGACCGCAGATAAATATTTCAGAGCTATTGTAAACGATGCAGGTTGTGGCAATGTAACTTCAGCAACGGTATCGGTTACTACAACCACAAAAATTAAAGACACTTACTGCGGATCAACTTTGCCTACTATTAATGCACAAATCCAAGCTGAAATTTTTCCATCTGCACAATTATACCGTTATCACGTATCTAAAAACGGAACGGTTTTAGGAACTTATGAGGTGAATAAAAACAACTTTGATTTAACCAAAATTGTTGGTAGCGCTTACGGAACAACTTATGCTATTAAAGTTGCGGTTAAAATCAACGACGTTTGGGGTAATTATGGAACATCTTGTAATGTTACAACACCAACAATTGTTTCTTCTTCCAGCGTACCTTTAACTAAACTAAGAGCAAGTCAATGCGCATCTACTTTGGCTGCAATTGGATCACCTATTCATTCAGAGTTAGTTTACGCGGCAGAAGCATACCGTTTTGAACTTACAAATGGTACAACAGTAACTGAAGTTGAATCACCAATCTACTATTTCTTTTTAACCAATACAACTATTGGGACTTTCGGAACTACTTTTTCTATTAAAACAAAAGCTAAAATAGATGGCGTTTGGGGTAATTATGGAGCGTCATGTTCTATTTCAACCCCAGCTTTATCAGCAAATACTGTACCTACCACCCAAATTAGACCTTCTTTTTGTAGCACTACTTTAGCAACAATGGCAACTAAAATTCCGGCTTCAACGGTTTATAATGCAGAAGGATACCGTTTTGAGATTACAAAAGGTACAACTGTTATTGTGTACGATTCTGCTTTATATAATTTTAAGCTTTCTGATGCAGGAATTGTTGTCACTAATGCAACATCTTATGGCATTCGTGTTGCGGCAAAAGTAAACGGAGTTTATGGAAACTATGGTGTTGCTTGTACCGTTACAACGCCAGGTAATGCAAGTAATTCAAAAGCCATTATTGAAAATACAGATTTCAGTCTTGTAGCTTATCCAAACCCATCAAACAGCGACTTTAAATTACAATTTACTGGTGCCAATGAAGATGCGGTTTCGATTCTTGTTTTCGACATGACAGGAAGACAAATTGAAAACAAAGAGGTGAATGCTTCAGATGTTGAAAACATTACAATTGGTCAAAACTATTCAACTGGAATTTACAACGTCATCGTTTCGCAAGGAATAAACACGAAAACAGGTAGATTGGTTAAAAACTAGAGCCCATAGCCCCCTGGCCCCCGGAGGGGGAAGGGTTGGTTATTGGGTGATGGGTGTTGGGTTTTAGGTTGGAAGATGGAAGACGGAAGTTAGAAGTTTCAAGTTTCAAGTTTCAAGTTGCTACTGAACACTAACAACTACGACTTATCATTAGGTTTAAGTTGCGACTGAACATTGAAAACTGAACACTGCGACTATAATTAGGTTTAAGTTGCGAGTGAAAACTGAACACTGAACACTGTCACTGCGACTATAATTAGGTTTAAGTTGCGACTGAACACAGAACATTGTCACTGCGACTCATAATTAGGTTTAAGTTGCGACTGAAAACTGAAAACTGAATACTGAACACTGAAAACTGAAAACTGCTACTCATAATTCACAATTCAAAAAAAAAATCCCTTCAATTCTTAAATGAGTTGAAGGGATTACTTAATTGTTAACTTGAGTAAAAAGCAATAAACGCTAGACTAAAAGCCAAAATTAGCAATTTCAATTACGGCACATTTACATTTTGAATTGCCCACACCAGCAACGTGTTTTTTTCTTTAGGCAAACCCAATTTTTCGATAATATTTGAGCGGTGCCCTTCAACAGTTTTTATGGATAAGAATAACATTTCAGCAATTTGTTTACTGGTTTTTTGTTCCGCAATAAGCGTTATGATTTTTCTTTCTGAAAAAGTCAATTGGCTTAATTCACTTAGGTCTTTTTCACGGTCTTTAATTAAAGTAGCCTGAATAAACTCACTATAATAGCAATTTCCGCTTTTTATGGCTAAAAAACAATTTTCAAGTTCATTTTGAGCATATTCTTTTAAAATGTAACCATAAATATTATACTCTTTTGCTTTATTATAAATGGTCATTTCTTTGTGCATCGTAAGTAAAATGATTTTTGTTTTCAGTTTATTTTCAAATACTTTTTTTGCTACATCCAATCCATCTAGACCGGGCATATTAATGTCTAAAATAGCGACATCAGGAGAATGAAGTTTGATTGAGTTGAGAGCAGAAACACCATTAGTGCAAATGTCTATAACGTTGTATCCGAGAGATTCTACAAAATTTTTGGTGCCTTGAAGTGTTAAAGGATGATCATCGGCTAGCAGTATTTTCATTATTTTTTCTTAATTACCACAGTAACAGTTGTACCGTTTTTGTTAGATATAATTGTGGCTTCTCCATCATTAGCATTGCTGCGCTCGATGATGTTATGCAATCCAAACGATTTTGAACTGTTAATGACTTCATCATAGTTAAAACCTTTTCCGTTGTCTTGTATTACTATACAAACTGTTTTGTCTTTTTCCAAAATTGAAATTTTTGCAGCCATTGCATCCGAATATTTAATCACGTTTGATAGTGCTTCTTGAATGATGCGATACACTTGCAACTCCTCTGAATTGGATAGCAATCCGTTATAATTTATTTCAGATGTAACCATAAATTCATTCACTGTTTGTGTGCGTTCAATCAATTGCTCGACACTTGCTTTGAGTCCAATTTTATCAAATAGTACGGGGTGCAAATTGCGACTAATGCAACGAACTTCGTTTATTATTCGCTCTATTTGCAGATTGGTTTCAACTTGTTTTCCATCGGCTACGTTTTTTAACCCGAGCAGTTCATGACACACGCTGTCGTGCAAATCTCTAGCAATACGTTGGCGTTCTTCTTCTGTTTTTTCTAACAATTGTTTGGTGAAACGTTGTACATTTACGTTGTTTAGTTTTAATTTGTTTTGCTTTTGTTTGTTTTGATAAATTACAAAGATTATTAAAACTGATAAAATCAACAACCCCAAACTAGTAATTGTTACGTTTTTAATGGCAATTTCTTTTTCTTGCACAGCAATTTGCTTTTCTTTTCTTTGATTTTGATATTTTTTGTCCAGCTCAATTACTTTATTCGAATTGCGATTATTGCTGAACATTATTCGTGCTTGATTTGCTTTTTCTTCAAAAAAAAGAGCTCCTTTAAAATCCTTATTTTTAATTGCATTTTCTTTTAAAATCTGGTAATACGTTTTCAATCTATTGTAATCTTCATTTTCTATTAAATGAGGTATTATTTTTTTAAGGAGTTTTTCAGTGTCAATTTTTTCATTGTTTTTGATTTTGTAATTCAGCACCACTTCATCAAATTCTACATCTGTCACAATTCTGTTTGTTCTCTTAACTATGGGCGCTAAGTAATCGATGGTTTTTTTAGCTTCTTTTAGTTTATTTTCTTTAATCAATTTAGTAATATAACAGTTATACACAAATATTCTTATATCATCAGATGGTATTTTAGATTGATTAAAGGCCGTGTAGACGGAGTCAACCAGTGCGTTAATTTTTGGATTTTCACTTTCTTCGTATGCAATGATTTTGTTTTCTAGAATTATAAAAACATTCTCAAAATCGTTAGCTTTTTTTAAATATTTAATCGCTTTGTCGTAATAAATTACGGCTTGAGTAAAGTCGTTTGAAGCAAAATAAATGGTTGCTAATGTATTGTAACCTCTTCCGATGCCGTTGAAATTATCTATTTTATTATTAAGTTCTAAGGCCTTAAAGTTGTAACTAATGGCAGCATTTTGGTTGCCAATACTAAAATAACAAAATGCCAAATCCGAATAGGCTTTCGCTTTTTCAAGACATGTAGTATAATTCGTAACTTCGACTTTGGTGGTTTTTAAAGCATAGAAAATAGCAGTTTTATAATCTCCTTTGTCTTTGTATAAATCTGTAAAAAAAGAATTTATATATAAGGTTTTATTTGCGGGAAGTTTTGGCCGATACTTAATGGCAAAGGTATTTATAGTAGATACAAAATCAAGTTCAAACGAATACTTTCTGCATTTTTTTAGGCATACAACATTTAAAATTGATGAAGCATTTTCTAATTTATTTTCTTTGATTAATTGGTTGTAATACTTGTAAAAAACACCCATGTAATTTGGGTTGTTTTCATTGCGGGGTTCTATTATCCATGAAAATGTAGCATCTGTTTTTTCAGGAACTGGTTTTTCATAATGAGGAAAGGCTTCCTTTTTATTACAAGATAATAAAATTAAAAAAAAACAATATAGTATTATAATAATAAATTTCTTTGAATAGGAAAACATGTTTTTTTACTACAAATATAAATGATTTTGTTGTTTTGTGTACCTCTAAGTAAAAACCAAGGGTTAACCCCTATATGACATTGATTTTAAATGCTATAAATTTGTAAATCTTTAATTTAAATTTTATTATGATGATTACAAATTATTTACGACTAGCTCTAAGGCTATATCTTTTTGTGTTTTCGCTGATTGCTTTTGCACAAACACCGCCGACCATAACGGCTAATGTTACTGCAACTTCTGCGATTTGTTCGGGGACTGGTAGCATAACAATTAACACTGCAACAAGTGCAGCTCCCTACAATTTAGTAAATTCGGATTTATCTGCGCTTCCTGCAGGTGCTACAGTGGGTGGACAAAACCACACGCCAACATTTACTAGTGGGAATCCGCACTATGTTCAGTTAACACCGGCAAGCAATGACAAAAGAGGGTTTATCACTTTTGCTGAAACAGCATTGAAACCCGTTGATTTTATTGCGACCTTTGGTTTGTATGTAGGTAATGGAACCGGTGCAGATGGTACTAGCTTTAACTATGGTAAAATAAATACCAGCAATAATGGCTACGGTGAAGCCGGAATGATCGACAGTGGCTTGGCTATTGGATTTAATGATTATGCTAATAAGATAAAAATTTACTACAATAATGTCGAGCTTACATCTTTTAATGTACAAGGTACTTTAAATAATAGTGGTTGGAAACCAGTTGCCATAGAATTAACCGCAAGCGGACAACTTACGCTTTCCTATGGTGGCTACGTTTATTGCCTCAACTATCAGTTACCGGCTGCTTATGTTACCGATAGCAAAACGAATTGGCAATATGGATTTGCTGCAAGATGTGGCGGCTTAAACAATTTGCACGCTATAAACGATGTAGTCATCAAAGATCGTACGTCTTGGGAATATAGCTTAGATGGCACCAATTTTACCACAAATAATAATTTTACAAATTTAAATCCTGGAACTTATAATACATACGCCAGAATTGGTAATGCTGCTTATAATGCTAATGGATATAATTCAACAGCAAGTTTTGGTACGAAAACTATAACTAGTTTATCTGTAAACGCAACGCTTACGCGCACCAACCCTACTACTTGTACAGCTACTGGCACTATTGCTATCAGCAATGTAACGCACAATATGGCATCATACGATTTAGTAAATGTTAGTTTGACTAACAATCAACTTGGTAATGCAACTATTGGCAATTTAGGCACTTGTTGTAACCCTTTCTTTGGTGCTGGCGATTTAGTGCTTACTCCAAATACCAGCAACAGAGCTGGTTATATTGCTTTTAATTCTACTGTAGCAACACCCAATGCTTTTACTGCCAACTATGATGTTTTTGTAGGAGGAGGAAATGGTGGTGATGGTTTAAGTTTTAATTACGGAAATTTAAATACAGCAGGTACTGCGGGAACTGCCGCAGAGTCAGGAATGGTAAACAGTGGTTTGGCTATTGGCTTTAGCGACTATAGCAATACCATTAAAATTTATTACAATAAAATTGAACTTCAATCGTATAGTGCAACCGTAAATGCAGGTGGTTATAAATCAGTTGCTATAACGGTAACACAAGATGGAAAGGTTACCATTGTGCATGGTGGTATTACTATTTGTAGCAATTACCAATTGCCAGCAGCTTATGCTACTGATAACAAATCTAGTTGGCAATATGCACTTGCTGCACGATGTGGTGCATCAAACAATTACCATTCTGTAAAAAATGTAGTCATTAAAGACAACGATATTCAATATAGTGCAAATGGAGGTCAAACTTGGACCTCAGCTACTACGTTTACTGGCTTAGCTACTGGTAATTATACCATAATTGCACGTCAGAGCAATGGGGCAAATTGCTCAAATGTAACTACAGTAGGCACTGCTACTATTACTTATACGCCAGATATTACGGCAACTGTAGCTGCTACTAGCTCAACTACTTGCACAACTACAGGCGGTACCATTACTATTAGCAATGTATCCAAAGGTTTATCATCTCCTTATGATTTAGTAAACATTAGTTTGACTAATCAACAACTTGGTGCTGCTACTATTGGCAATTTGGGTACTTGTTGTAACCCTATATGGGGAGGATTTGGCGATTTAGTGCTTACTCCAAATACTAGCAACAGAGCTGGTTATATTGCTTTTAATTCTACTGTAGCAACACCCAATGCTTTTTCTGCCAACTATGATGTGTTTGTAGGAGGAGGAAATGGAGGAGATGGTTTAAGTTTTAATTACGGAAATTTAAATACAGCAGGTACTGCGGGAACTGCTGCAGAGGCAGGAATGGTAAACAGTGGTTTGGCTATTGGTTTTAGCGACTATAGCAATACCATTAAAATTTATTACAATAAAATTGAACTTCAATCTTATAATCAAAACTTAAATGCAAATAGTTATAAATCAGTTGCTATAACGGTAACTTACGATGGAAAACTTACCCTTGTATATGGTGGCACTACTATTTGCAGCAACTACCAATTGCCTGCAGCTTATGCAACCGATAGCAAAAGCAACTGGCAATATGCGCTTGCAGCGCGATGTGGAGCGTCGAACAATTACCATTCTGTAAAAAATGTAGTGATTAAAGACAATAGTATTCAATATACTATTAATGGCAATACCTATACCGAAAATCCTACTTTTACTAATGTATCTCAAGGAGCTTATAACGTGCGTGCACGTATCAGTAATGGAGCTTATTGTGCTGCAATAAGTGCTTTGGGTTCGGCAACTATTGCACCGCCCACGGGTATGGTAGTTATTACAGGGCAGCCTGCAACAGCTAATCAATCGGTAGCACAAAACGCAACGGCAACTACTTTAACTGTAACGGCTACAGGTGAAGGTCCTATAAGCTACCAGTGGTTGAGCAACACTGCTGCAAGCAATAATGGTGGTAATCCTATTGTTGGTGCTACTAGTGCAAGCTATACACCACCAACAAGTGCAGCTGGTACTTTGTATTACTATTGTGCAGTTAGCAATGCGTGTAGCGAAGTTAATAGTGCTATATCAGGTAGTGTTACTACTTATATAGTGCCGCCAAACATTAGTTATACCACACCGGTAACCTATACCGTGGGTGCCCCTATTGCTCCATTAACACCTACTAATACGGGAGGTGCTGTTGCTTCTGCTGGTATTGTAGTAAGTACTTACGCAGGTATTGTTGACACAAGTGGAAATGCTAATGGGCCAGTCGCTTCAGCTACTTTTAATTCTACGTATACAATGTTTAGTGATGCAGCTGGAAATGTATATGTCGCTGATAGGACGAGCAGTATTCGCAAAATAAGTACCGATGGAATGGTTACCACATTTGCAAGTGGTTTTAATACTATAAAGGATATAACAATTGATGCTGTTGGCAATCTTTATGTTATTGATATGAATACAGCTTCTTTTATGGCGGTTATTCGAAAAATAACCCCAGTTGGAGTCGTAACTACTTTGGCAAGTAATTTTCAATTTGCATCCGGTATAGCAGTAGATTCTGATGGCAATGTATTTGTTTCAGTAAATAATGGAATTAAAAAAATAACTCCCGCTGGTTTGGTTTCTACATTAGCATTGACTGATGCCAATGGCGCTACTGTAAATCTGGTTAATCCAAGTGATTTAGCAATTGATTCTAACGGTAATCTATTTTTAACACTTTCTAATTCTAATTATATTCAAAAAATAACCCCAGCCGGCGTATTAACAACCTTTGCTGGTCAGACTTCTTCTGGTTATACCAATGGTATTGGTACGGCAGCTTCTTTTAGGTATCCGTCTAGAATGGTTATTGATGCTCAAAACAACATTTTTGTAACAGAAACCGATAATTCATTAATTAGAAAAATAACTCCGAGTGCAGTAGTTTCAACGTATGCTGGTATTATTGGAACTCCTGGTACTATCAATGGCCCTGTGGCTTCGGCTACCTTTACTACTCCTAATGGTATAGCATTAGATGCAGCTGGAAATGTATTTGTTGGTGAACAAAATACTAAAATTATCAGAAAGATTGGTGCTGCTGGCGGTTACGCTATTAGTCCTTCTTTACCAGCTGGTTTAAGTATGGATGCTGCTACTGGTAGGATAACAGGCACACCAACGGTTGTAAGTGCAGCAACTAATTATGTAGTTACTACTAGTAATGCAGGAGGAAGTAGTTCATTTACAATAAGTATTACAGTATCAATAAATTTCGCGTCAACGAAAATTAGAGCTAGTCAATGTGGTAGTACTTTGGCTGCAATGAATACTCAAATCGCAGCAGATGTTATTTTTGGGGCTCAGATGTACCGTTTTGAAGTAACAAATGGAGCAAATGTTAGGACTTTTGAAACAACAAAACGCAACTTCGATTTAACTAAAATGGTAGGGAGTAAATATGCAACTACTTACTCCATCAAAGTTGCTGTTAAGGTGAATAACACTTGGAGTGACTACGGTGCTGCATGTAACATCACAACGCCAACTCTTGTTTCTTCTCTTATCGTTCCTTTAACAAACCTAAGAGCAAGTCAATGCGGATCTACTTTGGCTGCAATTGGATCACCAATCCATTCTGAGTTGGTTTACGGCGCAGAAGCATACCGTTTTGAACTTACAAATGGTACAACAGTAACTGAAGTTGAATCGCCAATCTATTATTTCTTTTTAACAGACACAGCATTTGGTACTTTCGGAACTACTTTTTCTGTCAAAACAAAAGCTAAAATAGATGGCGTTTGGGGTAATTATGGAGCATCATGCTCTATTTCAACACCAGTTTTAGTTGCAAATACTGTTCCTCTTACACAAGTTAGTCCTTCTTTTTGTGGTACAACTTTGGCAGCAGTAAATACTAAAATTCCTGCAGTATTAGTTTATAATGCAGAAGGATATCGTTTTGAGATTACAAATGGTACGACTGTTACTGTATACGATGCTGCTTTATATAATTTTAAGCTTTCTGATGCTGGAATTGTTGCAACTAGCGGAACAACTTATGCCATCCGTGTAGCAGCAAAGATTAACGGAGTCTATGGGAATTATGGTGCTTCTTGCAACGTAACAACGCCAGGTAATGCAAGTAATTCGAGAGCCGTTGTTGAAAATACAACTTTCAGTATTGTGGCTTATCCAAACCCATCAAACAGCAACTTTAAATTACAATTTACTGGTGCGAATGAAGATGCGGTTTCAATTCTTGTTTTCGACATGACAGGAAGACAAATTGAAAACAAAGTAGTCACAGCCAATGATATTCAAAACATCTCTTTAGGCCAAAACTACTCCACCGGCGTTTACAACGTAAGCGTTTCGCAAGGAATGAACAGTAGAACGGTTCGTTTGGTGAAAAACTAGAGCCCACTAACCCCCTAAGGGGGGAGTGTTGGTGATTAGTTATCGGTTATTGGTTATTGGTTATACGTAATTCCTAATTTTCAATTCGTAATTCCTAATTCCTAATTCCCAATTCACGCTTGGAAAGCAGAACAAGAAATATTGATTGTGAAAAACTAAATCCGATAACAGCAAAGTGGATGCCCAGAAAGTGATTTATTACACAAGACTTAAAAATTAAATAAGTAACGACTCAAGCAATTGGGTCGTTTTTTTTGTATTAATAAGTTAGACGTCATAGCTATACCATTTTCCTTATATTTTTGTGTCGAAAAAAAAATTGTAAAAACATCTTGACACAAAGTTGTGTCAAAAAACTTTAAAATATAAATTTGACACAAGACCGTGTCAAATTTATATTTTTAAAAAAAATGACACACCGAATATTTATATTACCATTTGGATAAAATTGTGGAGAACTAACGGTGAAATGGCCAATTATTTACAAATTCTTATAGCGTGTCTGCCTCTAAAACTGCATTTATAATGCATCTTACAGGTTCTCCGGTAGCTAAAAACTACAGTAACTCTAACACTAAAGAACCTGACTTTGAAGTTACAACCAATCCAAATTCATCAAAGAGGACTTTCAAACTTCCGGTTTTTGGAATTGGTTATTGGTTATTGGTGATTGGTGATTGGTTATTGGTTAGTGGTTATTGGTGATTGGTTATTTGAAATTCGTAATTCGTAATTCCTAATTCGTAATTCCTAATTCGTAAATCACCATTCGTAATTTCATAACTCTCTGCTGAAATACCATAAAAACAATTTAAATAAAGCGCTGTTCCTTTGTACTTTAATTTCTTAATTAACGTCAAATGAAAAACTTTACAATCGTATTTGCGGCAGTTATGCTGTTGGCATCTCATCAAAATAATGGCCAAGAAGCTTCTTTTGGAGTCGATTTGCAAACAGACACTTTAGGTGTTTTTGCAACAGTTGCTGTTCAACCGCAATCTGCAAATCCATTGAAAACAGTGAGCAAAACTCAAAAAAAACCAAGTGTAGCAAAAGAAAGTGCAGTTGCAACTAAGCAACAAACGAACTCAAATGGAAGTAGCGACCCTGCAAATACTTTTACACAACAATTGGCTTCTATAGAGGTAAAAAGTATTACTTCGAGTTGTGCAGGATCAACTGTTTCAGTTAAATTTATTGCTAAAAACGGTAATGGAAATGCGCAAAAATTTAAGAATAATTCTGTCTATACCCTCTATTTAAGCAATAGCACAGGATCCAATTTTACAGCCCAAGGACAACCTTTTTCAATTAAAGCAAATTATGAGAATGAATCGAATGAAGAAACAATACTAATCTATTCTTATACTTTACCAGCGGGCGCATCTGGAGGCACAGGTTATAAAATAGCAATTGGATCGGTAGGTCCAACCTTTAATGCGGGTACTGGAGCAGGAGCTTCTCCCAATTTTACGATTTCTGTTCCTGTTGCTCCAAGCACTCCTTCTCCCTCTAACACAACAATTTGTACTGGTAGTAGCAATACAACTTATACCGCTTCTGCTAATAATGCCACTAGTTATACGTGGAGTGTTACTGGTGCAGGAAACACCATTTCTGGCACAGGCACAACCGGTACTGTAATATGGAATGCCTCATTTACTGGTGTAGCCACTGTAAGCGTAGTTGCCAATAGATGTGGCATATCTGCTCCAGCAGCAACTACAGTTACTGTAAAACCAAACTTAACACCAATTGTTAGCATCTCTATCACCGCAGGTGCGCAGGCAAGTTGTGTCGGGGCAAGCGTAACTTTTAACGCCTCACCAACCAATGGAGGTGTCACTCCCTCCTACCAATGGAAAGTAAACGGAACTAATGCCGGAACGAACAGCCCAACATTCACTACCTCCTCCTTAGTTAATAATGCTGCTGTTAAGGTAGTAATGACATCATCAGCAAGCCCCTGTTTAACAACGGCTTCAGCAACTTCAAATACAATTGTTGTTGCTGTTACTCCTGCTAACACCATTACATTAACGTCTGCTCCTAGTAGCAACAATCAAACTTTATGCAATCCCGCTGATTTTGTCACGAGTACTTATACCACAACAGGTGCATCAGGAGCGAACTTTAGTGGATTACCAAGCGGTGTATCCGGCAATTGGGCTTATAATGTGGCTACAATTAGTGGAATACCAACAGTTGCAGGTTTATTTAGCTACACGGTTACTTTAACAGGAGGTTGCGGCTCAGTTTACGCTTCGGGAACAGTTGTCATAAACACAACAACTTGGACAGGATCATGGAGCAACGGAGCACCAACTGCTTCCGTTGGCGCGGTGATTTCAGCCAACTATGCTGAAAACGTAGATTTAACTGCCTGTATCTTGACTGTAAATAACAATGCGGTTGTTTCTGTTGTAGCTGGCAGAGATTGCTATATCAGTGGAGCAGTGACGGTTCAAACAGGAAGTAGCTTAACCGTTCAAAACAATGCCAACTTAATTCAAAGTGGAACAGCAAACGCAAACAGCGGAAATATAACGNCTAAGAGAATTAACACTTCGATGAGAAGATTAGATTATACTTATTGGTCATCACCAACGAAAAGCGCTAACTATTCTTTGAAAAACTTCTCGCCGCAAACGGTTTCATTACCTTTAGGAGCAAGTCGTTTCTATACATTGCTTGAATCTGATAACGCGCTTGTAGCTTTTGAACCAACTACAGCGTATTTTGATAGCACTAATGTTGCTAAAGGATACTGTATAAGAGCGCCAAACAATTTCCCTACCAATAGCGCAGTTTCAACATTTAATGCGGAATTCATTGGCGTTCCAAACAATGGTAGCATTACAATTCCAGTTACTTATTCAGTAAACAGTAAAGGATCTAATTTAATTGGAAATCCCTATCCTTCTGCTATCGACGCCCTCGCATTCTTACAATATACTCCTGATGCTGGAGTAACTTACCCCAATGCCGGAACAATGTATTTTTGGACCCATAACACGCAAGGTGCTGAAAGTTCCAACTATGCCTCTTTCAACTTATCAGGAGGAACAGCGTCAGTATTAGGCGGAGTGCTTCCGAATGGAATAGTTCAAGTTGGTCAAGGGTTCTTATTGAAAAAAACGGCGGGAGCAACCGCAGTTTTCACTAACACGATGCGTGTAGGAAACAACCAAGGTCAGTTTTTCAAGACAGCCACAACCGAAAAACATAGAATTTGGTTGAACCTTGATGCTGCAACTACTTCGGTAAACCAAATGATGGTTGGCTATGTGGAAGGCACAAGTTTAGGATTTGACGAATCTTTCGACGGCAAATTGATGTTTAATGGCAGCGCTATTTCGAGTTTGATTGCTAACGAAAACTACGGAATTCAAGCGCGCCCCACTCCTTTTGAAAATACAGATGAAGTCGCTTTAAATTTCAAAGCTGCAACAGCAGGAAGCTATACCATATCTATCGACCATGTTGACGGATTGTTTTTAGGAGAGCAAAACATTTACCTACGTGACAACTTATTGAATGTGACGCACAATCTTAAAGCAAGCTCCTATTCATTTACATCAGAGCAAGGCACTTTTAGCAATCGATTTGACATCGTGTACAACAATGCTACTTTAAATATTTCGACACCAACATTTGATGCAAATTCGGTCGTTGTTTACAAAAGCAGCTACAAGGCACTTGGTATCAATGCGGGAAATTTAATCATCAATAATGTAAAAATCTACGATGTACGCGGAAGGTTAATTGGTGAGGATTCCAACATCAATGCAAGCACAGTTATTTTGAATACCATAAAAGCAAAAGATGAAGTGTTGTTAGTGAAAATTACCTCCGTCGACAATCAAGTGGTTACGAAAAAAGTGGTGTACTAAATTAAGGTTCACTATTAAAAAGAAACGTCTCGATTGCTCGAGACGTTTCTCTTTCCAATATGTTTCTTCTCATTAAATTCAGTTCATCTAGGAATTGGCCTCGAAACAAAGCCCAAAACAAATGTTTCACACAACACAACTATGCGCGATGACTATTTCGTATATCCATGATCAGTTAAGTTTAAATAAAATAAAATAGATAGCAATAAAATAGCAAGCAATACTAAGCGCATCAGAATTAGATACCAAATAATTGCTAATGCACTTAAATATACTTTGGATTATAACTTCAGTGTTGCTATTCCATTGTTAGTTACAACACTTCTAGCAAAAATAATTAATCCGCTTAATATCTAGAAGCGCTATTTACAACGTTTAAAAAGTATTATTAGTTCCTCGCCTCGACACAAAACCCCAAAGCAAATGTTTCACAAAACGAAACATCTCGTGACAACTATTTGGTAAAGCTATCATCAGTTGAATATAAATCAATCACAGAAAATAAAAATTAAAAAAATCGGGAGCATTAATTAGCACTTCAAAANTAAATACNAAATAGTTGATAGTGCACATNGATATAATGTAGCGTTCAACTTTAGTTTTGCATTTCCATTANTGATAGCAACACTTGTAGAAAACTAACGAATCCGGTTGCAAACGATTAAAGCTGTTTATTTTTAATATTTCAATATATATTTTATAAGTAAGATACAAAGA
>JGI25917J50250_1000038_pt1 | contig 30013 bp, 18 predicted proteins | sample LauGreSBDMM110SN_4_FD_50250 | JGI IMG/M metagenome (IMG submission 50250) | reverse complement strand
AGCGTGCGTTTATTTTTTATTTACATTTCATTTGTAACCGCCGGTTTGTGGTTTGGCGTCTATTTAACTTTGGCTTTTTGGTGGAGATTAAAAGATCTGATACGCGCAAAACGGTCTTCAGTTTTTGATTTATAATTTTCCTAGATTATTTTTCTAAACTTTTAAACTATTTTAAATGAATTTTAAGCCCCTAAAATCCCATTTTATATTTAGTAAGTCACAAAGAATTGGTATTTTTTTGTTACTGTTGTTGGTTATAGGTTTTCAATTGATTGTTTTCTTTGTAGATTTTTCAAAAATTGAAATTGAAAATCCCGAGGAGCAAAAATGGCTCACGATTGAAACAGAAATAGATTCTTTAAAACAAGAACAATTAAATTACGTTCCTAAAATTTACCCATTTAATCCTAATTTCATTACTGATTTTAAAGGATACAAACTCGGAATGTCCACCGCCGAAATTGACCGTTTGCTTGCTTTTAGAAAAACCAATAAATACGTTAACTCCGCTCAAGAATTTCAGGCAGTAACGAAAATTTCAGATTCTTTATTGAAAGTGATTGCTCCATATTTTAAATTTCCGGAATGGGTGACCAATAAAAAATCAAATAATTATTTCGCTTACGATAAAAAAGATTTTAATAAAAAGGAGAAAATAGTCCAAATCGACATCAATCAAGCTACTGCGGAAGACCTAATAAAAGTCTATGGAATTGGACCAGCTTTATCTGAAAGGATTTTGAAAGAAAAAGTAAAATTCGGAAGCTTTGTTTCGATGGAGCAACTTAAAGATGTTTGGGGTTTGTCGCCAGAAGTAATTGAAAATTTGAATAAGTATTTTAAAATTTCGGCTATTCCAAATGTCAAACAAATTAAAATCAATGATGCTTCAATCAAAGAATTGATGCAATTCCCTTATTTTAAATATGTTTTGGCAAAAGAAATTGTGACTTTTAGAAGCATGAATGGTGAAATAAAAAATATTGAGGATTTGTCAAAAATTAATGGATTTCCTGTTGATAAAGTAAAAATAATTGCCTTATATTTGGAATTCTAAAAAAATAAGATAAAATAGCCCAATTTATGAATTCAATTTACTTTACAGAAGAGCATGAATTATTCAGAGAAAGTTTAAAAGATTTTTTGCAAAAAGAAGTAGTTCCTCACATTGAAAAGTGGGAAAAAACAGGAACCATTGAGCGTTTTATTTGGAAAAAATTTGGTGAAATGGGTTTCTTCGGAATTAATTATCCCGAAGCTTATGGCGGATTAAATTTAGATTTATTTTACAGTGTTGTTTTTTTAGAAGAACTTCAAAAAATAAAATCTGGNGGTTTTGCNGCTGCAATGTGGGCCCATTCCTATCTTGCAATGACCCATTTAAATGCAGAAGGAAGCGAAAAAATCAAACAAGATTATTTGGTTCCGAGTATTTTGGGTGAAAAGATAGGTGCTTTATGTGTAAGCGAACCATTTGGTGGCAGCGATGTTGCTGGAATGAGAACAACGGCAATTAAAAATGGTGATAAATACATTATTAATGGTTCAAAAACCTTTATAACAAATGGCGTTTATGCAGATTATTATATAGTTGCTGCTAAATCAAGCCCTGAAAAAGGAAATAAAGGAATTAGCATATTTTTGGTAGACACAAATTTAAAAGGAATTTCTGCCACAAAACTAGATAAGTTAGGTTGGCGAGCATCTGACACAGCAGAAATTGCATTTGACAATGTGGAAATTTCTGAAGACAACTTAATGGGTGAAGAAGGAAAAGGCTTTCCTTATATCATGCAACATTTTGCTTTTGAACGCTTAATAATGGCTGTCAATGCGCATGCAAGTGCAGAATTTGCGATTGAATATACAATAGATTATATGGCCAATCGGGAAGCATTTGGAACTACAATCAATAAGTTTCAAGCGCTTCGCCACACTTTGGTGGATCATGCGACCGATGTAGAACATTGCAAGATATTTAATTATGCTGCAGTCGCGCGGCTAAACAAAGGCGAATATGTAGTTAAAGAAGCTACGATGGCGAAACTAAAATCTACCAAAGTGGCAGACGAAACCATTTACAGTTGCTTGCAAATGCTGGGAGGTTATGGTTATATGGAGGAATATCCTTTAGCACGTTTGCTTAGAGACAGTCGTTTAGGACCAATAGGGGGCGGAACTTCTGAAATTTTACGAGAAATTTTGGCGAAAATGATTATCGATAAGCAGCATTATACACCCGCGGTAAAATAATTTGTAATTTGTAATTTGAAATTCAAAATTAATAGTTACTTTTGCACCCTTAACGAGAGGAGGTGTCTATATTATGTTAATTATACCAATTAAAGACGGAGAAAATATCGATAGAGCATTAAAGCGCTATAAAAGAAAGTTTGATAAAACAGGAACTGTTCGTCAGTTGCGTGCACGTCAAGCGTTCATCAAACCTTCTGTTACAAACAGAATGAAAATCCAAAAAGCGGCATACATTCAAAATATGCGCGACAATTTAGAAAGTTAGAAAATAGCTATCCAAAATACAAACCGTTACTTAAAGTTTTATACCTTTGAAGTAACGGTTTTTTTATGTCAAACAATTTACGTGCTTTCCAAGATTATTTGCAATTAGAGAAGAATTATTCTCATCACACCATCAATGCTTATATAAAGGACATTGCATTTTTTCAGAATTTTATTTTAAAGGAATTTGATCAAGAAGAAATCACAACCGTTAATTACAGTCAAGTCAGAAGTTGGATTGTGGAAATGGTCGACCAATCCCTTTCCAACAATTCAATTAACCGCAAAATCGCTTCTTTAAAATCGTTTTACAAATTCTTACTCAAAACCAAACAAATTGATGTTTCTCCATTATTAAAACACAAATCACTCAAAACTCCAAAAAAAGTACAGATTCCTTTTTCTGAAAAAGAATTAGACAATGTGCTCGATATTTTAAAATATGAAAATGATTTCGAGGGTATTAGGAATAAATTAATCATCGATTTGTTTTATACCACTGGCATCAGAAGAACCGAGCTAATTCATTTAAAAATAAGTAACATCGACTTTTCAAACCAAACTTTGAAGGTTTTAGGCAAAAGAAACAAAGAAAGAATACTGCCGATTCTCCCAATTATTTCACAACAACTTAATATTTACTTAACAGAAAGAGCTTACTTACAGCAAATTAAAGACAATGAGTATTTTTTTTTAACTTCAAAAGGAATAAAATTAAACGATTCGCTTGTATATCGTTTAGTAAATCACTACTTTAGTAATGTTTCCGAGAAGGTAAAAAAGAGTCCTCATATTTTGCGACATACCTTTGCAACACACCTTCTTAACAATGGAGCAGATTTAAATTCAGTTAAAGAATTATTAGGACATTCTAGTTTAGCATCGACGCAAGTTTATACACACAACAGTTTGGCAGAGTTGAAAAAAGTATATGGAAATGCACATCCAAGAAGTCGTAAATAAGTAAAAAAATATAACCAATTAAATACTATATTATGAAGGTAAATGTTCACGCAGTTAACTTTACTGTTGACAAAAAATTAGTAGATTTCGTTCAAGATAGAATGGATAAATTAGAAAAATATTATGACAAAGTAGTTTCTTGCGATGTTTTTTTCAAGGTTGAGAAGACAAGTGAAAAGGAAAATAAGATTGCCGAAATCAAAATTCATGTTCCAGGGGATGAGTTTATGGTCAAAAAACAATGTAAAACTTTCGAAGAAGCAACAGAACAAGTTGCAGAATCATTGGAAAGATTATTGATTAAAAGAAAAGAAAAAGTGAACGCGCATTTATAATTAAAAATTTTATTAAAAATATTTTGATTAAAAAACAAAAAGATATACATTTGCAGTCCGTTAGAAATAGCGGACTTTTTTTTGTGTTTGCCAGTGTAGCTCAGTTGGCTAGAGCAGCTGATTTGTAATCAGCAGGTCGTGGGTTCGAGTCCCTCCACCGGCTCAAATGATTTAAGATTGTTGTTTAGTGATTTCAGATTTGTAAATTTCTTTAAATCCAAAGATCTTGAAACGAATTTTGAAATTGACAAAAAAAAGGGGAGATACTCAAGCGGCCAACGAGGGCAGACTGTAAATCTGCTGTGTGAACTTCGCAGGTTCGAATCCTGCTCTCCCCACTAAATGAAGTTTAAATGTTTCAGGTTTCATAATTAAATAAAATTTGAAATGTTGAACTTGAAAATAAAATTTCTCTGCCGACTTAGCTCAGGGGTAGAGTGCTTCCTTGGTAAGGAAGAGGTCACGGGTTCAATTCCCGTAGTTGGCTCAATTATATTGAAAATTTGAACACTAATATATTATATAACTAAGATTAAAAATTAAGTAAAATGGCAAAGGAAAATTTTAACCGTAACAAACCGCACCTTAACATAGGTACGATCGGTCACGTGGATCACGGAAAAACAACATTAACTGCGGCAATTACAAAAGTATTGTCTGATGCAGGTTACTGTCAAGCAAAATCATTTGATCAAATTGATAATGCTCCAGAAGAAAAAGAAAGAGGTATCACAATTAATACATCTCACGTAGAGTATGAAACTGCTAACCGTCATTACGCTCACGTTGACTGTCCTGGTCACGCGGATTACGTAAAAAACATGGTTACGGGTGCTGCTCAAATGGATGGTGCTATTCTTGTTGTTGCTGCAACAGACGGACCAATGCCACAAACACGTGAACACATCCTTTTAGGTCGCCAAGTAGGTATTCCTAGAATGGTTGTTTTTATGAACAAAGTGGATATGGTTGATGATGAAGAATTATTAGAGTTAGTTGAGATGGAAATCAGAGACTTACTTTCATTCTACGAATATGATGGAGACAACGGACCAGTGGTTCAAGGATCTGCATTAGGTGGATTGAATAATGATCCAGCTTGGGTACCAAAAATCATCGAATTGATGGAAGCGGTAGACATGTGGATTGAAGAGCCGGTAAGAGACGTTGCAAAACCTTTCTTAATGCCCGTTGAAGATGTATTCTCAATTACAGGTCGTGGAACTGTTGCTACAGGTCGTATCGAAACTGGAGTTGCAAACACTGGAGATCCAGTAGAAATCATCGGAATGGGAGCTGAGAAATTAACTTCTACAATTACAGGAGTTGAAATGTTCCGAAAAATCCTTGATAGAGGAGAAGCTGGTGATAACGTAGGTATCCTTTTGAGAGGTATTCAAAAAGAAGACATCAAAAGAGGAATGGTAATCTGTAAGCCAGGTTCTGTTAAACCTCACGATACTTTCAAAGCGGAAGTATACATCTTGAAAAAAGAAGAAGGTGGTCGTCACACACCATTTCACAATAATTACCGTCCACAGTTTTACGTTCGTACAACAGACGTAACAGGTATCATTACTTTACCTACGGGTGTTGAGATGGTTATGCCAGGAGACAACTTAACTATTGATGTTAAATTGTTGAGCCCAATTGCTTTGAACGTAGGTTTACGTTTTGCTATCCGTGAAGGTGGTAGAACAGTAGGTGCTGGTCAAGTAACTGAAATAGCATAATTAGTTAAAATAATTTTTTAAGCCAGTTCTGATAATAATCGGGACTGGCTTTTAACAAACGGGCGTAGTTCAAGGGTAGAATAGCGGTCTCCAAAACCGTTGATGGGGGTTCGAATCCCTCCGCCCGTGCAAAAAAAACATATCAAAATGGGAGTTTTAAATTACATATCAGAAGCTTTTGAAGAGTTAAAAACTAATGTTACTTGGCCTGAATGGGCAGAAGTGCAGAGGTTAACTATTGTTGTAGCCGTTTTTTCAGTTCTATTTGCATTAGCAACTTGGGGCGTTGATGAGGTTTTTGCAAAAGCTTTAGAAGGTTTTTTTAGTTGGATAAAAGCTTAATATTTTTTAGATGACAGACAATAACGTAAAAAAGTGGTATGTTGTTCGTGCCGTTAGCGGTCAGGAAAACAAGGTTAAAGCCCATTTAGAATCCGAAATAAATCGTCTAGGCATTGGTGATTATATCGCTCAGGTGCTTGTTCCAACTGAAAAAGTTGTACAAGTAAAAGAAGGTAAAAAAATAACAAAAGACAAAGTTTATTTTCCAGGTTATATAATGATTGAAGCCAATCTTTCCGGAGAAATACCTCATATCATTAAGTCTGTACCTAGCGTCATCAGTTTTTTAGGAGAAATGAAGGGTGGAGAACCTGTTCCTTTAAGAATGTCTGAAGTAAACAGAATGCTCGGAAAAGTGGATGAGTTATCTGTCAAAACAGATAATAATCATGTGATTCCTTTTACGTTAAATGAAACTATTAAAGTGATAGATGGTCCGTTTAACGGATTCAACGGTACAGTTGAAAAAATAAATGAAGAAAAGCGTAAACTGGAAGTAATGGTTAAAATTTTCGGAAGAAAAACGCCGTTAGAATTAAGTTTTATGCAAGTTGAAAAAGTATAATATTGTTACATAAATAACCCACATTTTTGCTTCCAATAGAAGTGTGTAAAATTAATTTTTAAGAAATGGCTAAAGAGATTAGTAAAGTAGTTAAACTACAAGTTAAGGGAGGTGCTGCGAACCCATCGCCACCGGTTGGACCTGCTTTAGGTGCTGCTGGTGTAAACATCATGGAATTCTGTAAGCAATTTAATGCTAGAACCCAAGATAAAGCCGGCAAAGTTTGCCCAGTGCAAATTACAGTGTACAAAGATAAATCTTTTGATTTTGTCGTAAAAACACCACCTGCTGCTATTCAATTAATGGATGCTGCAAAGCTAAAGTCCGGTTCTGGTGAACCAAACAGAAAAAAAGTAGCTAGTGTTACTTGGGATGTTATTCGCGCAATTGCAGATGACAAGATGGTGGATCTAAATGCTTTCACTATCGAGTCTGCTATGAGTATGATCGCAGGAACAGCTAGGTCTATGGGTATAACTGTAACAGGACAAGCTCCTTTTTAATTAAAAAAAAGACATGGCAAAATTGACAAAAAAGCAAAAAGAGGCTGCTTCAAAAATTGAAAAGAACAAATTATACTCTCTTAAAGATGCTGCGGCATTAATAAAAGTAGTTGCTTCTGCAAAATTTGATGAGTCGGTTGATATCGCAGTTCGTTTGGGTGTAGATCCAAGAAAAGCGAATCAAATGGTTAGAGGTGTTGTTGCACTTCCACACGGAACTGGAAAAAACATGAGAGTGCTTGCACTTGTTACACCAGACAAAGAAGCAGAAGCTAAAGAAGCTGGTGCAGATTTCGTTGGATTAGACGAATACCTTCAAAAAATTAAAGATGGTTGGACAGATGTTGACGTTATCGTTACTATGCCAGCTGTTATGGGAAAATTAGGTCCATTAGGTCGTATATTAGGACCACGTGGTTTAATGCCAAATCCTAAGACAGGAACTGTAACAATGGAAATTGGTAAAGCAGTAGCTGAAATTAAAGCTGGTAAAATCGATTTTAAAGTTGACAAAACTGGTATCATTCACGCAGGAATCGGAAAAGTGTCTTTTGATGCTGATAAAATTACCGAAAATGCTCAAGAAATTATTCAAACATTAATCAAACTTAAACCAACTGCGGCTAAAGGAACGTACATCAAAAGTATTTACCTGACAAGCACTATGAGTCCAGCTATTGCGCTTGACCCAAAGGCAATTTAATTGGTAGTTAAAAATTTATAGTATGACTAGAGAAGAAAAATCAATTGCTATCCAAAATTTAACTGCACAGTTAGCGGATTCAAACGTGGTTTATGTTTCAGATATATCTGGACTTAATGCAGAAACTACTTCCAATTTAAGAAGAGCTTGTTTTAAAGCTGGAATTAAATTAGAAGTTGTAAAAAATACATTGCTTGTAAAAGCAATGGAGGCTTCTGCAAATGATTATGGTGATTTGCCGTCAGTTTTATCTGGAAACAGTGCTATCTTCATTGCTGAAGTAGCTAATGCTCCGGGGAAAATCATCAAAGAATTTCGTAAAAGAAATGATAAGCCGATTTTTAAGGGTGCTTACATCAATTCAGAAATTTACATAGGAGACAATTTATTGGATTCATTGGCAACTTTGAAATCAAAAGAAGAAGTTATTGGAGAAATCATCGGATTACTTCAATCTCCTGCACAAAGAGTTATTTCAGCTCTTTTAAACCAATTCAAAGACAAAGAAGAGGTTGCTTAATTAGATAATTTACTTCCGATATTATCGGGATAACAATTGGATAATTAGGTTAAGAAACACGCGCACAATAATAAATTATAATTTTTACAAATCATTTTAAAACGATAGAAAAAATGGCAGATTTGAAACAATTCGCAGAACAATTAGTTAATCTTACTGTAAAAGAAGTTAACGATTTAGCAACAATATTAAAAGACGAGTACGGTATCGAGCCAGCAGCTGCAGCAGTTGTTGTATCAGGTGGTGGAGATGCAGTAGTTGAAGAAGCTCAAACAGAATTTACAGTTATCTTGAAAGAGGCTGGAGCTTCTAAATTAGCAGTAGTAAAATTAGTTAAAGAACTTACTGGTTTAGGTTTGAAAGAAGCTAAAGAAGTAGTTGATAGCGCACCAAGTCCTGTTAAAGAAGGTGTTACTAAAGAAGAAGCTGAAGGCTTGAAAAAAGCTTTAGAAGAAGCTGGAGCTGTTGTTGAACTTAAATAGTTCTCACAGTTTTTAGAATTTGGTTTAGGTCTTGGAACACTCCAATGACCTAAACCCTTTTTCGTATAATAAAACTATAATAATTTTTTATTATAAAATAGTTCAAAATACCAAATTGTTTTTAAATCAATACGATGAAAAAAAGGAATAACTTGAGTTTACTCATTTATAAATTTTAAAGAGGTATTGAATAAAAAAGAAAGTATAGATTGTTTTATAAATTAAACAGTGTTTTTACACTAAAATTTACTTTTTTTTAATCAAAATTTTGTCCATTGATGTTAACAAATCAGACCGAAAGATTAAATTTTGCCTCCACAAAAAACATTCCAGATTATCCAGATTTTCTTGATATTCAGGTTAAATCGTTTAAAGATTTTTTTCAATTAGAAACTAAATCAGACGAAAGAGGCGACGAAGGGTTATACAACACCTTCATGGAAAATTTTCCAATCACCGATACACGTAATCAATTCGTTTTAGAATTTTTAGACTATTTTGTCGATCCACCTCGTTACACTATTCAAGAATGTATCGAAAGGGGTTTGACTTATAGCGTTCCTCTAAAAGCAAGATTAAAATTATATTGTACCGATCCTGAGCACGAGGATTTTGAAACTATAGTTCAAGATGTATATCTAGGAACAATCCCTTATATGACTCCAAGTGGTACTTTTGTAATCAACGGTGCCGAACGTGTTGTTGTTTCCCAATTGCACCGTTCTCCNGGGGTTTTCTTCGGACAATCATTCCATGCAAATGGAACAAAATTATATTCTGCACGTGTAATTCCTTTCAAAGGTTCGTGGATTGAATTTGCTACTGATATCAATAGTGTAATGTACGCTTATATTGATAGAAAGAAAAAACTTCCTGTAACAACTTTATTCCGTGCAATCGGTTTTGAACGTGATAAAGATATTCTTGAAATTTTTGACCTTGCCGAGGAAATTAAAGTTTCTAAAACAAGTTTAAAAAAGTACATCGGTAGAAAATTAGCAGCTCGTGTATTGAACACGTGGCATGAAGATTTTGTTGATGAAGATACGGGCGAAGTTGTTTCTATCGAACGTAATGAAATTATACTTGATAGAGATACTATAATTGACAAAGATAATGTGGAAGAAATTATCGATGCCAATGTAAAATCTATTTTGTTGCACAAAGAAGATGCTAATCAAGCTGATTATGCCATCATCCATAATACATTACAAAAAGACCCAACCAATTCTGAAAAAGAAGCCGTTGAGCACATTTACAGACAATTGCGTAATGCGGAACCGCCTGATGAAGAAACTGCTCGTGGAATTATAGATAAATTGTTCTTTTCTGATCAACGTTACAACCTTGGTGAAGTAGGTCGTTATAGAATGAACAAAAAACTTGGGTTAGATATTCCAATGGAAAAGCAAGTCTTGACCAAAGAAGATATCATTACCATTGTTAAATATTTGATTGAATTGATCAACTCTAAAGCAGAAATTGATGATATTGATCACTTATCAAACCGTCGTGTAAGAACAGTTGGAGAACAACTTTCTGCACAATTTGGTGTTGGACTTGCGCGTATGGCAAGAACAATTAGAGAGCGTATGAACGTTAGAGATAACGAGGTGTTNACACCAATTGATTTGATTAATGCNAAAACATTATCNTCAGTTATCAACTCTTTCTTTGGTACAAACCAATTGTCTCAGTTCATGGATCAAACCAATCCATTGGCCGAGATAACACACAAAAGACGTTTGTCAGCACTCGGACCAGGTGGACTTTCNCGNGAAAGAGCAGGATTTGAGGTGCGTGACGTTCACTACACCCACTACGGNAGACTTTGCCCAATTGAAACTCCTGAGGGACCAAACATTGGACTGATTTCTTCACTAGGTGTTTATGCAAAAGTAAACGGAATGGGTTTCATTGAAACACCATATCGTAAAGTAAATAAAGGAATTATTGACCTTGTAAACACGCCAGTATATTTAAGTGCTGAAGAAGAAGAAGGAAAATTAATTTCTCAAGCAAATATTAGTGTTGATGCTAACGGAAAAATTCTAGCGGAAAAAGTAATTGCCCGTGAAGAAGGCGATTTTCCGGTAGTTGATCCATCCAAAATTGATTATGCTGATGTTGCTCCAAATCAAATTGCTTCCATTTCGGCTTCGTTAATTCCATTTTTGGAACACGATGATGCGAATAGAGCTTTGATGGGATCTAACATGATGCGTCAAGCTGTTCCTTTGCTTCGTCCAGAAGCACCAATTGTTGGAACTGGTTTAGAGCGTCAAGTGGCTTCTGATTCAAGGGTTTTGATTAACGCTGAAGGTCCTGGAACCGTTGAATACGTTGATGCAAACATCATTACTATTAAATACGATAGATCTGACGAGGAAAGAATGGTCAGTTTTGAAGAAGATGAGAAAACATATAATCTTATCAAATTCAGAAAAACGAATCAATCTACGAGTATTAACCTTAAACCTATCGTAAGAAAAGGGGACAGAGTTGTGCTTGGTCAAGTTTTATCTGAAGGTTATGCTACTCAAAATGGAGAATTGGCTTTAGGTCGTAACTTAAAAGTAGCATTTATGCCATGGAAAGGTTACAACTTTGAAGATGCGATAGTGATTTCTGAAAAAGTAGTTCGCGATGATATTTTTACATCTATTCATATTGATGATTATTCNTTAGATGTTAGAGATACTAAATTGGGTAACGAAGAATTAACCAATGATATTCCAAACGTTTCTGAAGAAGCTACCAAAGATTTAGATGAAAACGGAATGATTAGAATTGGTGCCGAAGTGAAACCTGGCGATATTCTTATTGGTAAAATTACACCTAAAGGAGAATCAGACCCTACACCAGAAGAAAAATTGCTTCGTGCAATCTTCGGTGATAAAGCCGGTGATGTTAAGGATGCTTCATTAAAAGCTTCTCCATCATTGCATGGTGTTGTCTTGGACAAAAAATTGTTCGCAAGAGCAGTAAAAGACAAACGCAAACGTACCCAAGATAAAGATGCTTTAGGCGCTTTAGAAATGGAATTTGAAACTAAATTTGTTGAATTAAAAGACAAATTAATTGATAAATTGTTCAATATCGTAAACGGAAAAACATCGCAAGGTGTTATGAATGATTTGGGTGAAGAAGTTTTACCAAAAGGTAAAAAATATACCCAAAAAATGTTAAATTCTGTTGAAGACTTTGCGCACTTAACCAAAGGACAATGGGTTGCAGATGACGAAACCAATAAAATGGTTAATGATTTGATTCACAATTATAAAATCAAATTAAACGATTTGCAAGGTTCATTACGAAGAGAAAAATTCACCATAACTGTTGGAGATGAATTGCCAGCAGGTATTTTGAAATTAGCTAAAGTCTATATCGCCAAAAAACGAAAGTTAAAAGTTGGGGATAAAATGGCAGGACGTCACGGAAACAAAGGTATCGTAGCCCGTATCGTACGTCATGAAGACATGCCTTTCTTAGAAGATGGAACACCAGTTGATATCGTTTTGAATCCACTTGGAGTACCTTCTCGTATGAACATTGGTCAAATTTATGAAACTGTTTTAGGTTGGGCTGGACAAAAATTAGGACGCAAATATGCAACGCCAATTTTTGACGGAGCAACACTAGACCAAATTAATGAATTGACTGACGAAGCAGAAATTCCACGTTTTGGACATACTTATCTTTACGATGGTGGAACCGGTGAACGTTTTCATCAACCAGCAACGGTAGGTGTAATCTACATGTTGAAATTAGGACACATGGTTGACGATAAAATGCACGCACGTTCAATCGGACCATACTCACTTATCACACAACAACCACTTGGAGGTAAAGCCCAATTTGGAGGTCAGCGTTTTGGAGAGATGGAGGTTTGGGCACTCGAAGCTTATGGAGCATCAAGCACTTTAAGAGAAATCTTAACCGTGAAATCTGATGACGTAATCGGAAGAGCCAAAACTTACGAAGCAATCGTTAAAGGAGAGCCAATGCCAGAACCTGGATTACCAGAATCTTTCAACGTGTTGATGCACGAATTGAAAGGTTTAGGTTTAGACATTCGTTTAGAAGAATAGTATTCAGTGAACAGTGTTCGGTTTTCAGTTAGTGCTGAATACTGAACACTGAGCACTTTTTCAATGAGTTTTTAAAAAAGACCCGTAATCCGTTCCGATTTTTTATAGAATCAAATAGATTATTATAATTAGCACTTCAAAAAAAAGTTTTGAAGTTTAGAGAAGTAACACGAGGCAGATAATTTAAATTAATGTTTTTTTTCAGAAGCTAATCCCGCTATCCGTTTCAATCTTTTGTTTTTTAAAGAAAAAACAAAAGGATTTTCACTACTATCGGGGCTAAAAAGGTTAACATTTTATTTCAGTTTCATAAAAATCTGAAATCAAAAACCGTTAATCTTCATTCTAAAATCAAAAAATAAATATCAATAGTAAAAACTATGATGAACAACAGAAATAATACCAATCAAAAAGACAAAAATCCTATCAAAAGATTTAACAAAATCTCAATCGGATTGGCGTCGCCAGAATCTATTTTAGCAGAATCTCGTGGAGAAGTGCTAAAACCAGAAACTATCAATTACAGAACCCACAAACCAGAAAGAGATGGTCTTTTCTGCGAAAGAATTTTCGGACCAGTAAAAGATTTCGAATGTGCTTGTGGAAAATATAAAAGAATCCGTTACAAAGGAATTGTTTGTGACCGTTGTGGAGTAGAAGTTACAGAGAAAAAAGTACGTCGTGATAGAGTAGGACACATCAATCTTGTTGTGCCAATCGCTCACATTTGGTATTTCCGCTCGCTTCCAAACAAAATTGGTTATATTTTAGGATTGCCTTCTAAAAAACTAGACATGATTATCTACTATGAAAGATATGTAGTTATTCAAGCTGGTATTGCTAAAACTCCAGAAGGAGAACCTGTTCATCGTTTGGACTTTTTAACAGAAGAAGAGTACCTTAATATAATTGACACTTTACCTCAAGATAATCAATATTTAGACGATTTTGATCCAAATAAATTTGTTGCCAAAATGGGAGCAGAGTGTATTATGGATTTGTTAGCACGTATTGATTTAGATGCTTTGTCATTTGAATTGCGTCACAGTGCAAACAATGAAACGTCTAAACAACGTAAAACAGAAGCATTGAAAAGATTACAAGTAGTTGAATCTTTCCGTGAGTCTAACTTGAACCGTGAAAATCGTCCGGAATGGATGATTATGAAAGTGGTTCCAGTAATTCCGCCAGAATTGCGTCCACTTGTGCCACTTGATGGTGGTCGTTTCGCAACTTCAGATTTGAACGATTTATACAGAAGAGTAATCATCCGTAACAACCGTTTGAAAAGATTGATGGAAATTAAAGCGCCAGAAGTTATCTTAAGAAACGAAAAACGTATGTTGCAAGAATCAGTAGATTCATTATTTGACAATACGCGTAAAGCTTCGGCTGTAAAAACTGAATCAAACCGTCCATTGAAATCTTTATCAGATTCATTGAAAGGAAAACAAGGTCGTTTCCGTCAAAACTTGCTCGGAAAACGTGTAGATTATTCTGCTCGTTCGGTAATTGTTGTTGGTCCAGAATTGAAATTGTTCGAATGCGGTATTCCAAAAGATATGGCCGCCGAATTATACAAACCATTCGTTATCCGTAAATTGATAGAGCGTGGAATTGTAAAAACTGTAAAATCTGCCAAGAAAATAATTGACAAAAAAGAGCCAGTTGTTTGGGATATCCTCGAGAATGTAATCAAAGGACACCCAATCATGCTGAATCGTGCTCCTACTTTGCACAGACTTGGAATTCAAGCATTTCAACCAAAATTAATTGAAGGAAAAGCAATCCAATTGCACCCTTTAGTTTGTACTGCGTTTAATGCGGATTTTGATGGTGACCAGATGGCGGTTCACTTGCCACTTGGACCAGAAGCGATTTTAGAAGCACAATTGTTGATGTTAGCATCACACAATATCTTGAATCCAGCTAATGGAGCACCAATCACGGTACCTTCTCAAGACATGGTTTTAGGTCTTTATTATATGACCAAAGAGAGAATTTCTACGCCAGAGCATATTATTTTAGGTCAAGATTTGACTTTCTATTCTGCGGAAGAAGTAAACATCGCTTTAAACGAAGGAAAGCTAGAATTGAATGCAAGGGTGAAAATTCGTGCAAAAGATTTTAATGAAAATGGAGAATTGGTTTACAAAATCATTCAAACTACTGCGGGTCGTGTACTTTTTAATGAAGTAGTTCCTCAAGCAGCTGGTTATATCAATGATGTTTTGACCAAGAAAAACTTAAGAGACATTATNGGACATATTTTGAGCGTTACAGATGTACCAACAACTGCAGCTTTCTTAGATAGTATGAAAGACATGGGATACAAATTTGCCTTCACCGGTGGATTGTCATTCTCTTTAGGGGATATCAAAATTCCAGAACAAAAACAAGGATTAATCGACGATGCCAACGAACAAGTTGATGGTATTTCGGCTAATTATAACATGGGGCTTATCACCAATAACGAGCGTTACAACCAAGTTATTGATGTTTGGACTTCAACCAATGCAATGCTTACAGAATTAGCAATGAAAAATATCCGTGAAGACCAACAAGGTTTCAACTCGGTATATATGATGCTTGATTCTGGAGCAAGGGGTTCAAAAGAACAAATTCGTCAGTTGACTGGTATGCGTGGTTTGATGGCTAAGCCAAAAAAATCAACTGCTGGTGGTGGAGAAATTATTGAAAACCCAATTCTCTCTAACTTTAAGGAAGGACTTTCAATTTTAGAATATTTCATTTCTACGCACGGTGCTCGTAAAGGATTAGCAGATACGGCGTTGAAAACGGCAGATGCGGGTTATTTGACACGTAGATTGCATGATGTTTCGCAAGATGTTATTGTAAATATCGACGATTGTGGTACTTTGAGAGGTGTTGAAGTTTCAGCATTGAAAAAGAATGAAGAAATCGTTGAATCATTAGGAGAAAGAATTTTAGGACGTGTTGCGTTGCAAGATTTAATAAATCCTTTGACTTCAGAAATTTTGGTTTATGCTGGTCAACAAATTACAGAAGCCATCATGCGTCAAATTGAAGCGTCTCCTGTTGAAAAGGTAGAAGTGCGTTCTGCATTGACATGTGAGGCTTTGAAAGGAATTTGTGCTAAATGTTACGGTAGAAATTTAGCTACCGGAAAAATGACACAGCGTGGAGAAGCAGTTGGTGTAATTGCCGCTCAATCTATTGGAGAACCAGGAACACAGTTGACACTTCGTACATTTCACGTAGGTGGAGTTGCAGGAGGAATTTCAGAAGAATCTAGCATCGTTACTCGTTTTGGAGGTCGTCTTGAATTAGAAGATTTAAAAACTGTAAAAGGTGAAGATGGTGAAGGAAATGCAGTTGATATCGTAGTTTCTCGTTCAACAGAATTGAAATTGATTGATCAAAAAACAGGTATACTTTTGTCTACAAATAATATTCCTTACGGATCAAGTATTTTTGTAAAAGATGGACAAGCAGTAGAAAAAGGAACAACAATTTGTAAATGGGATCCATATAATGGAGTAATTATTTCTGAATTTACAGGGAAAATTGCTTATGAGGATTTAGAACAAGGACAATCATTTATGGTTGAAATTGATGAGCAAACTGGTTTCCAAGAAAAAGTAATCTCAGAATCTAGGGCTAAAAAATTAATTCCNACNTTATTGGTTTACGGTAAAGATGGCGAATTGATTCGTTCTTACAACTTACCAGTTGGNGCTCACTTAATGGTAGATGATGGCGAGAAAATTAAAGCAGGTAAAATTTTAGTAAAAATTCCACGTCGTTCTTCAAAATCTGGAGATATTACAGGAGGTTTACCACGTATTACCGAACTTTTAGAAGCGCGTAATCCTTCTAACCCAGCAGTAGTTTCAGAAATTGATGGTGTAGTTACTTTTGGAAAAATCAAAAGAGGAAACCGTGAAATTGTTATTGAGTCTAAATTTGGGGAAGTTAAGAAGTACTTGGTGAAATTATCAAGCCAAATCTTAGTACAAGAAAATGACTTTGTACGTGCCGGTGTACCTTTGTCTGATGGAGCTATAACGCCAGATGATATTTTAAGAATCCAAGGGCCAGCGGCTGTTCAGCAGTATTTGGTGAATGAAATTCAAGAGGTATATCGTTTGCAAGGGGTAAAAATCAACGACAAACATTTTGAAGTTGTTATCCGTCAGATGATGCGTAAAGTACGTGTTCAAGATCCAGGAGATACTTTATTCTTAGAAGACCAATTGATACATACCAAAGACTTTATTGTAGAAAACGATAAATTGTANGGNATGAAAGTGGTTGAAGATGCGGGAGATTCTCAGTTGTTGAAACCAGGTCAGATAATATCTTCTCGTGAATTGCGTGATGAAAATTCATTATTGAAACGAAATGATCAAAATTTGGTNGTTGCTCGTGAGGTTATTACAGCTACGGCAACTCCAGTTTTACANGGAATTACACGTGCATCACTTCAAACAAAATCGTTTATTTCTGCAGCCTCTTTCCAAGAAACTACAAAAGTTTTGAACGAAGCAGCTGTTGCTGGAAAAGTAGATTACTTAGAAGGTTTGAAAGAAAATGTAATTGTCGGACACCGAATTCCAGCAGGAACAGGTATGAGAGAATATGACAACACTATTGTTGGGTCAAAAGAAGACTACAATGAAATGATGTCGAAAAAAGAAGAATACAATTATTAAACTTTTAATGTAATAATTCATTTTTTCTGAATACTTTTACAAAACCTAATGGCTATATGCTATTAGGTTTTTTTTATAAATCAATATCCAATAACTAAAAAATATGAGCGATCAAAATCAACAACAACAACAACAACAAATCAATATNGAGTTGACAGAAGAAATGGCAGAAGGCATCTATTCAAATTTAGCAATTATTAATCATTCTGCCTCAGAGTTTGTGGTCGATTTTGTTTGTATTATGCCTGGCGCTCCGAAAGCGAAAGTAAAATCAAGAATAGTTTTAACACCACAACACGCCAAAAGGCTGGTTAAAGCTTTGGCAGAAAATGTGCATAGATTTGAAATGGCACATGGCGAAATAAAAGACAGCGAGCAACCTGCAATACCATTGAATTTTGGTCCTGCTGGTCAAGCATAAAGTTAGGAAACGCTCAAGAAATTGAGCGTTTTTCTTACTAAATAAAGAAATGGTAATGCTACAGCTCCAAAAACTTTTCAACACGAAAACCTTGTAGTAAGTTATTTGCCTATTTCTCAATAAAAAATTTCTTCCAAAAACGCCTGTATTCAAGGGGTATTTAACATTGTATGGCTATAAATTTGACTTTTACAACAATTATTTTACTTTTATTTGGTTTTTAAATCTTTATAACTACTTTTACTATTTATAAAATAAGTATTCAATAAAATTTTCGGTAATTTAATCCATTATCTGTAATTTTTAAGGATATATTTTATTGTAATAGCGAAAACAATATTTTTTTTAAAACCATATTTTCCCTAATATGCAAAAAGTTTTACTCCAATTAGTAAATGTTAATTTTTCTTTAGCTATAAAACCAATTGTACCAACAGTATTGGTATTAATTGTAATGTTTGTTCCTATTACTAATACTACTGCAAAAACAGTAACATGTACAAACAGCACTTCCACTAAAGCACTTCCTAAAACCAATGCTGTGAGAGTGGATCCAATTGCTATAATTTGTGATTATGTTAAATTGTATAATTTNTCTTTGATCAAGTTTACTTTCAGCACAGTCAGGAAGGATAAAAGCCCATTTTCTTAAATTATCTTACTTTCAATATAAAACGCAACAATCAAAAAATATTTTCTTACCACCAATAATCATCAATATTATGAAAAATTTTACTTGTATTTTCAAAAATTGCATGCAATCTTTTTACAGTATTTATCTCCTTTTACTTTGTATAGGGTTTAGTCAACAATCTTCGGGGCAAACACAGGCGACCATGTCTGTACGAGGAACAATTAACAGTTTTGGTAACAACGCCATGACTTATCGCAGTTCCCTTGCACAGACGTGGATTGCTACGGTGCAGGCCAACACGACCAATGCCTCGGCAGGTTTTCTGTTTGCCAACAACGGCTCTTTTAATCCCAAATGGGCAAGAGGCGCAGCAGTTAGTTTTAACTCGCAAACTACATGGTTTGCAAGTGGTGGTGATGGTACTTATAATCAAACTAATGGTAATTTCTATACTTTTATTTGCCAAGATCAAAATGGAGGTACTAATTCAAAAGGTTATCTTTTTGAAACATCAGCTGCTCCAGTTTCGGTCTCTACAGTAGCTCAGTCACCTCTTGCAGCAAGTGTAACGGTTGGTCAATCCGTTACTGTAACTGCTACTACTTCTGCAAGTTTACCAACTGGACAAGGTGTTTTCCTGAGATATTCAACGAATGCATTTAGTACTTCTACTGTGGTTAACATGACTGGTTCGGGAACTACTTATACTGCCAGTATACCGGGAAATACCAACACTGCAGGCACAAATGTGGTTTACTATTTATTTACCTCAGGCGGAACTTCTGCTCCAGCAACTGCTGATTGTGATTTAGCTACTATTAATCTTAATAATAATAGTGGTAGCAACTATTCCTACACGGTAAAAGCTTGGACAACTGCTGCAAATGGCAACTGGAGTAATGCAGCCACATGGATTTCCAATACAGTACCACCGACAGGAACTAATTTGGAGGCTGTTACTATAGCACACAATGTAACACAAGATCAGAATGCAATTGTTTCTTCTATTACCATTAATGGTTCCAGGACACTAACTGCTTCTGCAAATACGCTTACCATTAGCAATAATTCTAGCACTACTACTTTTTCCAATAGTGGAACTTTAGCAGCTTCGGGAACTCACACTGTTATTTTTGTAGGAACAGGTACTCACACTATTTCAGGAAGTCAGACTTTTCAAAATGTAACCGCATCTACTGGAGTAAATTTTGGTTCAAATAGTACCATAGCTGGATCGTTTCTATTAAATGCAGGAGGCTTTGCTTCAACAAATGCACCTACTTATGGCAGTAGTTCAACATTGATATATAATGCTACAAACTATGGTCGTGGTTTAGAATGGAGTACCATTACAGGCGCAGGTTATCCGGCCAATGTGCAAATTGGTAATGGGGTAAATACAACTTTCGATGTTGTAAATGGAAGTAATAGTTACAAAAGAGCATCAGGTACTTTGACCGTTATATCAGGCAGCACATTTTCAATACCTGCATTGACATCAGGAACAGGNGGTGTTGGCGTAGAATTTTTAGGTAATATTATAAACGANGGAACTATTTCTTTAAATACGGGTGCCAATACCACCAGCCAACGGCTGAAAGGGAGTACTCTTACTAACGGTAACAGCAATGCAACAGCTACCATAAATTTATCGGGTGCTATTGGTGGCGATCTTGAACTAACAGGAAATTATGTTGACAATGCTGTATTTACGGCAAATGCAAGAGCAGTGTTCCTTACCGGAACGGGGGTACAAACGATTGGCGGTACAGCAACAGCGCCGTTCAACATTGATTATATAGTAGTAACAAAAGCATCGGGCTCTGTGCAATTGTTAACCAGTTTATTAACAGGTGCACTAAATGGTGGTAATGGTCTTACTTTAAGCACTACGAATGATATTTTTGACTTAAACGGAAGAACGTTGACCTTAGGAACAGGATCACAAACTTGTACGGTTTCAGGGAGTGGAGTAATAAGAAGTAGTAGTACAACTCCTGGCTCTATGATTATTAATGGTACAGGAGCAATGGGAACGCTCAATTTTGAAAGTGGTAATAATACATTGGCAGGTTTAACAATTAATAGAACTGCTGGTACAGGAACACCAGGCCTAACATTGGGTTCCGCTTTAACTGTTAATACAACGCTATCATTAAATAGCGCAGCTACATTAACTTTAGGAGGGAATTTAAACGTTAGTGCTGCTGGTAACAACAGCATTGCAGGTATTATTGCAGGTACTGGTGCTTTGGTAAAAACTGGAGCTGGCACCTTAACATTATCTGCGGCTAGTGGCAACAATACCGCTCACACGTATTCAGCAGGAACCACAATTAACGGCGCTGGTACAGGAACTATTTCTGTAACTGGTTTAACAAATATAACTGCTGCTACTATTACATCATCAGCTCAATCAGTAACTTTTAGTACTACAACTCCAGCTAATGGAACTTACCAATTATTACCAGGAACTTTAACAGTCGGTAGCCAAAGTTTTACCCATAATGCAGATGCTACAAAAGCGGTTACTTTCAATTATGCTAATAGTACAGTAACTGTAGGAACTGCAACAATTACTACTGGTACAGTTACTCCAACAACTTACTGTGTAGGGACAAGTGTTTCCGTGCCGTTTACTACAACTGGCACATTAACGGGAACCTATACAGCACAACTTTCTGACGCAAACGGAAGTTTCGCCTCTCCTGTTGCTATTGGGACAGGGCCTGCATCACCTATTTCGGCAACTATTTCGGGTGGAACTGCTGGTGGAACAGGTTATAGAATTAGAGTAGTGAGTTTAACTATTCCAATTACAGGTTCAGATAATGGAAGTAATATTGCAATCACAACTGCTCCAAATGCAGGAACGCTAAGCGGAACAAACGCAATATGTAGTAACGGTTCAACTACCTTTATCACAAATGGCGATACAGGCGGAACCTTTACATCAGGTACACCAGCAGTAGCAACAGTAGATGCAGCAACAGGTCTTATTACTCCGTTAACAGCAGGAACATCATTAATTACTTATATTGTAACTGGAACAGGAGGTTGTGCTAATGCAACAGCAACAAGAACAGTGACGGTAACAACTGCTCCAAATGCAGGAACGCTTAGCGGAACAAACGCAATATGTAGTAATGATTCAACTACCTTTACAACAAGTGGCGATACAGGCGGAACCTTTACATCAGGTACACCAGCAGTAGCAACAGTAGATGCATCAACAGGAGCGATTACTCCTTTAACAGCAGGAACATCATTAATTACTTACACGGTAAATGGAGTAGGAGGTTGTGCCAATGCAACAGCAACAAGAACAGTAACGGTAACAGCAGCACCTAATGCTGGAACTATATCTGGAAATCAAACTATAACAACAGGTACAACACCAACTAATATTATTTTAAGTAATTATACTGGTTCCATCCAATGGCAATCATCACTCGATGGTGTTACTTTTTCAAATATTAGCGGCGCTACGAATCCAACATTGTTGGGTACAACCATTGGCGAATTAACAGAAGATAGATATATTAGAGCAGTTGTGACAAGCGGAAGTTGCGGTTCGGTAAATTCAAGTGTTTCAACAATTACAATAACTTGTTGTAAATTTAAATTTAGTTCTAATTAGAAAATAACAGCTAGTATTCAGCAATCGAAATAAATTTCGTTTTAAAGGTCTTCTTGATTTAAAACAATTATATCAAGTAACTGTTGAATTTGGGAAGCAAAAAGAGGGAGTTTATACCATTTATGTATATAAAATTACTTAATCTCCAGAAGCTATTTTTTTAATTTAATTAGACTATTTAATAAATAAATTTTTTATATCCGTTTATTGCAAAATCTAAACAATCCGCCTCAGAATTTGTGGTCGATTTTGTTTGTATTATGCCTGGCGCTCCGAAAGCAAAAGTAAAATTTAGAATAGTCTTAACACCACAACATGCTAAAGGATTGGTTAAAGCTTTGGCAGAAAATGTGCATAGATTTGAAATGGCACATGGCGAAATAAAAGACAGCGAGCAACCTGCAATACCATTGAATTTTGGTCCTGCTGGTCAAGCCTAATAGCGTTGGTTAAATTTCTTTAAATCCCAAAATCCGTGCTGTTTTTGGGATTTTTTAATTTAAAAACAGTTGTAATTAATATTTTTGTGCTAGTGCATTTTTATTTGTTGTTAGCAATTGATAGTACTTATTAATTCTAAAAAGGGATGTAGAATTTCTCCACCTATCCAAAGTATTAGTTTTTTAAAGAACCTACAATACTAAATCTACTATTTAATACTTTAATTTATTACTAAGTATTTTTTTATAAAATAGTTATTCCAATCTTTTTTNTTTTTTTTGTATTAGGAAATTTAAAATAAATAGTTTTATTTTGTGCAAGATTCGTGTACCTACACGGGCAGTTGAAAAATGATGAACAAATAAATTAAAATTTAAAAGTCGCGTTACTATTCAGTTAGTCAAATCAATGCGTTTTATATTTTTTTTCGAGTGATTCAAAACAAGAATGAGAAAACTTTCGGGTTTTAAATTATGCAAAGAATCTCCCGTTTGTGGTGTTTTAGATATGTTTTATTAAAAAAATGGCAATTCATTTTTAATAAAACCCNCAAATGTAAGTGATTGGATATTTTTTTTTTGCCAAGCGGAANAATAGAAAATTAACACTTTTGTGTTTTTAATTTTTCAAGTGAATTAGAATTTTCAATGTAAAGGACTAAAAAAACATTTCATTTATTTGCGATAGGAGATAATAAAAACTATGATGAGAAAAATACTAGTAACAACTTTTACTAATAAAATAAATAAGCACTCATTTTGTTTGCTGTTTATGATTTTTCTTATTTCGAATAGTTCAATAGGAGCTAATTATTATATTGACTGTGAAGCGATTACGCATAAAAATATTGTTCCAAGTGCCAATCTTTTTGAATTTGAAGGTGTTTTTGTTATAAGTTCAGAAAAAATAAAAATTGGTACCAACGGAGCCTATGCGATAACGATTAAAAAAGTGAAAAATGGGCAGGAATTGCAACATTTTACCATAAAAAACCTTATTGCCAACAAACCAGATAATGATTTTATTCTTCCAAAACGGGGAGTTTACAGGAGTCGTAAAAAAACAGCTGAGTTAAGAGACGAAGCGGTTCGATTAATTGAATTCTCTATCAAAGAAGAAGTAAAGAAACTATATTAAAATATATTAAAATATATGAAAGTGAAAATAGCAGCAATTTTAGTTTTAATTAATATTAATATTTCCTATTCGCAAGTTATTTTAAATGCCAATGGACTATTAAATACGTACGAAAGAATCACAAGTTTTTTTGCTCCAGGATACGGAGTAAGTGCTGTCGAAGCCCCAGATTTATACCATCCTTGGTCAGCTGGAAGACACATTGCAGATGTTTTTGATTCGGAGTTAAATAAATATGTTTTCGAATTTTATTCGCACGCTTTGTTAGACAATGAACCAGTTGATCCAACTTTAACAGATAGACAAAGGGTTGAAATTAAAACCTATGCCGCTTCACCAGATAATTTCAAAGGAACTGTAAATGAAAATATCATTTACAAATGGCAATTTAAAATTCAAACTGGCTTTAAGCCTTCTTCAAATTTTACCCATTTACATCAAATAAAAGCAGTTGATGGCGATGATAGTAGCCCACTTTTTACAATTACACCAAGATTAGGGACGCCAAATAAATTAGAACTACTCTATGTTGCCAGCGCCACTTCTGGAATCGATAAATTAAGAAATGTTGATTTATTGCCATTTGAAGGAATTTGGATTGATGCAGAAGAAAAAATAAAAGTGGGAAGTTCTGGTACTTATTCTTTAACTTTAAAAAAACACAGCGACGGTACTGTTTTGTTATCATATAGTAATGCTAATATTGCAACTATTCGTCCTGACAATACTTTTATCCGTCCTAAATGGGGAATTTATAGAAGCTTGAATGATGTTGGAAATTTGCGAGATGAAGCAGTTCGTTTTTCAGATTTTAGCATTACAGAGGTAGTTGCACCTACTGCGAGTGCTCAAAATTTTTGTACTTCATCAAATCCTACAGTTGCTAATTTAGTTGCGACAGGAACATTATTAAAATGGTATGCAAATCAAACAGGAGGAACAGAATTAGCGGCAAATACTAGTTTAGTTACTGCCACCTATTATGTCTCGCAAACTTTAGATGGAATTGAAAGCTCAAGAACAAGTGTTTCGGTTACGGTAAATAGTAATTCTAGTGCAGCAGTAAAAAATGTAAGTTCAATTGAAGCCTTGCAAACAGCAATAAGTACAGCAAATTGTGGAGATATCATTGTCCTTGCCAATGGACACTATAATAATGCCACATTGAACATCAATACGAGTAATATTACTATTAAAGCAGCAACAAGTGGTGGTGTTTATTTAGATGGTGCCAATGATATCAACATAAATGGAAATTACATAAAATTCAATGGTTTTCAATTTACATCTGGGGATATTGGACCTAATTATCTGATCCGAGTTTTTGGAAATTATAACACGATATCACAATTAAACTTTAGCGGTTATAGAGCAAAAAAATTCATTGAAATTGCTCCAGATACGCAATATAATATTATAGAATATTGCAATATATCTAAATTAGCAGATGACAATATTGATGAATTAGGTTGTGCAATTCAAATTCGTACGTCATTTACAACCCCGGGATATCATAAAATTAGGTATTGTTCTTTTCAAAATTTTGGTGGAGCGGGAGGCGATTATGGAAATGAACCCGTTAGAATTGGATTAAGTACAGAAAACGCTAACAAATCAAGATCTATTGTAGAACATTGTTATTTTAACAACACGGGACTTGGGGATAGTGAATCGGTTTCAATTAAATCGCAAGAAAACACGATACGCTTTTGTACTTTTACTAACCAACAAAATGCAATGTTAGTTTTTAGAAATGGTGATAATAATGTGGCTTACAGTAATTTCTTCATTAATGCAGGAGGTATTAGAGTCAAAGAAGCAAATAATATTTATTGTTATAACAACTATTTCGAAAATTCAGGAAGCACAAATGGGGCTTTTAATGCTGATGCAGTAACTTATATATACGATACAACCACATATCCCGTAGTTTTAAATAATATAAATTTTGTTCATAATACTTTTTATAATTGTGCTGATATTGATCTAGGAGGAGTTGGTCCTACAAATAATACATGGGCAAACAATATCTTCAAAAAATCTACCGGTTCTATTTTTAAGAATGCAAATTCAGGAACTACTTTTGTTGGAAACATATACCAAGGAACTTTAGGAATTTCTATCGGTTCAGGTAATACTTCTGGCAATCCTGGTCTTGTGACTAATTCTTATAATTATTTCGGATTAGGAGCAAGTAGCCCAGCGATTAATGCCTCTAATTCAAATTACCCTGCCATTTTACATATCCCAAATATAGATGATGACGCTAGTTTGTTATATGATATAAGTGGTCAATCGCGTCCTTCTCAAGCAACTTTGAAAGATGTTGGTTGTGATGAATTTACTACGGGTACTATTACAAATCATCCATTAGTATTAACAGAAGTAGGTCCAAGTTATTTAGGAGGCCCCTCTACATCGGCCCCAACGGCAAACCCACAAACTTTCTGCAATTCTGGAACAGTTGGAGATTTAGTTGCAACAGGAACAGCTATAAAATGGTACAGTAGTGAAGTAAGCACAACTGCTTTATCATCTGGTCTGACTTTAGTGACAGGTACTTATTATGTTACCCAAACTGTCAATAATATTGAAAGTGAAAAAACAGCAGTTGCTATCACCAGAAATAATACAGCTGCTCCAACTGCAGCTCCACAAACTTTTTGTAATTCAGGCACAATTAGCGATTTAGTTGCAAATGGAACTATGGCAAAATGGTATTCAGCAACAACAGGTGGAAGTGCTTTGCTAACTTCTACGGTGTTAGTAACTGGAAATTATTATGTTTCTCAAACTTTAAATAATTGTGAAAGTGAAAGAACATCAGTTGCCGTAATAAGAAATAATACCGCTGCTCCTACTGCATCAGCACAAACTTTCTGTAATTCAGGAACAGTTAGCGATTTAGTTGCAAATGGAGTTTCAATCAAATGGTATTCGTCTGTAAGTGGCAGTGTTTTGACACCTTCCACTGCTTTAGTAACCGGAACTTATTTTGCCTCTCAAACTTTAAATAATTGCGAAAGTGAAAAGACATCAGTTGCTATAATTACAAATAGTGCAGTTGAACCAACGTTCACGGCAGTAGCCCCAATATGTTCAGGTGCGCCTTTAAGCTCATTGCCAACAACATCTAATAATAGTTACACAGGAACTTGGTCGCCAGCTTTAGATAATATGGCAACAACGACTTATACGTTTACCCCAACAGCAGGACAATGTGCAACAACTGCGACTTTAACCATTACAGTTAACGCCCCAGTAACCCCAACGTTTACGGCTGTAGCTCCAATATGTTCAGGACAAGTATTGAGTGCATTGCCAACGACCTCTAATAATGGTTACACTGGAACCTGGTCACCAGCTTTAAATAATACTGCAACAACAACTTATACCTTTACGCCAACAACTGGACAATGTGCTGTAACTACGACTTTAACCATCACTGTTAATGCAATACCAACTTTTTCGGCAGTAGCTCCTATATGTTCGGGCGCGACTTTAGCTACATTGCCAACAACATCTAATAATGGTTACACAGGAACTTGGTCGCCAGCTTTAGACAATACAGCAACAACGGAGTATACCTTTACACCTACATCAGGACAATGTGCTGCGTCTGCGACTTTAACCATAACGGTTAATCCGTTTGTAACACCAACGTTCACCGCAGTAGATCCTATATTTACAGGTACCCCTTTAAGTGCATTACCAACGACATCTAATAACGGAATTATAGGAACTTGGTCGCCAGCTTTAGATAATACTTCAACAACAACTTATACCTTTACGCCAACCGCTGGACAATGTGCAACGACTGCGACTTTAACCATTACGGTTAATTCAAATATAACACCAACGTTCACAGCAGTGTCTGCTATCTGTTCAGGTGACGTTTTAAGTGCATTACCAACAACCTCAAATAATGGAATAACGGGAACTTGGTCGCCAGCTTTAAACAATGCAGCAACAACGACTTATACCTTCACGCCAGAAGATGGGCAATTTGCGACGACTACGACTTTAACAATCACGGTTAACGCAATATTAACACCAATTGTAAGCATTGCCATCACATCGGGTGCTCAAATCTCTTGTGAAGGAGCAAGTGTAAGATTCACTGCTACACCAACCAATGGAGGAACACCATCTTACCAATGGAAAGTAAACGGAAATAATGCAGGTACAAACAGTGCAACTTTCATAAGTTCAACATTATCTAACGGTGATGCCGTTACAGTTGTGATGACATCAAATGGTATTCCATGTTTAGATAATGCAACTGCAACTTCAAATGCTATTAGTGTTACGGTAAATTCGGCAATTACAGCTAGTGTAAGCATAGCATCATCATGCGGTGCATCAAGTGCAACATTTACTGCTACGCCAGTCAATGGAGGGTCATCGCCTGTTTATCAGTGGAAAATAAATGGAAACAATGTTGGAACAAATAGTGCTACATTCACCAATTCTACATTGGCTAACAATGATCAAGTAACTGTGGTAATGGCTTCTTCTGCAAGTCCATGTTTAACTAATCCATCAGTGACATCAAACACTATTACAGTTATCTTAAACCCTGAATTGACAACTAATGTAAGTATTGCAATTACAGCAGGAACACAAACCTCTTGTGCGGAATCAAGTGTAACATTTACGGCTACACCAACCAATGGAGAAGAGCCATCTTACCAATGGAAAGTAAATGGAACTAATGCAGGTATGAACAGTGCAACATTTACTTCTTCAACATTAGCTAATAATGACGAAGTAAAAGTAGAAATGACATCAACTGCAATTTCATGTTGGTTGGATCAAACGGTGACGTCAAATGCAATTACGGTTAATGTTAATCCTTTAAACACAATTACTTTGACATCTGCTGCTGGCAGTAATAATCAAATCATATGTAATCCATCAAATTTTATAAGCATTACTTATCATACCACTTCTGCAACAGGTGCTACATTTTCAGGTTTACCAGCAGGAGTAACAGGAAGTTGGGCATCTAATGTTGCTACTATCAGTGGTACGCCATCAGTTTTAGGTTCATTTAATTATAGCGTAGCATTAAATGGTGGATGTGGAACAGTAGTTGCATCTGGAACTATCTCGGTTATTCAATATGTAAACCCAACGTTTACGCCAGTAGCACCTATTTGTGTGGAAGGGTCATTAGATTCATTGCCAACGACTTCTATNAATGGTTATAGAGGAACTTGGTCGCCAGCTTTAGACAATACAGTAACAACTGAGTATACCTTTACGCCAAANGCGGGAGAATGTGCTACTGCTACTACTTTAACCATCACGGTCGTTCCTTATGTGACCCCAACGTTTACTGCAGTAGCTGCTATCTGTTCTGGAGCAACTTTAGCTGCATTGCCAACAACCTCTAACAATGGAATTACAGGAACTTGGGCGCCAGCTTTAAACAATACAGCAACAACGGAGTATACCTTTACACCTGCAGATGGGCAATGTGGAACAGTAACGACTTTAACTATCACTGTTAATTCAAATGTAATACCAACCTTTACCGCGGTATCTGCGATATGTTCAGGTGACGTATTAAGTGAATTGCCAACGACTTCTAATAATGGAGTAACAGGAACTTGGTCGCCAATTTTAGACAATACAGCAACAACGGAGTATATTTTTACGCCAACAGCTGGACAATGTGCGACGACTGCGACTTTAACCATCACGGTCAACCCAATATTAACACCAAGTGTAAGTATTGCAATCACATCAGGAGCACAAAGCTTTTGTGTGGGAACCAGTGTAACATTCACTGCTACACCAACCAATGGGGGAACACCATCTTACCAATGGAAAGTAAATGGAAATAATGTAGGTGATGACAGTACAACCTTCATAAGTTCGTCATTAACTGATAATGATGCTGTTACGGTTGTGATGACATCAAATGCGAGTCCATGTTTAGCTAATGCAACTGCCACTTCAAATGCTATTATTGTAACGGTTAATCCGACAATCACAGCAAGTGTAAGCATAGCATCATCATGCGGTGCATCAAGTGCAACATTTACTGCCACGCCAGTCAATGGAGGTTCAACACCAACTTATCAGTGGAAAATTAATGGAGACGATGTTGGAACAAATAGTGCTACATTCACCACTTCTACATTGTCTAATAATGATCAAGTAACGGTGGTAATGGTTTCTTCTGCAAGTCCATGTTTAATTAATCCATCAGTTACATCGAATACCATTACGGTGATATTAAACCCTGAATTAACAACTAGTGTAAGTATTGCAATCA
>JGI25917J50250_1000037_pt1 | contig 30118 bp, 32 predicted proteins | sample LauGreSBDMM110SN_4_FD_50250 | JGI IMG/M metagenome (IMG submission 50250) | reverse complement strand
CCACCCCTTCCCATCTCGAACAGGGCCGTGAAACGATTCTGCGCCAATGATAGTATGCTTCGTGCATGCGAAAGTAGGTCACCGCCAGACTCTTTATACAAAACCCTAGTCAGTCATGACTGGGGTTTTTTCATTTCAAGTNTTNATTCTTCATCAAATTGTCATAATTGCTTGTCACTATAGNGGCANGAAAACGCCTTGGAGCCATCATGCCTTATAAATTAGCTATGTATAGAAATCGCTTTCTCGCTTGGGACAGTGCGCTTTGTATTAGCGTGAATAAGACAAGCCACTACNGAGCAGTGCGTATTTTCTTTAGATTGATTAGCCGATTAGGTGATGGTGCATTTTGGTACACAGTGATGCTTGGGATTATGCTGACGCAAGGCCCGTCCTCATACGAGCCAGTACTTCATATGGCATTAGCTGGTTTAACGGGCACATTATTTTATAAATGGATTAAAGGTAAAACTTTACGCCCACGTCCTTATGAAGTGCACCAAGATATTTGGTTAACCGGTCGTCCTTTGGATCGTTTTAGTTTTCCTTCAGGCCACACCTTACACGCCGTGGCTTTTTGTGGGGTAGGTTTGTTTTACTATCCACAGTTAGCGGTTTTACTTTTACCATTCACTGCGTTGGTTGGGCTATCTCGCGTTGTGCTTGGCTTACATTACCCAAGTGATGTCATAGCAGGCGCTTCAATAGGTGGTCTTATCGCAGCGTTATTTATCTTGTTATAACTAGCTTTTTAAGCTGTTCAATTGTTTGGAACGAAGTAACTGATTGGTGCTGGATGAAGTAGTGCCAAATCNCCCAAGCATGCTAAACGCCATGCGCTCAATTGTGTATCATTCATATGAAGCAACTCAGCCTTCCATGCTGGGCGTTCTCCAGTCAAAACGACACCAATATCACCAATTGCAGTTTGTGTTTTTGCTATGTAATAAACAAAATGTTTGAACACACGCCTATCAATAATCCGGATGCTTAAGTAAATCATATGCGGAATCTTAACTGTGCGAAGTAATCCATCCCAAAAACTTAAGTTCGTTAGTGCCTTTTTAGTTTCATTAAACGAGCATGAAAACTCTGTATGAAGAAATTCACATAGCATGCGCTTATGCTTGTTGATAAGCTTGCTTGGAGATGTATGTAATAAAGGCTCCAAATGTGCGTCCATCGCCCATTCTGAAGCGATATGCGCCACCATGCCATTGTCTGTCCACATTTCTTCATGTGCAGGCACAAAGTGATTGTGGGCAATGACATCTACATATAGATGACTCGCATAACCAATTGCAATAGCCAACTCCTCTTCAGACTCTGCACGTGCTAATAAATTGTGGGCGTGTTGCCAATCATGAGAGCTTTGAAAGTTTTTAGAGATGATTGCAAGGTCAGGCAAACAAGCGCCCGCCATTACTAAATCAGGAAAATTTTGAACTGCTTTTCTAAGTCTTGGGTCCAGAGCGGGCATTGCCCAGAGTAGGGAGTGTGCAAAATAGAGGTGAGTCATTAAGCCCCATGCATTTGCATCAGCTGTATAAAGGATAATTGGAAGAATCCAACATAGCTTATATAGTTGCTTTTTCATGAGTATGCAATTTGCCCTGCTCACGTTAAAGTAGTGTGAAGATTTGATGATGCTATGATGACAAAGAATTTCATTGCGACTTGTTTGCTATACTGCACGCCAAGTTTTACATCTCAATATAGAGGAAGTTATGGAAAGTCCATTCAAAGGAAAAACAGGCTTACGTCGCTTAATTAATGCATTTGGCTATTCAATGGAAGGCTTGTCTGCCGCCTACAAAAATGAAGATGCCTTTAGACAAGAACTGCGTTTAGCCTTGGTGTTAATTCCTTTAGCCGCATATTTAGGCCACACTGGGATGGAGCGTGCCGTGATGATTGCCTGTGTGTTCTTGGTGGTGATTGTTGAGCTACTCAATTCATCTGTTGAAGCAACCGTTGACCGTATTTCATTAGATCATCATTTACTTGCAAAGCGGGCTAAAGACATTGGTAGTGCAGCCGTACTTTTAAGCTTGTTGAACCTTGTTGTTGTTTGGTCATTGGTGCTTTTCCCTGCTTTTTAAAAGAATTGTGACATTTCATATAACTGTCACAAAGCGTCGCTAACATCACCTAGTTAGCGACCGTCATCCTGGCGCCATTACTAAGGCCGTAGCATTGAAAATCCTATTTATCTCTGATGTTTATTTCCCGCGCATAAACGGTGTTTCTACCTCTATCAGAACCTTTGTAAAGCAAATGCAAGACATGGGCCATGTCGTGCATTTGATTGCGCCTGAGTATGGCGTGCAGACTGAAGACGAGGCTTGGATAAAACGGATCCCAGCGCGAAGCATTTACTTCGATCCAGAAGATAAGCTCATGAAATACGGCGTGGCCTTGGACGGCTTAATGTCCCTTCGCAATGAAGAATATGACATCGTGCATATTCACACGCCATTTGTGGCACATTATCTGGGACTTAAGTTAGCGCACTTATTAGATGTGCCTTCTGTTGAAACTTATCACACCTTCTTCGAAGATTACTTGCATCACTATCTACCGTTCATCCCCAAAGGCATTGCAAAAGGCATTGCGCGCTTTATTTCACGCAGCCAATGTAACGCCGTGGATGCGATTGTTGCGCCGTCTCAGCCTATGCTGGATGTCTTGCGTCAGTATGGCGTGAAATCTAAAGCAGAGGTTGTGCCCACTGGGCTGCAAGCACATAGCTTTGCTAAAGCTGATGGCGCAGCATTTAGAGAAAACTATGGGATTGCCGCTGATAGGCCGATGGGCCTGTTTGTTGGCCGTGTTGCATTTGAAAAGAACATCGGTTTCTTGCTCCGTATGTGGGTTGATTTAATTAAAAAACAGCCTAATGCATTATTGGTAGTTGCTGGCGAAGGCCCTGCTGAGAATAGCCTTCATGCTTTAAGTAAAGAGCTTAATCTTCAAGATAACGTTAAGTTTATTGGCTATTTAGACCGCAATACCCAGCTGAATGCCTGTTACCAAAGTGCTGATGTCTTTGTATTTTCTTCAATGAGCGAAACGCAAGGCCTAGTCTTATTAGAAGCAATGGCACAAGCAACGCCGGTCGTTGCTATTGCTGAATTAGGCACTAAGTCGATACTCATTGATGGCGAGGGCGCTTTAATTGCCCCGCATGACGAAGTGATTTTTGCGGATAAGGTGCATGCCGTATTAAGTGATAAAGCACGTCGTGATGCGCTAGGTAAAGCTGGTTATCATTATGCAAAAACACGCTGGACTGATAAAGCGCAAGCAGAACGCATGATTAATTTCTATACGGATGTCACCACATCCATTTAGATAATTTTAGGCAATAAAAAAGCTGGCACCCATATTTAATGGACTAGCTTTTTTTATTTCGTTTAATTGATGAACTAATTAACCGAATTTACCAGTGATGTAATCTTCAGTTTCTTTACGTGTTGGTTTAGTAAAAATAGCGTCTGTCTCACCAAATTCCATCATCTCGCCAAGATACATATAAGCGGTATAGTCTGATACGCGCGCCGCTTGTTGCATATTGTGCGTTACCACTAGAATAGTTAATTTATCTTTAAGCTCGGACATCAACTCCTCAATGTTCGCAGTTGCAATTGGGTCAAGTGCTGATGTTGGCTCGTCAAACAACATAATTTCTGGATCAGTTGCTAAAGCACGTGCGATACATAAACGCTGTTGTTGGCCGCCTGACAAGTTGAATGCTAAATCATCAAGACGATCTTTCAACTCATTCCAAATCGCAGCCCCTCTGAGCGCCTCTTCCACTTTGTCATCTATGACGCGCTTATTCTTCTCACCACGAACACGTAAGCCATAAGCGACGTTTTCGTAAATTGATTTAGGAAATGGATTAGGTTTTTGGAACACCATGCTGATACGCATACGAACTTCAATGGGGTCTACACCATCAGCCAATATGTTTGTATTGTCTGGATGCATAACGATATCACCGTCATACTTATTGCCAGGATACAGATCATGCATACGGTTGAAGCAACGCAAAAATGTTGATTTACCACAGCCTGAAGGGCCAATAAGCGCAGTGATTTTCTTTTCGTACAACGGCATTGAGACACTTTTTAGCGCCTTCATCCCGGTGCTGTAATAAAAGTCTAAATCACGTGCTTCAGCTTTAATCGGTGTTGTCGTCGTGACCATAATAAATTTCCTGCTAATGGGTTTAATATTGTTTTGATTAAATTTAGAGTGTTACCACTTAATGCTTTGACGAATCTTGTAACGTAAACGAATCGCATAACCATTCATCAGTAATGTCACAATAATAATGATCGCGCCAGTGGCTGCGGCATTGACATGGAAGGCATGGTCCGGGCGCGATAACCAGTTGAACATTTGAATTGGGAGTACAGTAAAGCCAGAACTTAGCCATTCAAAATTCAAGTATGGCGGTTCAGATGTAATCGGTGATGGTGGTAAGAACGCGATAAAGGTCAGTGCGCCAATCGTAATAATTGGAGCTGTTTCGCCTAGTGCGCGCGCCATGCCAATAATGATGCCGGTCAAAACTCCACCGTATGAATACTTCAATACATGATCATAAACTACTTGCCACTTGGTCGCGCCAACCGCATAAGCCGCTTCACGAATCGCCACAGGAATCGCACGAATAGACTCACGGGTTGAAACAATCACAATTGGCAGAATCAATAAGCCTAGCGTTAAGCCAGCAGTCAAAATGCTTTGGCCCAATCCTAAGCCATAAACAAAAAAACCCAAAGCAAGTAAGCCGTAAACAATCGACGGCACCCCTGCTAAGTTAGAGACATTAATTTCAATAATGTCTAAAAACCAATTTTTAGGCGCGTACTCTTCTAGGTATAAGCCCGCTGCAACACCCATAGGTACGGCAGTGAGGAAAGTAATGATCATGACTAAAGTAGAGCCGACCCAAGCTGATAACAATCCAGCTTGCGCAGCACGGCGTGAAGGGTATTCGCTTAAAAATTGTAAGTTAAAACGTGTGCTACCATCGTAAATCAAGTCAATAAATAGCGTCAGTAGTGTTAACAAGCCTATCATTAGCGAGATGATACCAATAACTGAAAAAATATAATCATTGGCTTTATGGCGCTTAATCATTGCGCGCACTTCAGTTAAGTTTTTGATTACAGATGCTTGTGTCATATGATTACTCAGTTTTTATGGGTGTTTGATTTTTTTAAAAAAACGGTTTAGTAGTCTTCGCGGTATTTTTTGCGAACCAAATGGCCAAGCATGTTGAAAAATAGCGTCATCACCATCAGTACTAAGCCAACTGCAAAAATGCTTTGATAACCAATACTTCCGTGCGGCAAGTCACCTAGTGCAACTTGCACAATGTAAGCAGTAATCGTTGCAGCACTTTCCATTGGGTTAAATGTTAGATTAGGTTGTTGGCCTGCTGCTACGGCAACCACCATGGTTTCGCCTACCGCACGTGAAATACCAAGTATGTAAGCGGCAACAATGCCTGAAGTGGCTGCAGGGGCAACAACACGTAAAGCCGTTTGAAAGCGTGTAGCGCCCATTGCATAAGATCCTTCACGCATGCTCATCGGCACAGCGCGCATTGCATCTTCAGCCACAGAGCTGATATAAGGGATAATCATAATACCCATTACCAAACCTGCTGAAAGCATATTAAAGCCCGGTAATGTTGGAATCACGTGTTGCAGTAGTGGGGTGACAAAGAATAAGGCGAAGTAACCAAAAACAATAGTTGGAACACCAACCAATAATTCAAGAATTGGTTTAACTGTTTCGCGTACTTTGTGTGATGCAAATTCAGATAAGTAAATTGCGCCAATTGTGCCAACTGGAATCGCAACCATTAAAGCCACTGCTGAAGTCGTTAAGGTGCCAGCAATCAGGGGCATAACGCCAAAGTGCGCATCTTCAAAAAGGGGCGTCCATTGGGTATCTGTAAAGAAATCAACCACTGAAACGGTCTTAAAGAAACCCAGTGATTCGTTTAATAAGATAGCAACAATGCCTAATGTTGTAGCTACTGCAGAAAGTGCAGCTAACATCAAAATGAATTCAATCACACGCTCTTTAATGTTGCGGCGAATATTTTTCGCTAAACGAGGAGTGATGGTCGTGGTTGCTAATTCATTCATCGTGCTAGTGGCCATATTTAAGGATGCTTTTCTATTCTAGATCAGATGAATCGTCGCTATAAATCTCAATCAATCTTAATGACATGTGCTGACAATAGTTATCAGCGAGATTTAATTGCTAGCAATTGGGGCGGCTTACACCGCCCCAATATTGATCGCATTTAATTACTTGATACGGTTAATTAGATCATTAATCTTAACGCCAACTTCTGGAGTGCCATTGAACCCTGTACCTGGCTTCATTGCTTTGAAGTGTGATTTAACAGCAGCGTAGTCTTCAGCTGTTAGAGGAATATATTTCACTTCTTTTACCAATTTGGGCGCATTTTCCAAGTAGTAGTTTACGAAAGCTTTGATCTCTGGACGTGCAGCAGCAGCAGTTGCATTCACGTAGATGAACAATGGACGTGCAAGTGGTTGATATGTAGAGTTCATTACAGATTCTACTGAAGGCATGACTGCGACTGCGCCAGCCTTAGGGATGATGGGCAATGCGCGTAATTTGTCTTTGTTTTCGACGTAATAGGCAAAACCAAAATAACCCATGCTGCCTGCGTTGTTTGCAACACCTTGTACTAAAACGTTATCATCTTCTGATGGTGTGTAATCCGAGCGGCTTGACTTAGCTTTACCGTTTACAGCTTCAGTGAAGTAGTCAAATGTTCCTGATGCTGTACCAGGGCCAAACAATGCCATAGGCAAGTTTGGATATGAACTGTTCACTTGATTCCAATTTTTCACTGAAGAACCTGGTGCCCAGATTTTTTTCAAATCCTCTACTGAGATTGATTTAACGAAGTCATTTTTGCTGTTCACAACAATCGTTAAAGCGTCATAAGCGATTGGCAATTCAATAAATTGAATACCAGCTTCTTTACAAGCATCCATCTCTTTTTGTGAGATTGGGCGTGAAGCGTCAGAAATATCAGTTTCACCACGACAGAATTTTTTGAAGCCACCACCGGTACCGGACTCACCAACAGTCACTTTGATTTTTTGAGCAGATTGAAACTCTTCAGCAACTGCTTCACTGATTGGGTAAACAGTTGAGGAGCCGTCGATCTTGATGATTTTTTCAGCAGCGTATGTAAATGTTCCAGTGAAAGCAACTGCGATAAATGAGACAACTNTTAGAGCGTTTACAAACATTGATTGCATANTATCTCCCTTAGGCGAAAATTTATTTTTAAAATTGTTGACAAATTTTAGTCAAATTAAAAAACGAGCATATAGATTAAATATTGCAGCTTTGTGACAGAACTCGTGAAACATATCCATAATTAAATAAGATTTTCGTGACTTATCTAACTTCGCAAGCGCATAGCTAACTTGAGGCCTGCTACACGTATTGTACTGGGTTTGATGTATAATTTCGTTTATTCAAAAAAAGTACAATTAGAACTTTAATGGAAGCCGAACAACTCAATCTCATAGGCAATCGTCTTACCAACCTCGCTGAGCGCCAGCATGCGCTTAGGGGGTATCTTTGACTTTGAAAATAAGCAACAACGCCTAGAAGAAGTTAGTCAGCTTTTAGAAGACCCTAAGATTTGGAATGACAACGAGCGCTCACAAAAGCTAGGCAAAGAGCGCCGTGAGCTTGAGGGTTTGGTTAAATTGCTGGTGAATATTGATGCTGGCATACGCGACGCCTCTGAGCTTTTTGAGATNGCTAAGGATGAAAACGACGAAGGTACATTATTAAGTATAGAAGACGATAGTCTGGAATTAGAAAAGCAACTTGAGGGCATGGAATTTCGCCGTATGTTTGCAAATCCCATGGACCCAAATAATTGCTTTATGGATTTTCAATCGGGTAGCGGCGGTACTGAGGCGCAAGATTGGGCTTCAATGTTGCTCCGTATGTATTTGCGTTATTGCGAGCGAAAAGGCTTTAAGGTCGAAGTGCTGGAAGAGTCCGAAGGGGATATTGCTGGCATCAAAAGCGCATCACTTAAAATTTCGGGTGAATATGCCTATGGCTATTTGCGCAGTGAATCAGGCGTTCATCGCTTGGTGCGCAAATCACCTTTTGATTCGGGTAATCGCCGCCATACTTCATTTGCTAGCGTGCAAATATTTCCAGAGATTGATGACTCCATTGAAGTGGATGTTAATCCTGCCGATTTGCGCATTGATACCTATCGCGCCAGTGGTGCGGGTGGTCAGCATATTAACAAAACCGATTCTGCTGTGCGTATTACGCATATACCAACCAATACCGTGGTGCAGTGTCAAAACGACAGGTCGCAACATCGCAATAAAGCGGAAGCCATGAATATGCTAAAAGCCCAGCTTTATCAGCTAGAGCTCAATAAGCGTAATGAGGAAAAACAAGCCTTGGAAGATGCCAAAACCGACATCGGCTGGGGGTATCAAATCCGAAGTTATGTGCTAGACCAATCACGTATTAAAGATTTACGTACCAATGTTGAAGTCGGCAATACACAAGGTGTGCTTGATGGCGACCTTGACCAGTTTATATCTGAAAGTTTAAAGCAGGGAGTTTGAAGTGAGTGAACATCTAAATCCGGCATTACAAGACGAAAACCACGTCATCGCCGAGCGCCGTGAAAAACTAAAGGCCATTCGCGCCTCTGGCGTTGCCTTCCCTAATGATTTTAAGCCTGAGCATTTTGCTGCGGACTTACATCAGCAATATGGCGTGCTTGAAAATGAAGCCTTAGAAGGAATGGCGGTTACTGTAAAAATTGCTGGCCGCATGATGCTTAAACGTGTGATGGGTAAAGCCAGCTTTGCAACCGTCCAAGACCGTTCAGGTCGCGTTCAGCTATTCATCTCTAAAGATAATATCGGTGAAGAGATTTACGAATTATTCAAACATTGGGATTTGGGCGATATTCTTGCCGCTGTTGGTGTGGTGTTCAAAACCAAAACNGGAGAACTTTCTATTAAGGTCACAGAGCTTCGTTTGCTTACTAAATCACTTCGTCCGCTCCCTGAAAAATTCCATGGCTTGGCTGACCAAGAGATTAAATATCGCCAACGCTATGTGGACATGATTGTTTCTGAAGAAACACGCAATACTTTTAAAGCGCGTAGCAAGATTGTTTCTGCGATTCGAACTTTTATGGTNGAAAATGAGTTCCTTGAAGTTGAAACGCCNATGCTTCACCCAATTCCTGGCGGCGCATCAGCCAAGCCATTTGTCACACATCACAATGCTTTGGATATGCAAATGACATTGCGTATTGCCCCGGAGCTTTATTTAAAGCGTTTGATTGTTGGTGGCTTTGAGCGTGTGTTTGAAGTGAACCGCAATTTCCGAAATGAAGGCGTAAGCGTTCGTCACAATCCAGAATTCACCATGATGGAGTTTTACGCTACTTATACCGATTACAAATGGTTGATGGACTATACCGAAAACTGTATTCGTGCAGCAGCGCTTGCCGCGTGTGGCACAGCAACCTTGCAATACCAAGATCGAGAGTTAGATTTTAGCAAACCATTCCAACGCTTAACGATTGTGGGCGCGATTAATAAGTACGCACCTAGTTATTCCGCAGAGCAATTAGCGGATGTAGCGTTTATTCGTCAAGAGTTGCNAAAGTTTGGGGTAAAGGCATTTGACCATGCAGGCCTGGGCGCTTTGCAACTAGCTTTGTTTGAAGAAACGGCAGAAAGCCAATTGTGGGAGCCGACTTATATTATTGACTACCCAATTGAAGTTTCACCACTGGCTCGCGCTTCGGACGAAAATCCGGAAATTACTGAGCGCTTCGAACTCTTTATTGCCGGCCGTGAAATCGCCAATGGCTTCTCAGAGCTTAACGATGCTGAAGACCAAGCAGCGCGCTTCCACGCACAAGTGGCTGCTAAAGAAGCAGGCGATGATGAAGCGATGTATTACGATGCAGACTTTATCCGTGCGCTTGAATACGGTATGCCGCCAACAGGCGGTTGTGGTATCGGTATTGACCGCTTGGTGATGCTCCTCACAGACAGCCCAAGCATTCGCGACGTGATTTTATTCCCGCACATGCGTAAAGAGGTTTAATTAAATATAGCCTAGCCAATAGAACCCAAAGCAAGGCCAACCAAACCACTGGCGACAATCACCACTAAAGTATTTGCTTTAAATTTGGTAAGTGCAATAAAAGCCAGGCTTGCAATGATTAACCCAGCAATGTTGAGATGCTGGGGTTTTTCTTGCCAAAAGGTATGTAATGCAAAAAACACTGCCAAATTAAAAATCACACCAACTACCGCCGCAGTAATAGCAGCTAAAGGGGCGGCGAGTTTGAGTTGGCTGCGCGTGGTTTCAATAAACGGTGCGCCTAAAAAAATCATTACAAAGCTAGGCAAAAAGGTAAAGAAAGTCGCAACGCCAGCGGTTGCTAAGCCAGAAACCCAAAGCGGCGCATCAGGTAGTGCATGATTCACCCAGCCACTTACAAAGCCAATAAAGGTAATCACCATAATCAGCGGGCCTGGCGTAGTTTCACCTAGCGCCAAGCCATCCATCATCTGCGCAGCCGTAATCCAATGGTAATGCTCCACAGCCCCTTGGTGAACATAAGGTAACACCGCATAAGCCCCACCAAAAGTCAGCAATGCTGCTTTGGTGAAAAATAAAGCTGTTTGGCTGAGTAAATCTTCAAAGCCAAAAAAACTCATCAATAAATAAAAAGCCAAGCCACCAATCAGAAGTCCCAAAATGAGGTTTTTGAGTAAAAGGCTGAGTTTGTATTTGGCGTGTTCTGGGATGGGTGTGTCGTCATCAATGATGGCGGGTAAATATTCAGTTTTAGTATTGGCTTTGTGCGAGACCGCTTTAAAAGCTTGCGGTAAGAAGTGACTCGCCATCCAGCCAATCATGGCGGCCAATAAGACGATCAATGGAAACGGCAGTTTTAAAAAAAAGATCCCAATAAATGAAAGCACTGTAATCAGCATTGATAAAGGATGTTTTAGTGTGCGCGTGCCAATGCGATAAGCCGCAAATAATACAATTGCCACCACCGCAGGTTTGATGCCACTAAACAGACTTTGTATTAAAGGTAGGTTACCATATTGCATGTACACCACACCCAAACCAGCTAGTATAAAAAATGCAGGTAAAATAAATAACAAGCCAGCCATTAAGCCACCTAGCGTTTTGTGCATCAACCAACCAATATAAATCGCCAATTGTTGAGCTTCAGGGCCAGGTAATAACATACAAAAATTCAGCGCATGTAAAAAACGCGCTTCTGAAATCCAGCGTTTTTCTACCACTAACTCTTGATGCATGATGGCAATCTGGCCAGCAGGGCCGCCAAAGCTAATAAAGCCTAGCCTTAGCCAATATAAAAAAGCTTGTTCTAAGGAAGTGTGAGTTTTTATCATTCAATCCTAAAATCATGATTTTAATTTACGTTGGATAGATAATAAATCATCTAATCACACGCTGTGCTGTTGTTTTTTTCAACATAACTATATTAAATATATTTTTTTGACATCAATATATAAATCATGAAGATTTGCTTATGTTGCTTACACAAATCGCTTTCTAATTTAGCTATTTAAATTTGATTGTTCTTAGAATGTAAAAAACCCGCCTCGGCAGATTTTTTTATTACCTGTCAAAAAATCGTCTTATTTCTCGCTTATTATGTTGAGTAATTCTTTAATTTCAATTTCGGTTACTCACATGAAAAAATCAGCTCCTTTACTTTTTGTTTTGCTATTAGATTTTGGCGCACATTGTTTCGCTGCATCTAATGAAGTACCAATTTCACAGGCTTGGTTAAAACCACTATCTCCTGCTTGGCAAGTAAAGCCTTTGTTAAACGTGGGTGATGCTGTTGGTGTTAAAAACTATCGTATGGTTGGCATTCCTGATGGTTTGGGTGCCCTGGATAATGGCGATGGCACACTCTCTATTTATATGAACCATGAGATTGGTAAAGACCAAGGTAAAAATCGCAAGCATTTTGGGCGAGGGGCGTTTGTGTCGAGTTGGACATTAGAAATTGCCAGTTTAAAGATCACAGCAGGTGAAGATTTAATTAAGCAAACCAAGCTATGGCTTGTGGATGAAAAAAAACATGTGAATGCTTCAGCCTATAGTTTTAACCGCTTATGTTCGGCTGATTTACCTCAGCTTAGCGCCTTATACGATGCGGCTTCTGGCAAGGGTTTTAATGGTCGTTTGTTTATGAATGGTGAAGAAGACCGCGAAGGCGGTCGTGGCTTTGCGCATGTGGTGACAGGGGAACAAAAAGGTACAAGTTATGAGCTGCCTTACTTAGGTAAGTTTGCTTGGGAAAACGCTGTGGCTAACCCGAGCACAGGCCTTAAAACAGTTGTAATGGGCATGGATGATAGCCCTGGCGGCCAAGTGTATATGTATGTAGGTGAAAAGCGCGTAACGGGCAACCCTGTGGAGCAGGCCGGTTTGATGAGCGGCAATCTTTATGCTGTCAAAGTAGATGGTAAGAGATTTGACTTTGCTAACCTAGGCGATGTTTCTAGCATGAGCGGTGAGGACTTAAAGAAAGCTGGAAAAGTAGTCAATGTGGCAAACTTTATGCGTCCAGAAGATGGTGCTTGGGATGTGAATAACCCGAATATTTTTTACTTTGCTACTACAGACAAAATTGATGGCACTAGCCAATTATTCCAACTCACTTTTGATGATATTAACAAGCCAGAAAAGGGCGGCGCGATTAAAGTCGTACTAAATGCCCGTGATATTGGCGCGCAGATGTTTGACAATATTACCGTGATTGGCGATGGCAAAGTGCTGGTGGAAGAAGACCCAGGTGATAACCCACACATGGCGGCGATTTGGCAGTTTGACCCCAAAACTGGCAAGGCTGAGAAAGTGTTGCGTGTAGCGCCCGAAGTGTTTTTGGATAAAAACAGCCCAGCCTTTTTAACTCAAGATGAAGAAAACTCAGGAATTATTGAGGTTACTGAGTTAGTGCGCAAAGCGCCTTGGTTTGAAGTGAGCAAACGTTATTTCTTGGGAGCGATACAAGTGCATGCGAAGTCTACCGATCCGGAGTTGGTGGAGGGTGGCCAGCTCTATCTGATTACAGGGCCTAGTGGGCAATAATTTTTTTTATCTAGGTGCTTTATTTGCCTAACAACTTGGCCTTGATGTAGGTTTTGGTCAAATGGTCAAGTTGAATATATTTAAACACTGCACTGTCTTGCTCAACAGTAATGCCGACATCTTTGGCTTCATCAAACGAGGCGTGCTTTTTGTCCATCAGGATACTGCTGATGTAGTAATGTACTTTCTTTTTACCTAGCCAACCCATGCCATTTACTTCGGAGTAATGCTTCCCGAAGCTGAAGGTGATGGAAAAATTGAGGTAATCTTGATGCTGCTTGATTACTTTAAAATCGTAGAAGCCTATTGTGTCTGGCACGAATGTTCACCTATTGAATAATTAATTAAGCTTGAAAGTGATGGCGTCTTAACAGCATTAGTCATAGTTGAGTCGCACGTATCATATCAAGCCCTAATAATTCTTATGTGAAGACTCCATGAAGTTTATATGAAAAAAAGAGCGCCACGAAGGACGCTCTAAAGGGAGTTGACGTTAAAACTAATGGCTAAAAAACGAGATAAACTGGCACGATGTCTGCGGGTTGCTTTTCTTGTTTCTTGGCTTTTAAGTGTTCGGTAATCAGACTAAGTGTGGTCGCTGTTCTAGCAATTTCATCTTTAGAAACTTTGTGTATGTTACGTAAAACGCGTTGATGAATTAACGGTGAATTCACTTCTGCTGTCCTTTTGTTTTTGATTAACTTCATGACTTCAATCATTTTGTGCTTCTTTTAAATTGCTTAACATGTCTAGATTATGATTTTTTAATATTTCAAGAATGTGTCAGATCAAAGACGAATGGATGACATTTTTTGATTTAGTCTTTTGTTTCGTGATTAAATAAATCTTATTGAGCCATTTGATAAATCAATTTCCATAATTAATGATTAACTTGTTAAACGATTTTGCAGGGAATCAAAGTGTCTTCATTAAAGCCATACACAGCACAAAGACGGTAGTAGCCGTCCGCGATAGTGAGTTTGCCATTCGCCTGATCTCTTACCAGCAAAAGCGGTGATATCATTTCACTACATTTAATTTTTTTGATATCGCGCCTAACATGCAAATTGCTGATGCCAAGCTGTGAGAGGTTGGAGGCCCTAAAAATGTCTTTGGCTTTAAATTCCACAGTCTCTGCTTTTTTGAGATCGGCGACAAAATCCGCTGACGTTTTTTCATCGTAAATCAGGCTTAAGTAAGAACCTGCAGAAGCATAGTCATGCTCTTGGGGCGTGGTTAGCCATTGAATTTCTAATTTATCTTTTTTAGCCATTTGCATCGATCCTTGAGATGGTTTCTGTCATTAAATCGTCGATACTTTGACGTCATACGCACTGCAAGACAAAATCACTTGTCAGAAGTGTAGTCAAGCATGAAAGTATGAAGCTTTGATGACAATGAAGATACCGCAGAGATAACTAATAAGAGGCGATAGGCCTTTAGGTTTAGCGATGGCCTTCTTTTGCCATGTTGATGGAGTATTTTGGGATTTCGACCACTAAGTCAGTACTACCTACAATGGCTTGGCATGAGAGGCGTGAGTTAGGCTCCAGTCCCCATGCTTTGTCGAGCAGGTCTTCTTCTTGGTCTTCCGCTGGATTTAAGGTTTTGTAGCCTTCACGCACAATCACGTGGCAAGTGGTACATGCGCAAACTTTGTCGCAAGCATGGTCAATATCAATGTCGTGATTAAGAAGGCTATCGCAAATTGATACGCCAGCTTGAGTTTCAAAGGCTGCGCCTTCGGGGCAAAGTTCTTCATGAGGTAATACGATAATTTGTGCCATGTTTTTTTAGTCTTTTAAAGTTCTAATTTGTTTAAGTCTTGCCCTGCAAACGCTTGCTTCACTGAGGCGTCCATACGTCTACCAGCAAAGTTTTCTGTGACTTGGTTAAGTGCTTCTACGGCTTGAGTAATAATGTCTTTATCTTGTTTGTTTTTATCAGGGCCTTGGCTAATTGTTTTGAGTGCCTGCACTTGCGCTTCAATCGTTGACTTTTCATCAGCACTTAATAGATGACTATCTTGCGTCAGTGCTGCATTAATTGCTTCGATTAAGCGCTCTGCATCGACAATGGCTTCTCTTAAGGCACGAGCTTGTTTGTCTTGTTCTGCTGAATCAAAAGAAGATTTCAACATGTTGGTGATTTCATCTTCTGATAAGCCATAAGAGGGTTTCACGACAATATCAGCGACCACGCCGCTTGATTGTTCCCGCGCAGTGACAGAAAGTAGGCCATCTGCATCCACTTGGAAGGTAACACGAATGCGTGCCGCACCTGCCGCCATGGGCGGAATGCCGCGTAATTCAAATTTAGCCAGAGAACGGCAATCCGAAACTAATTCACGCTCACCTTGCAGCACATGAATACTCATGGCGGTTTGTCCGTCTTTGAATGTCGTAAAGTCTTGTGCGCGTGCCACTGGCAATGTGGCATTACGAGGAATAACGCGCTCTACTAATCCGCCCATGGTTTCTAATCCAAGTGATAGCGGAATTACATCAAGCAATAGCAAATCGTCATCGCTACGATTGCCCGCTAAGACATTAGCTTGTATTGCCGCGCCTAGCGCAACGACTTTGTCTGGATCTAAATTCGTGAGGGGCTCTTGCTTAAAAAACTCAGCGACGGCTTGGCGAATTTGCGGCATGCGTGTTGCACCACCTACCATCACCACGCCTTTGATTTCTTCAATGCTTAATCCAGCATCACGTAAAGCTTTGCGTGTTGGGTTTAGTGTTTTTGTTACTAAAGTTTGTGTGAGCTCTACGAGCTTATCTGCAGTCAGCTTAATATTGATTAGCTTGCCTGTACTTAATACGTTGGTGATTTGTGCTTCTGGATTTTCGCTCAGCCATTCTTTTACTTCGCGCGATTTGGTTAACAGCGTTCTGGTGTCTTCTTGATTGAGTGGGGGCAAGCCTGCTTCGGACAATATCCAGCAGAAAATACGGTGGTCAAAATCGTCGCCACCCAGTGCGGAATCCCCATTTGTCGCCAGTACCTCAAAAATGCCTTTGGATAAGCGCAAGATAGATACGTCAAATGTGCCGCCGCCTAAGTCATAAATGATATAAACGCCCTCAGAGGCATTATCTAAGCCATAAGCAACAGCAGCTGCGGTTGGTTCATTTAGTAAGCGTAAGACGGTTAAGCCAGCTAAACGNGCCGCATCTTTAGTGGCTTGGCGTTGCGCATCGTCAAAGTAGGCTGGCACGGTAATCACTGCGCCAGTGAGTTCGCCACCTAATGCTTTTTCAGCTTGTGTTTTAAGTGAGCGTAAAATTTCAGCTGAAATTTCAACAGGGCTTTTGATGCCGGCGCGAGTTTCGATTTGCACCATGCCAGCGCCAGTGTCACGGAACTTGTAAGGAATGTGTGTGGTATCAGGAATATCGTTAATGCCGCGCCCCATAAAGCGCTTCACTGAGCTAATGGTGTTTTTAGGGTCAGCACTTTGTGCGGCTTGTGCAGCGAGACCAACCGTCACATTACCGTTTTCTAAATAACGCACCACAGAAGGAAGTAGGGCATGGCCATGCTCGTCTTGCAGGACGGTGCTCATGCCGCTTTGTACAGTCGCGACCAATGAGTTGGTCGTGCCAAGGTCAATGCCTATTGCCAACTTGTGCTGGTGAGGCGATACGCTCATGCCTGGTTCTGCGATTTGTAATAAAGCCATCTGGGTTTCGTTATATCTTGGTTTAGTTTTCTAGTTGTTCGATTGCGCGATCAATATCAGCGTTTNTTTTATCAATAAAGCTAAGCTTTCTGACGCTTTCGCTGGCTTGAGGATAAGCTTTTTCTGCAAACTGACCACTGAGATTTTGTGATAACGTTTTCGCCATTTGTTTAATTTCGATGAGTAACGCATCTAATGCAGAAACATCTTTTGCGACATTCGCATCATCGATCGCTTCACGCCATTCCATTTGCAACATTANAAAATCGGCTGGCATCGCCGTGTTGCTTTCTTCTAGGGTTTCTACACCATTGAGTTGAAGCAGGTAGCGAGCTCTTGCTGTGATATTTTTTAAGGTTTGGTACGCTTCGTTTGCTTGAGTGGCCACTTGCATCGATTGCATGCGCTCATTGGCAGAAGCCGTCACAAAGCGGTCTGGATGNACTTCNGATTGGAGTTTGCGNTAATGCTGATCGAGTAGNGTTAAATCAATTTCAAACTGTGTGGGCAAGCCGAATAATTCAAAGTAATTTCTTTGTAGTAATTCCATATGGCAAATTAAATAGTAAAGCTCTCACCGCAACCGCACTCATCTTTGACGTTAGGGTTGTTAAATTTAAAGCCTTCGTTTAAGCCTTCTTTAGTGAAGTCTAATTCGGTGCCATCTATATATACCAAACTTTTTGGATCCACAATTACCTTGACACCATGGGTTTCAAAAGCGCTGTCTTCAGGTTGCATATCATCCACAAACTCTAACGTGTATGCCATGCCAGAACAGCCTGTCGTCTTAACACCGAGGCGCAGGCCGATGCCCTTGCCACGGTTTGNCAAGAATTTTTCCACGCGTTGCGCTGCGGTTTCTGTGAGGGTAATTGCCATAACTTTTTATGCCTTAATTAAGCAGGTTGTTTTGACTTTAAATCCGCAACAGCGGCTTTAATCGCATCTTCTGCTAACACTGAGCAGTGAATTTTGACTGGCGGCAAAGCAAGCTCTTCTGCAATCGCTGAGTTTTTAATTTCAGCCGCTTGATCTAGGGTTTTACCTTTTAGCCACTCTGTCACGAGTGAGCTAGAAGCAATCGCTGAGCCGCAACCATAGGTCTTGAATTTAGCATCTTCAATGATGCCGCTATCATTTACTTTGATTTGAAGTTTCATCACGTCACCACAAGCAGGTGCGCCAACCATTCCGGTGCCTACGTGGGGATCATTTTTGTCTAACGTACCCACGTTACGTGGGTTTTCATAGTGGTCTAATACTTTGTCTGAATATGCCATTTTATTTCTCCTTTAATGGGCTGCCCACTCAACTTTACTTAAATCAATGCCATCTAAATGCATCTCCCAAAGCGGAGATAATTCTCGTAATTTGCCAATTTTGCTCTTCATCAAAGCGATGGTGTAATCGATATCTTCTTCAGTCGTAAAACGACCAATTGAGAAGCGAATGGAACTATGAGCAAGCTCATCAGATCGACCTAGCGCGCGCAATACGTAACTTGGCTCCAAGCTCGCAGAGGTACATGCAGAGCCGCTGGATACTGCAATGTCTTTCACTGCCATAATCAGTGATTCGCCTTCAACAAAGTTAAAGCTGATGTTGAGGTTGTGCGGTACACGGTGATCCATGTCGCCATTAACATACACTTCATCGATCTCTTCAAGGCCTGCTAGCAAGCGGTCGCGTAAGCGTCTCACCTGCAAGTTTTCCGATTTCATTTCTAGACGAGCAAGACGAAAAGCTTCTCCCATGCCTACGATTTGGTGTGTAGCGAGCGTACCAGAACGCATGCCACGCTCATGACCACCGCCGTGCATTTGCGCTTCAATGCGGATGCGTGGTTTACGGCGAACATACAAAGCGCCTATACCTTTAGGGGCGTAGGTTTTGTGTCCACAAAAACTCATTAAGTCTACGGGCAATTTTTCTAAATCGATATCTACTTTACCAGTGGCTTGCGCTGCATCCACATGGAAAATGATATTGTTTTCACGGCAGATATTACCAATCGCAGTAATGTCTTGAATGACACCGATTTCATTATTCACCATCATCACAGAAGCTAAAACTGTGTCAGGTTGAATAGCAGCTTTGAACTTTTCTAAGTCAATCAAGCCATTTGGTTCCGGCGCTAAGTAAGTTGCTGTAAAGCCTTGGCGTTCTAGTTCACGCACTGCATCAATCACCGCCTTATGTTCTGTTTGAACGGTGATGATGTGCTTGCCTTTTGTGCCGCTATAAAAGTTAGCAGCGCCTTTAATGGCTAAGTTGTTAGATTCTGTCGCACCTGACGTCCATACGATTTCACGTGGATCAGCGTTGACTAACTTGGCGACTTCGTCACGCGCTTCTTCAACTGCCTCTTCTGCTGTCCAGCCAAATGGATGGCTTCGCGAAGCAGGGTTACCAAAATGTTCCGTAATGTACGGAATCATTTTTTCAGCAACACGTGGGTCAACCGGCGTTGTCGCTGAGTAATCGAGATAAATAGGTGTTTTTACTGTCATATGTTTCCTGTAAGTCTTCAATTGCTAATGCTATTAAATAATTTGTTCTATTAAACTGCGATGGCAGTGAGATGACGTAAACGCGACACTTCACTTTGTATGGCAGATAAACAATGTTTTAGTTCTTCGCTAGTGTTGTTTACACCGAAGCTTACACGCACTGCGCCGCGCGCTAAATCTGACGAAACGCCCATTGCCATGAGNACATGGCTAGGCTCAGTACTATCGCTGGAGCATGCTGAACCGCTGGCAACTGCAAATCCTTTACGGTCCATCGCCATCACCAGCGTTTCGCCTTCAATTTCGTTAAAAGCAAAAAAGCTGGTGTTAGGTAAACGCGCTGCTTTATTACCAAAAATTGTTGCGCCTAAATCGCGCAGACCGAGTTCAAAGGCATCACGTAATTGGCCTGTGATTTTTGAGCGTGCCTCAAGGTTATTTTTAATCAAGGCACAAGCCGCGCCAAATCCCACAATTGCCGCCACATTTTCGGTACCACTGCGCAAACCTTTTTCCTGGCCGCCGCCATGTAACAGCGGTTTGATATCCACACGCTTATCTAAAATGAGTGCACCAGCGCCCTGTGGGCCATTAATTTTATGTGACGAAACCGTCATGGCATGAACACCTAGTGACTCAAAATCTATAGGCATTTTGCCGATTGCCTGAACTGCATCTGTATGGAACATCGCGCCTTTGGATTTAGCCATATCGGCGAGTTTTGCAATATCTTGAATCACGCCCGTTTCATTGTTCGCGAACATGACGGAAACTAAGCTAGTTGGTTTTTCTAATGTAACATCCAAACTTAAAGGATCAACTTTCCCAAAGTTGTCGGTAGCGATTACTGCAATACGATAGCCATGTTCACGGAGCGCAAAAGCAGGGCGGGTGACCGCAGGGTGCTCAATGGCACTCACTGCAATTTGCTTAGCTAGCTCATTATTACCAGCAATGCCGTGGATAGCGAAGTTATTGGCTTCTGTGCCGCTCGCGGTAAATATCACTTGTGATGGGTGCGACCCGCAAGCGTCAGCCACTTGTTCGCGGGCTTGATCTAAGGCTTGGCGTGCCGCACGACCAAATAAATGGCGGCTAGTGGCATTGCCATATTGGTGCTGCATATAAGGTAACATCGCTTCGAGTACGCGGGGGTCTAAAAGCGTGGTGCTGTTGTTATCTAGATAGATGTGTTGATCGAACATCATTAGTTATTCAATAACTCAGCCGCAAATTCTTTTTTTGCGCTAAATGAAATCGGTTTGCTTTCACCGTTTGCTTTTGCATCATTGCTTGCGACCAAATCGGCCAAACTAATGCCAGAAAGGTATTCTAGAATTTTAACATTGAGGCTAGACCATAAATCATGCGTCATGCAGCGACTTTCATCATGACAGTTTTCTTGACCGCCACATTGGGTGGCGTCGATGAGTTCATCCACGGCGCTGATGATTTCAGATATTGAAATTTCAGTTAATGGTTTTGCGATGCGATATCCGCCGCCAGGACCACGTACGCTTTTAACCAAGCCGCAACGGCGTAAACGGCTAAATAGCTGTTCTAGATATGANAAAGAAATGTTTTGGCGCTCACTNATGCCAGCTAAAGTCACAGGCTTGTCCGCCTCGCTCATGGCGAGGTCTAGCATGGCGGTGACTGCAAATCGACCTTTGGTGGTTAATCGCATTGCTTATCTTTCTAGAAATTTTGGATATTGGCTAAGGATGTTTATTGGATAAGGACGTTTAGTACCTTAAGCAAGCTAAAATATTATAATAACCCAATACTTTAGTCAAGTATTAATTCGTGATTGGAATGCTTGAAGTCNGCTTGGTTTATAGCTTGATGAAATTGATTTTTTTATGAAGTGCTAAGCGTATTGCTCTTTGGCGGACGCGCTTACTTTTGTTTGGCTTGCTTCTTGCTAGCTTGATATGCTTAAATCCATTGGCTGTTGCATAGAGTAGTATTTCTAGTTCCTCAATGACGCTTTCCCAGCGGATATTGGCAATGCTGGTAATGGATTGTTTCTTACATTGATTGAGCAGGACACTATTTTTAGTGGCTTCGAGCGATGCATTAATCAGTGCTTCGCTTTCATTAAATGGCACTAACAAACCGCTGATGCCGTGTTTAATAATATTTCCAGCCGCCGCGTAGTCGTAAGCAACCACACATAAGCCGCTCGCCAAGGCTTCTGGCACCACATTTCCAAATGTTTCGGTGACGCTAGGAAATATAAACAAATCTGCCGAAGCGTAGTGCTCGGCAAGTGCTTCACTCCGCTGACTGCCGCAAAAAATTGCTTCTGGGCAAGCATGAGCAAGCTCATCTCGTAATGGCCCGTCTCCGACAAACACCAGTTTTGCGCTTGGTTTGGCTTGTTGTATGGCGCGAAATGCATCCAACACTAATAGAATATTTTTTTCTTTGGCGAGTCGGCCCACATGAATAATCACTAAATCATTATCCGTAACCCCCCATTTTTTACGCAATTCGCTTGAGCGATTTGCAGGGTTAAATTGGCTAGTATCGACGCCTCTTGCCATGATGGAGACATTTTTATAACCACTCAATTTTAGCGCTTCAACGACTTTTTGCGTGGGGGCAAGTGTCGCTAAGGTTTGGTTATGAAAATATCTTAAATAGCTTTCTATGGGTCGCATCAAAAAGCTTGCGCCATAATGTTTGGAGTATTGATGAAAATTGGTGTGATAAGAGCTAATCACTGGAATATTGAGTTGTTTAGCTGCTTGCAATGCCGACCAACCTAAAGGGCCTTCGGTTGCAATGTGCACAACATCAGGGCGGCTAGCTGACCATAATTTGATTAAGCGATTTTTGGCGGGAAAGCCAAATTTAAGGTGTTTGTATAAGGGGATGGCCATGCCTGCCACCAGGTGTTCTTTGAAGTTTTGCGAGTCAGCAGGAATGTCTAGATTGTTTTGCTTTGGGCGTATGACTTGGACTTGATGTTGCTTTGCCGATAAGTGGTCGGCTATTTTGCCTAGCGTCATCGCGACACCATTGATTTCTGGTTTGAATGTTTCAGTAACTAATACAAACTTTAGTCGGTGAGTTTGCGCGATATCGAGTTGTTTGGTCATGTCCAAATCCACTTATGTTTTGATAATTCTATGCTGGTTGATGAGGACTTTTATGAAAATTTGATGAAATCTTTTGATTTTGATTTAATTTCTTTTTTTAATAAATCCTACTTGGGAATGCAATTTTTTCTTCATGAGATTTATTTACGGCCATTAACAATAATTTCATGAAAAGAGTCTTTTTGTATTTTTGTCATAATAATGTAACAATTATATGTTTCTAAAAGACCTATAATATTAAAAAATTAAGAATTCAACCAAAAGGGAAAAGCCATGAAGAACATTAATGATGATTACATTACAAAAGCGAAGAAACTAAGCGAAGAAAATCGTGACCGTGTGCTATCTCGCATGGGTGGTAAATTACCTAAGCATTTGCAAAAAGAAAAATTAACGATTGAAGAAGCGATTGCGATTCAATTGGAATTGGAAGACGAACAATTGCAAGAGTGGCGTACTAACCTGGACCGTATTCAAGAAAAAGCTGCTAAAGCAAAATCAAAAGCTGAAGAAAGAGTTGCTAAAGCAAAGGCAAAAGAAGGGCCTGCAAAAGCAGCTAGACCAGCCGTTGCTAAAGAGGCGCCTGCTATAAAAGTTAGCCCTGTAGCAAAGTCAACCGCTAAAGCTAAAGCTCCTGCAAAACCAACTGTTAATAAACAATGAAAACCTTTCTAGTCGCCAATCCAAAAGGGGGAAGTGGTAAAACAACCCTTGCGACTAATTTGGCTGGCTATTTTGCCAGCCGTGGCCGCCACGTGGTGTTATCTGACATGGATAGGCAAGAGTCTTCACTCGGTTGGTTGGAGCGTCGATCTGCTAATATCCTTAACTTGCCTCTTATTCATCCTCTTAATGGCAGAGATGGTCATATCAGCAGCATGAGTGCTCAGGTTAATGTGATTGACTCGCCAGCAGGTTTGCGAGGCGAAAAGCTGAGTGAGGCTGTGAAAGCTGCTGACTGGGTGATTGTACCTATGCAATCTTCTAGTTTTGATATTAATGCTACGCAAGATTTTCTAGAAGTGCTCAGGGAAGAAAAATCTGTGCGCAAAGAGCGAACTTTTGTGGCAATGGTGGGCATGCGCGTGAATGCGAGAACAAAAGCCGCGCTTAATTTAGAAGAGTATTTGGCGCAAAGCGGTTTTCCGGTGATGGGGCATTTGCGCAATGCGCAAATCTATGTGCATGCCGCTGAGGCAGGCTTAAGTTTGTTTGACATGAGCCCTTCACGGGTCAAACAAGATATTCAGCAATGGTCTAATTTATTGCAGTGGATACGCGCTGGCGAAAATAAAGGCGTTTAACGACTGATCTTGCTTTAAGAAACTTTAAGGCCGAGGCCTTAAAGTTTTTGCTTATTAGCTTTCAGCTAAGCTTATAGCTTCTTAAAAGCATCCACATCAAAAGCTTTTCCAACTTCCGCATCTGATTCAACATCTGCACCGAGTTTATTAAGCTGCGCCATCACTTCTTGTAATTTCACATCTTGCGCGGCGGCGTGGTCAAGTAAGGCATGAATCGCTTTGGTCATTGGGTCATTTGCGTTATCACTCACCGCGTAAGCTGAAAAGCCAATTTTCTCCGCCATCTTGTCACGTTGTTTATTTGTTTCTTGCTCAAGTATGCGAGCGGGAATGCCAACCGCAGTCGCATTCTCTGGAACGTCTTTGACCACAACAGCGTTAGAGCCTATCTTTGCGCCTTTGCCGATGATGATAGGGCCTAGCACTTTTGCGCCAGCGCCTATCACCACGCCTTGCTCCAATGTTGGATGGCGCTTGCCTTTATTCCATGATGTACCGCCAAGCGTGACGCCATGATAAAGCGTGCAATCGTCACCAATGACCGCTGTTTCGCCAATTACCACGCCCATGCCGTGATCGATAAATACGCGGCGACCTATGTTTGCGCCTGGATGGATTTCAATGCCTGTAAGAAAACGACCAATGTGGGAGATAAAACGTGCAACCCAGAAGAAGCGTTTGCCCCAAACCCAGTGTGAAAGGCGATGAATGAGGAGTGCATGCACGCCAGGGTAAGTGGTGATGATTTCCCAATGGGTTCTAGCTGCTGGGTCTCGTTCGAATACTACTGAAATATCTTCTTTAATATGCTTAAACATTATTCTGTGCTCTTTGTCGCTAAAGTTGCTTAATGGGTATGGCTTTTAATCTTTAAAGCTTCTAGGATTTTGTGTAAGTTTTAATATACCACGCAAAATGTTCACTTCTTCTTTTTCTAAACTGGCACGAGCATAAATGCGGCGTACGCGTTGCATCAGCTTTTTAGGTTCTTTTGGGTTTAAAAAGCCCACTTTTATCAGCGTTTCTTCTAGATGTTGATAAAAACCTTCAATCTCTTCACTGTTAGCTAGCGGTGCTGTATTAGCAGTGTTTTCAATATTGCCTTCGCCTGCCGCCATGCGTAATTCGTAGCTCATCACTTGGACTGCCGCAGCAACGTTGAGTGATGAAAAATCAGGATTAGTCGGAATCATCGCGAGTAATTGACAAAGGTCTAACTCTCGATTTGAAAGACCACTCATCTCTGTGCCAAATACCAAAGCAACTGCTTGTTCGCCATTTGCAATATTTGCCGCTCTGCTTGCCGCTTCACGCGCTGAAATAAGCTCATGTGAAAGCTGACGTTTACGTGCGCTCATGCCAATCGCCACTGCACAGCCTATTAACGCATCTTCTAAGCTGTCGCAAACAACGGCATTCTCAAGCAGATCAACTGCGTTACAAGCAAGCGCATTCGCTTCTTTATCTGGGAAGTGTTTAGGTTGCACCAAATAGAGCTGAGTGAGCCCCATGGTTTTCATCGCACGTGCTGCTGAGCCAATATTGCCAGGGTGGCTGGTTTGGCAGAGCACGATGCGGAAATTATTTAGTAAGTTAAGTTTGGAAGTCATGACATAAAGCATTAAAATGTTATTTTAACAGCTCTTTAATCATGCCTCATGTAGTTTTACGTTTAAGTTTACTACACGGATGTCGNAACCNGATGCCGGGCAACAATGGAAAATACACATGCATCCAATGCTTACGAATGCGGTAAAAGCCGCGCGCCGCGCTGGCACCATCATCAATCGTGCCTCTCAAGATGTGGGTACGATTAAAGTACATAGTAAAAATTACAACGATTTTGTGAGTGAAGTTGATCACGCGGCAGAGCGTGCAATTATCCAAACACTGCAAGAAGCTTACCCGGACCATGGCTTTATCGGTGAGGAAAGTGGTGACGACCGGACCGACGCCGAGCACGTTTGGATTGTCGACCCATTAGATGGCACAACGAACTTCTTGCATGGTTATGAGCAATATTCTGTTTCGATTGCCTTGATGAGTCGTGGACATTTGGAACAGGCTGTTGTGTATGATCCAAGCCGTAATGATTTATTTACTGCCACGCGTGGTCGCGGTGCGTTCTTGAATGACAAACGTATTCGAGTGAGCAATCGTGCCAAGCTTCAAAGCGCGATGATAGGCACAGGCTTTCCATTTCGTGATTTTAAGCATCTAGATACTTATTTAAACATGTTTAAAGACATGATTAAAAACACCGCAGGTCTTCGCCGTCCTGGTTCAGCAGCGCTGGATTTAGCTTATGTAGCAGCTGGTTGGTTTGATGGTTTTTGGGAAATCGGCTTGTCTAAATGGGATATCGCCGCAGGCGCTTTATTAGTGCAAGAGGCTGGCGGGATTGTGGGCGATTTTGAAGGCAATGAAACTTGGATTAACACAGGCAATATTGTGGCTGGCAATCCAAAAGTTTTTTCTCAAATGCTACAGGTCTTAACACCGCACCTCACAGATGATTTAAAATCAAAGCATGAAGTATTTTTTTCTGAATGATCCTTAAATGAAGACTAAAGGTAGCGCCATGAAGAAGGTTACAAAAGCGGTTTTCCCTGTTGCTGGTTTAGGTACGCGATTTTTACCTGCCACCAAAGCGAATCCAAAGGAAATGTTGCCAATTATCGACAAGCCTTTGATTCAGTATGCGGTGGAAGAGGCGATTGATGCGGGTATTACTGACTTGATTTTCATTATCGGTCGAAATAAACGCGCGATTCCAGACCATTTTGATATGGCTTATGAGCTTGAAAATGAGCTTGAGCGTAACGGTAAACATGAACTGCTTAAGATTGTTCAAAACATTATTCCTAAGCATGTGAATTGCATTTATATCCGCCAAGCGCAGGCGCTAGGCTTAGGTCATGCGGTCCGCATTGCTAGACCGGTGGTTAATGATGAGCCTTTTGCAGTATTGTTGGCGGATGATTTGTTGGACGGACAAATCCCTATCATGAAGCAAATGGTAGATGCCTATGACTATTACCGCTGTTCATTACTGGGTGTACAAGATGTGCCGCGTGAGCAAACCAAGAGCTACGGTATTGTTGCCACAACGCCAGTGAATGAAAAAATCGAGCAGGTGTCGGGCATTGTAGAAAAACCAAAACCAGAGGATGCGCCATCCACATTGGGTGTGGTAGGACGTTATATTTTAACCCCAAGAATTTTCCATCATTTGGATAATGTAAAACCTGGCGCTGGTGGAGAAATTCAACTGACAGACGGCATTTCAGCATTGTTAGCTGAAGAGCAAATCTTGGCATACCGGTATGACGGGGTTCGTTACGATTGCGGCTCCAAGGCGGGCTACATGGAAGCAACTGTGCGTTTAGGTTTGCGTCACCCCGAAGTTGGTCCGGAGTTTAAAAAGCTACTCGAAAAGATTGTGAACGAAGAGAAGTTTAAGTAGATTAAAACTGAAAAAAGCCCAGAAATTCTGGGCTTTTTTATGCTTACTACTTAAGCTCTAGCGTTTGTAGTGTTCTGGTTCTGACTTCTTTGAGAAGCGCTGCATCGTCAATAAGCGACTGCCCATATGACGGCATCATCGTGCGCATTTTCGCTTTCCACTCTTGCGTTTGAACGCGGTCACTAAAGCAGCGTTTGATGATATCTGTCATGGCTTGTACAGAGGTTGAAGCCCCAGGAGATGCCCCTAAAAGCGCTGCAATAGAGCCATCCTTAGACGTTACAATTTCAGTGCCAAACTCTAATTTTCCCCCTTTTTTGTGGCAGTTTTTAATGATTTGTACGCGTTGACCAGCAGTCGCTAAATGCCAATCTTCAGGCTTGGCATTCGGGAAATATTGCTGCAATGACTTCATGCGGCTTTCTTGAGATTGCACGACTTCACCTATCAAATAGCAAGTTAAACCCATGTTGCGAAAGCTGGCGAACATCATAGACTTAAAATTATTCGCTTTACATGACTTCACTAAATCCAAGAGCGAGCCTTTTTTGAGGAACTTGGTGGTGAAGCCTGCGTAAGGGCCGAACAACAAAGCAGGCTCGCGATCAATAATGCGCGTATCTAAATGCGGCACAGACATTGGCGGTGCGCCAATCGCAGCCTTGCCGTAGACCTTGGCGTTATGTTCTTTGATAACATTTGGATTTTTGCACACCAACCACAGGCCGCTAACTGGAAACCCACCATAGCCTTTGCCTTCAGGAATGCGAGATTTTTGTAATAGCGGCAAAGCGCCGCCACCTGCGCCTAAGAATACAAATTTAGCGTTAATCATGTGTGATTTTTTGCTGGTGCGGTCTTGGATATTGACTTGCCAAATGCCGCGTTTATCTTGTTTTAATCGACATACATTTTGATTAAGTTTGAGTTCAAAATTATTTTGTTTTTGCAAGTGTAAAATCAAGCCGCGGGTTAGGGCGCCAAAGTCCACATCCGTACCGTAATCAATTCGTGTTGCCGCAGTTGGTTGGTTGTCGCGACCTTCCATAATAAGCGGCATCCATTCTTTAAGTTTGCCGGTATCCTCGCTATATTCCATGTCTTGAAATAGGGGATGTTGGCTTAAGGCATCAAAGCGTTTTTTGAGGAATGAAACGTTATCTTGACCCCAAACAAAGCTGAGATGCGGCGTTGGGTTGATAAAGTCTTTGGCTTGGAGAATGTTCTGTTTTACCAAGTAAGACCAAAATTGGAGCGACTCTTCAAATGCGGCATTGATTTGAAGCGCGCGGTTAATCTCAACACTTCCATCTGAGTTTTCTGGAGTGTAGTTGAGCTCGCAGTAGCCAGCATGGCCTGTGCCNGCGTTATTCCAGCCATCTGAGCTTTCGCCCGCGACACACGGCAGGCGCTCAATTATCTTGATAGACAAGTTAGGGTCTAATTCTTTTAGCATAGCCGCTAGCGTTGCGCTCATGACGCCTGCGCCCACTAATAAAACATCGACTTGCTGATTCAACATGAATACCTTACCTATTTTTGTTAAACATTGCTTTCGCATCAAATAAGACGCGGGCTTCCATGATAAGCGTGAATGGGTTTGATGTAAATTCTCTGAGTTCAAACATGGCTATTGAGATTGTGTTTTTTAAAATAAATATTAGCTGGATTATTAAACTTTAAAATGTCAAAATTCATAACTTTGTTGCTTTTTCACCAAAAAATTAATGGTGTTTCACATCAGTTTTTTACTTATATNGAGAGTTCAATAGTTAGATATGGCTAAGCCAAAAAGAGCACAGAATAGGCCTAAGAANTTGGATTTAATGACCATTCGTCTGCCTATGCCTGCCCTAGTTTCCATTATGCATCGCTTGAGCGGTGGCTTTCTATTCTTGTTGTTGCCACTCGGCTTGTGGGTGTGGCAGCAAAGTTTGACAAGTGCAGTTGAGTATCAGCAGATAATGTCTATATTACAGAACCGAGCAATTAAGATTTTTGATCTGATAATCTTTTGGGCTTTTTCCCATCATGCGTGTGCCGGTATTCGGCATTTAGCTTTAGACGCTAATCTAGGATTACGTTTAAAGTACGCTAGAGTGAGCAGTCGCGTAGTGTTGTTTGTAAGCGTGATGCTGACCATTTTGCTGGGCAGTTGGCTTTGGTAAATAAATTCTCTCCGCAAGGTTTTAGTGACTGGGCTTGGCAAAGAGTCACTGCCTTGATTATGCTGACTTACATTGCATTAGTTTTTTTTCGATTACTATTTGGTGCGCCAATTAACTCTCCTGTTTCTTGGGCGTTTTGGTTTAAGCCTTTTTTCTTTAGGCTGGCTACACTGTTTTTTTGCTATGCCCTGATCTATCACGCATGGCTAGGGGTGAAGGAAATTCTAATTGATTATGTTCGTCATACGCCCCTCAGGTCGCGTTTAAAGACATTGTTTTGTGCCATTTTGATAGGTGATGCCATTTGGGCAAGCTATATTCTATGGAGTCTTGCTTAATGTTATCCGGTGTTGAAATCAGACAGTACGATGCTATCGTTGTGGGCGGTGGAGGTGCAGGTTTGCGAGCCGCTTTGCAATTAGCCGATAGCGGCTTAAGCGTAGCGGTGGTTTCCAAAGTGTTCCCTACCCGTTCACACACCGTGGCGGCACAAGGTGGTATTGCTGCTTCACTAGGTAATGTAGGTGAAGATAATTGGCATTGGCACATGTATGACACCATCAAAGGTTCAGACTATCTTGGCGACCAAGATGCGATTGAATTTATGTGCAAAAACGCGGCAGAAGCGATTTATGAGCT
>JGI25917J50250_1000034_pt1 | contig 30557 bp, 33 predicted proteins | sample LauGreSBDMM110SN_4_FD_50250 | JGI IMG/M metagenome (IMG submission 50250) | reverse complement strand
TCCGGCTCATCCGATCGATACGTTTCCAGTTCAAGGCTGTAAAATTGCTATCGGGCGATGGGGACCATCGCCCCTACCAGGGTTCACGCCTGAACATCCAAGTACCCCATCTCTTGAAAATGCTGGTCAAAGGCCAAAGCCGTTCGGATGGCCAGCTGTCGCATGGCATCAAAGCTGGTCAAATCTACTAAGCTAAGATTACGACGCTGGGCAATGCGCCACTGGGCGGCGGCACGCTCAAATCCATCAGCACCAACCTCATGAATTTTGCATAAGGGCAACCAGTCGTCCTGAAACGCCATCACCGCCTCTGCACCCAGCCGTCGCTGAATAAGAGACCAGCTTTCTAGGCGGACATAATCTGTCGTCCACAACTCAGATTTGCCTCGAGCCAGAGCGGACCATTTGTTGGCCGCCGCAGGGTGAAATTTGTCCCCCTTGTCTAGCGCTGCCAGAAAAGCCGAGGTGTCGATAAAGACAGCCTTCACCAACGATCGCCCAGGTGCTCATCGTGTTTTTCAGCCAGATTGTCGAGACCACTTGCAAATTTACCCAACGAGTTCAAGGCACGAGCCCATTTTTGATCGCGCCCTTGCGATTCGATTGTCTGATCGAGGGATCTGCGGACAATTTCCGATATGCTCTTTCCCGTCTCCCTGGATTTTGTTTTTAGACTTTCATAGGTCTTCTTTTGGAATTGAATCTGGGTTCGTATCATGTTGGCACAATACTATATGCATGCCATCAGTCAATTCCTTGGTTAGTTTATAGAAAAAAGAGAAGGGTCCCACCACCGCCGTCCGTCATCCGATTTCTGAGGGCCAGATGAGAAAGGGCTCCTGTTAGCTCGACGCTGTCAGCCTTTGCTGCTCCGCCATCTCTGCAAAATGACCCTTGGCCTTAAGAAGTTCCTCAAAAGTTCCACGCTCAACAATCCGACCGTGATCGAGGACGATAATTTCATCCATATTCGCTAGTGTCGAGAGGCGGTGGGCGATACAGATGACCGTTCGGCCTTCCTCGAGTGAATCGATAGCGGTTTGGATCTCCTTTTCTGCACGGGAATCCAAGGCAGCGGTCGGTTCGTCTAGAACGAGGATCGGAGCGTTGCGGACAAATGCCCTAGCGATCGCGACACGGGCTTTTTGACCACCAGAAAGAAACTGGCCACGTTCGCCGCATGGAGAATCGTAACCGTCCGGCATCTGCATGATGAAGTCGTGAGCATAGGCATGTTTGGCCGCATGCTCGATTTCCTGCTGGGTTGGATTCTCTTTGCCAAAACCAATGTTGATGCCAACTGGTAAGTCAAAAAGCACGACGTCTTGGCTGACAAGAGCCATCTGGTGGAGTAAGTCTTTTGTCGCGTAGTCGCGCAAGTCGTGGCCGTCGAAAAGCAACTTGCCCTTTGTCGGATCGTAGAAACGCATCAGCAGGTTGATTAGAGTGCTCTTGCCTGAACCACTCTCTCCTGCCAGGCCTATCTTTTTCCCTTTGGGAATCTCTAAACTAATATCGTGGAGAACATCGGTATGTCCGTAAGAGAAGGTTACGTTTTGCAGGAGGATCCCCTTTTGGAAGGATTTTAAGGGGCGGGGATTGGCGGGCTCGACTACTGTAGGTTTTTCCGAAAACAGCTCCTCCAGTCTCTGAGTGCTGACCGTGGTCATCTGCAGGGTGAGATGCAGATTGGCAATTCGTTTAATCGATAGGGGAGCAAGAAGGAGAGCGCTGAGGAAGGCAACGAGATTTCCAGGTTTGGCATTGGTGGAAAAAACGAAAACAAGAAGAAATCCGATCCCGAGCATCGATAAAATCTCGATCAGGGGATTTAGTAGATTTCGGGTCTGGGCTGTCTTCACGCTCATCTCTACCCCGAGATTCGCCTGTTCACGGAAGGATCGGAGTTGGAGAGCTTCCATCGCATAGGCCTTAACGATACGGACTGCAGCGAGGGCTTCTAAAAGTCCGCCACTTTGGGTAACGGTTAAGCCGGTAAACTTCTTGGTCAGAGCCTTCAGTCGCCGACCACTTGAAACCACCGGGACAGCGACCAAAGGAAGCATGCAGATAGAAATGAGGGTCAGCTTCCAGTCGATGAGCAGCATGCTGATCAGAATACTCAAAACAGCGAAAGGCTCGCGGACGGTGTCGATAAATCCATTGGTCATGGCCGTGTAGATGGCACTGGTGTCGGCAGTAATTCTTGCATAAAGATCTGCGACCGACATTTTTTGAAAAAAGGCCATAGAAAGTTCCTGAGCCTTACGCAGGGCGGCGACTTGCATGTCTCGGATGACTCGAGCACTGACCCAGGTCAGGCAGTAGGTGCTGAAGTAGCTGGCCATAGCCCGAAAGCCCATGACAAGGGGGAGGAGAGAAAAGCCCCCGAGCATCTGCTTCCAGGTGATTTTTTGCCCCATCCGCGGCAGCCACTCGTCCGAAGCGGCTTGGAAGCTTTTGCCTACGGCCGCGGCTTTTTCTTTTAGAGCGGCCTTAATCTTTTTGTCGAACGAAACGGTTTCGGTCGCTGGGATTGATTCGATCTGGGCCACTGGCGGAGTTTGAACTGGGGTTGGGGTCAAACGGTTGAACAAAGTATTGATCGACAAAACAAACAAACCGTTGGAAACACCAAAGAAGATGCTTAAGGCAATCCCGAGGACAAATCGGAATCGGTACGGCTTAAGGTAAGGGATCCCAAACGCCCAGATTTTCTTTAGTTCCTGCACTCAGGGACGTTAACGAATTTCGGCTTTCAAGACGATGTAGGAAATCTGGTAGAGGCTGCGTTAAGGAGGGCCATTGCGCGGGTGCGCAAGCACCCAAGACTCCGTCCCTGGAAGGGATACCGCAAAGGCCGGGGGCGGGGTAAGGGGGCCAATTCCGAGATTCAGAAGTCGATCGGGGCTTCCAAAACAACACCAAACGTGTATTTTGGTCTTCTGGCTGGGGAGTAGCCCAAATTCTTGACATGACTATGAACATGACCTAGTAATCTAATATGATCCAAATCAACATAAATGAGGCGAAGGCAAGGCTTTCCAAATATACTAAACTGGTGAAAGCCGGACAGACGGTGGTTTTATGCGAGAGAAACAAGCCTTTTGCGGAAATCAGATCTTTGGATCAGAAGAGGTCCGATCCGCGGGTTTTTGGGCTTTCCAAGGGGGTATTCAAGCTGGGTCCGGAATTTTTTGAAGCCGATGTGGAAATCGGGAAAATGTTCTCCGGAGATTAAAGAGGCGAAAAAGATGCCAGGCACCTACCTTTTGGATACAGCCCCACTCATCTACCTGATGAGTCAGGAGGAGTCTGTACCGCCCTCCGTCCGGCGGGAGCTGGCTGATCCTAAGTCCGAGGTTTTTTACAGCCAGATCAGCCTGTGGGAGATTCAGATCAAATATCAGTTGGGAAAACTGCCCATGCCCGATGAACCCGCGATGGTATTGCCCCGGGAGCTGGCCCGATACGGCTTCGCCCAATTGGGCTTAACCGATGCGGCAATTTACGGACTTTCCCGACTTCCGCTGCTACACAAAGATCCTTTTGATCGGATTTTGGTCGTCCAGGCCAAGCTCACGGGGTCTACCTTGGTTTCTCCGGACAAGATTTTTTCCCAATATTCCGCTGAGGTTTTCTGGTGATTAGAAATCTAAAAATAACGGTAGGCAAATATTTTAGGGGCAGAAGGTGGAGCGCGGTAGGTGTGAAATTATTTCCACCTTACCCATTTCACCTCCCGCCCTCGTATCAGCCTCGTTGATCGAAAAGACGCAATCTTCAGTCGTTAGATTGGCTTCGACCCGCGCATGCGGGCGCGACCGGCCAAGGGCGGCAGCTTCTCTGGAATTTTGAACTAGGAATTTATGTTTTGCAATTTGCTGTCGGACTTTGCTTGAATTTAGAGAGGAAATCCTAATCATGCCCACTAAAGTTCTCGTTACCGGAGGAGCCGGTTATCTCGGCTCCATATTGGTTCCACGCCTTCTGCGCGAGGGATTCCACGTCACTGTGCTGGAAAGCTTTATTTTTGGGCAAAACTCCCTGATGGACGCTTGTCCATGGGATGCCTTTCAGATTATCCGGGGGGATTGTCGGGATGAGCGCACCGTTAAGGACGCGCTGCAGGGTCAGGATATCGTGATCCCCTTGGCTGCGCTGGTCGGCGCCCCACTTTGCAATCAGGATCAGAGCGGTGCGGTTTCCACGAATCAAACCTCGGTGGAGCTGCTTTGTCGGTTGGCATCCAAAAATCAGGCCGTCCTATATCCCACCACGAACAGTGGCTATGGGGTGGGGGAGAAGGGCAAGTTTTGTACGGAAGAAACCCCCCTTCGTCCCATTTCCCTTTATGGGACGACTAAGGTTCGTGCAGAGGAGGCGGTGTTGAATCGCGGAAACAGCCTAACCTTCCGCTTGGCCACCGTTTTCGGGGCATCTCCCCGTATGAGGGTCGATCTCTTGGTCAACGATTTCGTATATCGTGCCGTCCATGACCGTGCGGTCCTCATTTTCGAAGGACACTTCAAGAGGAACTATATTCACATCCAGGATGTTGCCCGTGTTTTTATTCATGCCATCGCGAATTTCTCCTCGTTGCAGGGAAAGCCATACAATGTTGGCTTGGAGGAGGCAAATCTCTCAAAGCTCGAACTCTGCGCAAAGATCCGCGAGCACCTTCCAAAATTTGTCTTTGTCGAGGCCCCCATCGGTGAGGACCCCGACAAGCGGGATTATATTGTCTCCAACCAGCGCATCCTCTCCACNGGCTTTCGGACGGAGTGGGATCTCGATCGTGGCATCCGCGAGCTGATCAAAGTCTTTGCCATCCTCCGTCAGTCCAAATACGCCAACGTCTAATTGTCCGCTACTCCGATCAGTCTTATTCCGTTAATCTTGGCCGGAGGCAAGGGCACGCGCATTGCCCATCTGCATCCAGATCTGCCCAAGCCCGCAGTCCCTGTCGCCGGCAGGCCCTTTCTTGCTTGGATTCTTCACCAGCTCGCCAGTTCTGGATTCAACAGCGCGGTGATCGCGTCCGGCTATCAAGCCACGGAACTCCGCCGGGAGATAGAGGCTTTCATCCCTACAAAAATGAAAATCTGCTGGATCGCGGAGAAATCGCCCCTCGGGACGGGGGGAGGGGCTGCCTGGTCTGCCCGCTGTTCTGGACTCCGCCCGATCGACTGGCTGGTGATGAACGGGGATTCTTACCTGGCTGGCAGATGGCCCGATAAAATTTTGCGAATGGAAGGAGCCGCATTGGTCGCTCGTGAGCTTTCAGACACCGGCCGCTTCGGCCGGTTGGACGAGAAGGAAGGGCGGTTGGTTCGTTTTTCGGAAAAAGCCTCGGGCGGTTCCGGCTGGATCAATGCCGGGATTTATCGAATCCCTAGCCCATGGCTAGAGGAGGTGAGGGAGGGCGCTGCTGCCAGCATGGAGACCGACCTTTTTCCCGCGTGGCTGCGCGAAGGCAGGGAAATTGCCGTGCTAAAGGAGTCTGGCGCCTTTCTGGACATTGGCACACCCGAAAGCTTAGCCATGGCGGACGATTTCATGCACCGCCAGGGAGCAAACGCTTGATCATTTCACGCGCTCCGCTCCGGATCAGTTTTTTCGGTGGCGGCTCCGATTTTCCCGAATATTTCCGGGAACACGGGGGTCGGGTTCTCTCCACCGCCATCGACCGGTACAACTACATGACCGCCACTCCGTTCCCCTCCCGCCTTTTCGATTACAAGATCCGCCTCTCTTATAGCCGGGGAGAGCTTGTTCACACGACTGGGGAGATCCAGCACCCGGTGTTCCGGGCCTGCCTAGAGCTTTTGGGCTTGCGCGAGGATATTGAGCTCCATGCCGTGGCCGACCTGCCGGCCTTCACCGGTCTGGGTTCTTCTTCCTCCTTTACGGTTACCCTGCTCCATGCCTTGCATGCCTTCAAGGGGGAGGACGTCGGGCCGGCGGTATTGGCCCGGGAGGCGATCCGAGTGGAGAGGGGGATTCTAGGGGAATGCGTGGGTTGTCAGGACCAGGTCGCCGCCGCCTATGGGGGCTTCAACTTGGTGGAGTTTTCCGCGGACGCTGATCCAGTGGTGCGACCCCTTAAGATTCCGGTGGAAAACCTGCAAAAATTGCAGAAGGGCATGTTGCTGGTTTTTACCCACCTCAAGCGTCGGGCGCAGGAAATTGAAAAAAGCAAGCTACCGAAGTTTGCCGTCCGTTCCCCGGAACTCGAGGAGATGAAGGCGGCTGCGCTGGAGGGCGTTCGCCTGCTGGAGTCCAGCCGGTTTTCCCTCAAGGAGTTTGGGAACCTGCTAGAGCAGGGTTGGCAAAGGAAAAAGCAGTTGTCCCCTTTGGTTTGTCCGCCTGAGGTCGAGGCGCTTCACAGCCAGGCGCTGAAGCTGGGGGCTTACGGGGGCAAGCTGCTTGGAGCCGGGGGCGGGGGATTCATTCTGTTTTTGGCAGAGCCCGACCAGCTTTCGGCCTTGGCTCAGACCTTTTCCGAAAAGGAACAGATTCGCCCAGGTCTCGGCGCGGAAGGGGCAAAGTTAATCTTTCAAAACACTTCAGGTGAATCGTCATGACTCCGGCTGTATTCGCCTGTCGGGTTTGCGATTCGCACGACCTCGTGCCGGTGGTGGATTTAGGCAACCAGCCATGGTGCAACCACTTCCTCAAACCTGAAGAGGTTGGAAAGGAACCTTTTTATCCCCTCCATGTCCTTTTTTGCCGGGCCTGCCACACCTCGCAGTTGGATTTTACCGTGAAGAAGGAGATTATGTTTGGGGACCACACCTACCTCTCGGGGGTGACAAAATCCCTTTCGGAGCATTTTCGTCAGGTCGCCGACGAAGTGGACCGTGCCTTTTTTCAGAACCGGCCCGGGAAGGCTGTTCTGGATATCGGCTCCAACGATGGCACCCAGCTGAAACATTTCCAGGCCCTCGGGTACGAGGTAGTCGGCGTTGAATCTTCGCGGACCACGGCCCGAATCGCGCAGAAGGCGGGCGTTCCCACCCTGAATGACTTTTTTAATGAGGAGGTGATGCAGAAAATCGGCCGGCAGTTCGATGTGTTCAACGCCTCCGGGGTTTTCTTTCACCTAGAGGAGCTTCATTCGGTTTGCCGGGCCATCCGGGCCGGCCTGAAGGAGGACGGGGTGTTCATCGTACAGTTCCTCTATATGAAGAGCATCATGGAGAATCTTGCCTTCGACCAGATCTATCATGAGCACCTGCTGTACTACACGCTGGAGACTGTTGGAACGCTTCTCCAGCGCCACGGGCTGGAAATGTTTGATGCGAAGCTCAAGCCGATCCACGGAGGCTCGGTGGTTGGCTACGTGGGGCACGCCGGGAAAAGACCGGTGACGGCCGGACTGCGGAAGATGCAGGAGGCCGAGCGGGAGTCCGGCTGCAACACCCTGGAGGCCTACAGGGAGTTTGAGCGCAGGATTCAGAAAATGAAGGAAGAGAATCTGGCCTACCTGCACGCTGCCAAAAAAGCTGGAAAACGGGTTTTCGGATTCGGGGCCCCAGTAAAAGGAAATACCCTTCTCAACTACTTCGGGGTAGGCCCCGAGTTGATCGAGTGCTTGGTGGAAAAGAATCCGCTCCGCCGCGGCCTGATTTCACCGGGTATGCACATCCCCCTCCGGATGGAGGAGGAGATCGGGGAGCCGCCGGACATCTACTACGTGCTCGCTTGGAACTTCAAAGAAGAGATTCTGCGGAACAACAAGGGTCTGCAGGAGCGGGGAGTGGAGTTTTATTTTCCCGTGGATCCGGACCACACCTTGGCATGAGGGCTTTCGTCACCGGCGGCGGCGGTTTTTTAGGCAGAACCCTCGTTCCTCGCCTCAGGAAGCAGGGGTGGGTCGTCGACGCCCCCGGATCGCGGGAGTGTGACTTGACGCAAGCGGAGGCGTTGAAAGGTTGGAAGGAGCGGTACGACTGGATTTTCCATTTGGCTGCCTGGACCCAAGCGGGAGATTTCTGTCTGCGTCATCCTGGGGAGCAGTGGGTGTTAAATCAGCGGATCAACACGAATGTGCTGGCTTGGTGGCAGGAGCGGCAACCACAGGCCCAGGCCGTGCTAATCGGTACCAGCTGTGCTTACGATCCCGCCCTGCCGCTGCGGGAGGAGAACTATCTGCGGGGAGAGCCGACTCCCTCGCTAGACACATATGCGATGACCAAGCGGATGTTGCTGGTGGGGGCGCGGGCCCTGGGAAAACAGTACGGGCTTTCCTCGGTGACCTTCGTGCCCTCGACCCTTTGCGGGCCCTATTACCACGAGGATGGGCGTCAGATGCACTTCATCTACGATGTGGTAAGGAAAATCCGGGAGGCAGGCCAGACGGGCAAGCCGGCGGTGCTGTGGGGGGATGGAACTCAGCGGCGGGAGGTGATCCACCTGGAGGATTTTGTGGACGGGATGTTGGCCCTTTTGCCTCAATCGTCGGCAGAGGCCCCAGTTTTCAACCTGGGGGCGGGTAAGGACCATGAGATCCGTGAGTTTGCGANCGAGTGCTGCCGTCTCCTTAAAGTAGATTCTTCCCTGATCGAGTGGGACACCACGAAATATGTCGGGGCGCGCGCTAAGTCTCTGGAAACAGGTCTCGTCCAAGGGCGGCTTTCCCATTGGAAAGGCCGCCCGCTTCGTGATTGTTTGCGGGAGGTAATTCGGGCATTTTCTTCTTCCGCATGAAAGCCAATTCCAAGATTTTTGAGGATTACCGCCACCACATAGATGGCGAGTTGGTCCGGCTCGAAAAAAGCTCTGTTTTTGCGAAAATGCTCGAAAAACTCCAAGAGGCCCGGCTCGCTCGCCGAACTGTGTTTCTGTGTGGCAATGGTGGGAGTGCGGCCAACGCCAATCATTTCGCCACTGATCTGCTGTTCGGGCTGGAAAAAAATCCGGGCCCGATCTGGAGGGTGGTCTCCCTGTCCGCTAACGTCTCCCTTTTAACTTGCCTGGGAAACGACACAGGGTACGAAAATGTGTTTTCCAAACAACTGGAGGCTACGGGGCAGCAGGGTGATCTTCTTTTGGCCTACTCCGGAAGCGGGAATTCCCCGAACATTCTGCGGGCCCTTCAAGTGGCCAAGGGGATGGGCATTACTACTCTTGCTTTCCTTGGCTTCGACGGGGGCAAGGCCAAAGGCTTGGCCGATCTCTGTCTTCATTTCCCTGTTGATGACATGCAGATTGCGGAGGATCTCCACATGATGGCCTCCCACCTACTTTTACGGAGCCTTGTATGAAACCGCAGGATAAAATCGTCCCTTTTTCAAGCCTTCCCGGGGTCTTGAGGCTCCTAAGGAAAAAAGGGAAAAAGGTTGTCCATTGTCATGGCACGTTTGATCTCCTTCATCCAGGGCACCTTGTCCACTTTGAAGAGGCCAAAGCTTGCGGGGATATTTTGGTGGTTACGCTGACAGGAGAAAAATTTGTGAACAAGGGCCCGGGGCGGCCGTATTTCAGCGATTCCCTGCGGGCGCGAAGCCTAGCTGCCCTGTCTAGTGTCGATTTGGTTTCGGTTGTGCCTCACCCACACGCCAAAGAGGCCATCCTTGCAGTTCGGCCCTCCGTTTATTGCAAAGGAAGGGAGTATGCCGAGAAAGGCAAAGATACGTACGGTCGAATTGATGAAGATTTGGCCACTGTGCGATCTGTCGGGGGGAAAGTGGCCTTTGTCGGATCAGTGGTTTTTAGCTCCTCGAAGCTTCTGAACGATCATTTCGACAATCGTTCCGACCAGGTCAAAAACTTTTGCCAAAGCATCCGTCGCCATACCAGTGCATCAGACTTCCGTCGGCAGTTGGAGAATTTTGCTTCCCTTCGTGTTTTGGTCGTGGGGGACTTGATTTTTGACCGCTATACCTCGGTCGCCATTCAAGGGCTCACCTCAAAAAACCGCATCATCTCTGGCCGCTTTTTGGACGATGACTTGCAGGCTGGCGGATCCTTGGCCGTCTTTCGGCATATTCAGCAGTTTTGTCCGCAGACCAAGATTTTGGGCATTGTTGGTACAGAGGGGTGGGTGGGGGAGTTTCTGCGTGACAAAATCGGGGCTTCCCAGAATTTGCTAGTTCGGGGAGACGTGTTTACTTCGATCGTCAAACAGCGGTTCGTTGAGCCCTTCAGCGAGGGCAAGGAGTTGTCCAAGCTTTTTTCGGTGAACTACCTCAACGAGGGGGAGATAAGACCGGATTTGGAAAAAAAGGTTCTCCAGACGCTTGCTCGGGAAATTCCCAAAGCCGACCTCGTGTTAGTCATGGATTTTGGGCACGGTCTGATGACAGAAAAGGTTCGGCGTTACGTGGAGAAGCATGCCCGGCTGCTAGCCGTTAATTGTCAGACCAACAGTAACAACTTTGCTTTCAATATTTTGAATCGGCGTTACCAAAGGGCGGACATTTTTGCCTTGGACACCATGGAGATATGCCTAGCGGCGGGGAACCGGCGCATCGATTTTGCGCAAGAGCTTGCGGTTCTGCGCAAAAAGCTCAAAAGCCGCTACGGTTGGCTCACCCGTGGTGGCGTAGAAACAATTGGGATTGCTCGGGATGGAGAATTGGCTCAATGCGAGGCCCTCGAGCGGACGGTCTTGGACACTGTGGGGGCGGGTGATGCCTTTATTTCCGTTGCGGCCTTGGCCGCGGCCCGGAACCTACCCTTGGATCTGGCCACCCTGATGGGGCAGTTGGCCGGGGCCAATGCCGTACGCATCGTTGGCAACTCACGGCCGATCTCGAAGTCGAGCGTGCTCAAGGGGGGCATGTCGCTTCTCAGCTGATGAAACGGTGCGTGGTAACGGGCGGAGCTGGGTTTATTGGCAGCCACCTAGTGGACACCCTCTTGGCTCATGGCCATGAAGTACTTGCCATTGACGATCTTTCCACGGGGCGCTTAAAAAATTTGGATGATGCTCGCAAGAACAAAGACTTTTCCTTTATTGAAAAAAGTGTGGTGGGATTGCAACCGGGGGGCCTGGCTCTTGGCGAAGTGGATTGGTTTTTCCACTTGGCTGGCCGCGCCGATCTTGTTCCTTCGATTATGAACCCGCGCGAATATTTCGAAGTCAACGTGGACGGAACTTTTGATGCATTGGAATGTGCTCGGGCTTTATCTGTAAAGAGGTTTATCTACACCGCCAGCTCCACTTGTTACGGAATTCCGGAGACGTATCCGACTCCCGAAACCGCGCCATGTGGGGTTCGACACCCCTATGGGTTAACGAAAATGATGGGGGAAGAGCTCACCATGCATTGGGCTCAAGTCTACAAAATGCCCGCTTTATCCCTTCGCCTCTTTAATGTCTACGGGCCCCGCAGCCGTACCACTGGAGCCTACGGCGCCGTGTTCGGTGTTTTTCTTAAGCAAAAATTGGCGGGGAAACCTTTCACCGTGGTGGGAGATGGCAAACAAACCCGGGACTTCACATTTGTGAGTGATGTTGCGGATGCTTTTGTGGCAGCTGCTGCCAGCAAGATATCAGGCGAGATTCTCAACATTGGTTCAGGGCACACCTACAGCGTCAACCGATTGGTGGAATTGTTGGGGGGTCCGGTGGTTTACGTGCCCAAACGACCTGGGGAGCCTGACTCTACTTTTGCCGATATCACCCGGATTCGACGAGAGGTCGGCTGGAATCCCAAAATACCCTTGGAGGAGGGAGTTCGCAGGATGCTTGCTGTGATAGATGACTGGCGAGACGCCCCCCTTTGGGAGCCGAATACCATTGCGGAAGCTACCCGCGACTGGTTTAAATACCTCTCTTAATTTATGACCAAAAAATCCAAAACAATTCTCATCACTGGCGCAGGTGGTTATGTCGGTTCGGCTCTCGTCCCCGCCTTGCTTGCCCAAGGCCATCAGGTTCGGGCGTACGACCTCTTCCTTTACGGAGAGGATGTCTTGGATGCTCATCCTAAGTTACAAAAAATCAAAGGAGATCTGCGCGACCGCAAGGCCATGGTTGAATCGGCGCGGGGTTGTGACACCGTCATCCATTTGGCATGTATTTCCAACGATCCGTCCTTTGAACTCAATCCTTCTTTAGGAAAGAGCATTAATCTGGACGCGTTTGATCACGTACTCGAGGCGGTAAAACAGACCAAGGCGGAGAGGTTCATTTATGCCAGTTCATCTAGCATTTATGGAGTAAAGTCGGAGCCGAACGTTGTGGAAGACACCTTGCCAGAGCCTTTGACCGATTATTCGAAATTCAAGCTCGAGTGCGAACATCGCCTGGGGAAAGCTAACCTTCCAGACGAAACCTGCTGGACGATCATCCGCCCTGCTACCGTCTGCGGATACGCCCGCCGACTGAGGTTGGATCTTGTCGTCAACATCCTCACGATCAATGCCCTGATCAACGGTGTGATCCGGGTGTTCGGCGGACCTCAACTCAGGCCGAATCTGGAAATTGGGGATATGGTGCGGGCGTATCAAACGTTGCTGGAGGCGCCCCGAGACAAAATTCATGGTGAAGCTTTCAATGCCGGATACCACAACTTCTCTTTAGATGAGATCGCGGCTCTGGTGAAAAAAACCATTGGTGATGAAAAAATGGAGATCCGCCATGAACCGACGAACGACCCGCGCTCTTATCAGGTCAACTCGGACAAGATTGCGCGAGTTTTAGGTTTTCGGGCACAAAACGGTCTGGATGTTGCGATCCGCAGCCTGGTTGAAGCGTACCGGGCAGGCAAGATCAAGGATGGTCTAAAGAATCCCCTCTATCACAACATCAAGCGAATGCAGGAACTGAACCTTTCCTGAGAACCCATCGGCACCTAAGCCTAAAAAATTGCCAACCTTGAAAGAGATTGAGCTTTTTGCGGCCAAGCTACGTTTCCACTGCCTATTGATGTCCCATCGGGCAGAAACGGCTCATCTCGCTGGGGCGCTCTCTTGTGCGGATCTGCTGGCTGTGCTTTACGGGGGTGGAGTGATCCAGATCGATCCCAAAAAACCTCAAGATTCAAAAAGAGATCGGCTGATTTTTAGTAAGGGACATGCGGTCAGCGCCTTGTATGCGGCATTGGCGATGAAAGGCTTTTTTCCAGAGGAGGATTTGGAAAATTACAATGAGGAGAAAGGGCATTTGCCCGAACAACCCTCCCCAGGATGCGCTCCCGGGGTAGAGTGGGCGACAGGATCCCTTGGGCATGGTCTGGGAGTTGGGTTGGGAATGGCTCTGGCGGCAAAAATTCATCACCAGGATTATCGAACCTTTGTCCTAATGAGTGACGGGGAGTGCCAAGAAGGTTCGGTATGGGAAGCGGCGATGTTTGCCCCGAGGCATCAACTTGGAAACTTGATTGCCATGGTGGATTTTAACAAGTGGCAGGCTACGGGTCGGAGCACCGAAATCATGCAAATGGAGCCGATGGCCGATAAGTGGCGAAGTTTTGGTTGGGAGGCCAGAGAGGTGAATGGGCACTCCGTTGCGGAGATTTATCAAGCATTAACGACTCCTTGGGTAAAGGATCGGCCGCTCGCCGTGGTTGCCCACACCGTNAAAGGAAAAGGGGTTTCCTTTATCGAGGATGANAACAACTGGCACTATCGCTCGCCCACGGCTGAGGAGCTGCAAAAAGCCGAGAAGGAGCTTTTTGGAAAAATGGAAAATGGAGAATGAAAAATGGAAAAAGACCTTCTCCCTCGAACCCTTTTTTATGCTCAGAAGATTATTGCGTTTTACGCATCCCTCCCCAGCTCGACGGTAGCACAGGTTCTAGGCAAGCAGCTTCTTCGAAGCGGGACTTCAGTCGGGGCCAACTATCGCGAGGCAAACCAGGGTCGGAGCCGAGCGGAGTTTTTGGCCAAAATGGGCGATTGTCTCAAGGAGCTATCCGAGACCGACTACTGGCTCGAACTCCTGAGTGCCGAGGATTTCGGGGACAAGAGTGGCTGCGAGGAATTACTCCAAGAAACGAGGGAACTGATCGCTATCTTCACCAGCATCATCAAAAATGCCAAGCAAAACGCACTATGATTCCCATTCCCCATTCTCCATTTTTCATTCTCCATTTCGTCCCATGAGAAACGCTTTTGCCGATGAAATTCGGAAGATCGCCGTGCAAGATGCCCGTGTGGTGGTACTCAGTGCGGATATCGGGAATAGGCTTTTTGATAAATTCAAAACAGAGTGTGTAGGAAGATTTTTCAACACCGGGGTAGCCGAGGCGAATACCATCAGCATGGCTGCTGGAATGGCGGCGACGGGCTTGCGGCCCGTTTGCTATACGATCACACCCTTTATCACCGCCCGGTGTTATGAGCAGATTAAGGTGGACATTTGCTACCATGAACAGCCTGTGGTGATTGTGGGTACCGGTTCCGGCCTGTCCTATGCTTCTCTTGGGGCGACTCACCATTCCTTGGATGATCTCGCCCTGATGCGCGTTTTGCCTGGGATGCGCGTATTGGCTCCTGCGGATGCCATGGAGCTTCGCTCTTGCTTACAAGCGGCCATGAAGGCGAATCATCCAACCTATTTGAGGATTGGAAAAAAGGGGGAGCCGGTTATTTTTTCGGAGCCACCTCCTTTTTCCTTTGGAGTATGGAGTCGGGTTAAAGAAGGGGCAGGGTTAACGGCCATCCTTGCCTGCGGGAATACCCTTCCGATTGCACTAGAGGCTTCAAAGCTTCTTGCCGCCGAGAAGACAGCTCCAGAGGTGTATAGTTGCGCGAGCGTAAAACCACTGGACGCGAAAACACTCAGACGACTTTTTGCCACAAACAAGAAGGTTGTAACGATCGAAGAACATTCTTTGGCTGGAGGCTTTGGATCAGCTGTCGCTGAGTGGAAGGTCGATGAAGCCTACGACTCGAAGACACGCTTGATACGACTCGGTTGCGATGACCGCTATTTGCATGATGCAGGAGAGCAGGACCATGCCCGCATTACCTACGGGTTAACTGCAACAAAGATAGTAGACTCTCTTCGGGCTGATTGAAGCTGATGAAAAAACGCCGGATTGGCGTGGATTTGGACAACACAATCGCCTGTTACGAACGGGTTTTCGAACCCGTCGCCCAACAGATGGGGTTAATTCCAAGGCGGCAAGAGGGCTGGACCAAGTTACAAATCCGTGAGGCCCTTCAAAAAAAAGGAAGGAACGATCTTTGGACACAGTTGCAGGGAGAGGTTTATGGCCCNGGGATGCGACGGGCGATCCCCTTCGCCGGAGTTCGAGAGTATTTTTTCGAAGCAACAAAGAGAGGACATGAGGTTTGGATTGTTAGTCATCGCTCCAGACGGCCAGCTATCGGGGCACCACATGATCTCTGGCTGTCCGCCGTACAGTGGCTGAATCACGCGGGGTTTCTTCGGCCTGAGGGAAAAGTTTCACGGGATCGACTCCTCTTGGCCCCCACCCGAGAGGCAAAAGTCCGGGAGATTATACGGATCGGTTGCACGGATTTTATTGATGACCTCCCGGAGGTTTTTTCCCATCCACTTTTTCCGGGAAATATTCGGGCCCATCTTTTTGACCCGGCTGGAGTAGCGCCTCAAGGAAGGTGGAGAAAAGCCCGTCGATGGCAGGAATTAAGGGAAAGAACACTCCGTTGATTCTTTCCTCCCTGTCTCCAGAGCAGACGGCGGAACGTCTGTTGAAATCTGCTGGTTGGCCGCAGGCTATACAAATTCAAGAGTTCGCAGGAGGTAGGAATAACCGTGTGTTTCGGGTGGAAACCCGACAGGGCGAGTGCCTCCTAAAGCTATATTTTCGCGATCCTTCTGATTCCAGAGACCGCCTTGGNCACGAATATGGGTTTCTGGAGGCTTGTNNTGGGGTNGGCATNGGCGCCCTGCCGAAGCCCTTAGCGAAAGATTCTGAAAATGGCGCGGCGCTTTATGAGTTTATCAAGGGCAACCGAGTGGAGGCGGTCGGCACGACCGAAATCCTGCTGGCAGCTCAGTTTATCGAAAAAATCAATCAGCAACGGGGAAACAAAGCATTTAGGACACTTCCCCATGCTGCGGAGGCTTGTTACTCCTTTCAAGAGCATGTGATATCTGTGGATCGGCGGATCGACCGATTGACTCAAATGGAGTCAGCCTCTGCGCTGGATCGGGAAGCACGATTTTGGGTTGAGAAAGAACTGATCCCAGCTTGGAAGAAAATACGGGAACAGATTGTTCGGCAGAAAGATTTGGAAAAGAAACTGGATCAGGCCATGCGAATACTTTCCCCTTCAGACTTTGGTTTTCATAACAGCTTAAGAAAAAAAGATGGAAGCTTGGTATTTCTAGATTTTGAATATGCAGGCTGGGATGATCCAGCCAAATTGGTTTGCGACCTGGCAAATCAACCCGATAGGCCACTTTCTTTGTTGGAGGCGGAGCCTTTTTCTTCCTCTCTGGTGGAGTGGTTGGGGGCAACGGATTTTTGGCGATCAAGATTTAGGATCCTGGCTCCTCTTTATCAGGTCAAGTGGGCCTGCATCGTCCTCAATGACTTTCTTCCCTTTGGAAGAAATCGGCGGAAGTTTCAGGAGACGCAAGAACCCGAGGCGTCTCGCAAGCATATTCAATTAAACAAGGCACAGGGAATGCTATTCCGTGTGAAGGCAAAAATAATGCCGTCTTAAATTGGGCAATGCACAACGTTGTTTTTGACGTTTTCATTCCACATTTTTCATTTAACTTTTCTCTATGGGTCGTCTTCTAGATCTCGTCACCCCTCTTCATAAGGCCACGGCAAGGAAATACCTTGATCGGATGGTCGACGACAAAGTCAAATGCATGCTCAAGGCCAAGGAGTATGAGGGGGATTATTGGGATGGAGATCGGCGCTATGGATATGGAGGTTACAAATTTTTGCCTGGCCGCTGGAAGCCAGTGGCGGAGGGATTGATCAAGACCTATGGCCTCAAGGCCGGATCCAAGGTTCTTGATGTGGGATGTGGCAAGGGATTCCTGTTGTATGAACTTTTGCAGTTGGAGCCCAAGCTTGAGGTGGTTGGTTTTGATGTTTCCAATCACGGTTTGGCGAATGCCCATCCCGATGTGAAAGGAAAACTGTTCAAATATCGCGCCCAAGACCGCTATCCGTTTGGCGACAAGTCTTTTGATCTCGTGATTTCACTCGGCTGTTTTCATAATTTACGGCTTTTTGAATTGGCCACCGCCCTGTCGGAGGTGGAGAGGGTGGGCAAGCAGGGCTATATCATGCTCGAGAGCTACCGGAATGAACTCGAGCAGTTCAACCTCCAGTGTTGGGCGCTGACCTGTGAATCGTTTTTTGACACAGCGGAGTGGATTTGGCTGTACCGTCATTTCGGTTACTCGGGCGACTACGAGTTCATCTATTTCGAGTGAAGTTCACGGCCGCAATTCTGGTCGAAAACAACCGTCCGCTGGCGGTGGAGGAAATTGAGTGGAGTGGCCCGCTCCGTTTTGGGCAGGTCTTGGTGCGACTGCACTACAGCGGGATCTGTGGGGCTCAAATCAACGAGATCGAAGGGGCGAAGGGACCGGACAAATTTCTTCCTCATCTTTTAGGGCATGAGGGTTCAGGCGAAGTGCTAGAGGTGGGGGAAGGCGTTACACGGGTCTCGGCCGGGGATCATGTGGTGCTACATTGGCGACAGGCTGCGGGAATTCAGAGTCCGACACCGTCCTATAACTGGAAGGGGCGTAAGGTGAATTCTGGCTGGGTGACTACATTCAACTCTCATGCGGTCGTTTCCGAAAACCGGCTGACGCCGATTTCCAAGGATTTTCCTTTGGACCAAGCCCCGCTTTTTGGCTGTGCTGTGACCACTGCTGTGGGGGTAGTGAATAACGATGCCCAGCTGAAGATTGGGCAGTCCGTGGTGGTGTTTGGGGTGGGGGGAGTGGGGCTGAACATTTGCCAGGCGGCGGCTTTGGTCTCTGCGGATCCCATCATCGGGGTGGATATTACTGAGGAGAAGGTCGCGATGGCCAAAAAGTGGGGTGCGACCGACACTTTTAACTCCAAAACTGATGCAGGTTTCCTTGAAAAAATTCGTGCACGCGTGGGTGTGGCCGGGGCGGATGTTGTGATCGACACCACTGGGAATGCCCGAGTGATCGAGACGGCATATGGTCTGACCCATCCGGACGGGCGCACGATTCTGGTCGGGGTGCCGCGAAAGGGGGACAACGTATCCATCTACACGCTACCCCTGCATTTCAAAAAAATCCTGAAAGGGTCCCATGGGGGTAGCGTAGATCCGGATGTGCTCATTCCGCGTCTGATTCGACTGGTCCACGCAAAAAAAATGAAACTCGAGGGCCTCTTCACCCACCGATTTGCCCTCAAAGACATCAATCTCGCCCTAGATGCTTTGCGCTCTGGGGAAGCTGCCCGGGTATTGGTGCAGACCTCTTGATTCTTTGCCTAGGATCTCAAAGCCGGATCGCTTCCTATTTTCGGGCCCACTGGCCCGAGGTTGAGGGTATCGGACGAGCCGATTTGGATCTCGTAGATCCGGCGCAAGTTCAGAATTTTTTTCGGGAATCCCGGCGACGGGACGCGGTCATCCTGCTTATGGCGGCCCGTAATCGTTTGCGGATTCATGGCGCACAAGATGCGACAGAAAACCGCCAAATGGCGGAGAACGTTTGCAGGGCTATAGGCAAAAAATCCTCTGGCCGCCTAATTTATTTCAGCACTATCGATGTATACGGATCGTGGCCAACCTTGCCAGTGACGGAAGGAGCTCCTGTTGCCCCCAGCGATCCTTATGCTGTCAGCAAGTGGGAGGCAGAAGAATTTCTTCGCCACGAATTTCCGAACGATCGACTTTTGGTCCTTCGTCTTCCCGGAGTGTTTGGAGTTCCGGGAGATTCAGACTCTGCAGTGGCCAAAATTTTGAATCGCTTGAGAATGGGGGAATCGCCGGTACTAAGCAAAGACGGGCAGGTGCGACGGGACTATCTTTGGGTGGGGGATTTGCTGCGCGCTGTTAGGCACTTTCTGTCCCACGGCTTAGTGGGCACGTGGAACCTAGTGAGCGGGGAAAGCCGGACTATGATGGCTACCGCTCAGGCGTGTGCCCGGGTTCTTGGAGCCAGCGCCCCAGTTCAAACCGATCCTCGCTCTTCACCCCGGGATTATGACCTTTCTTTTAACATCGCCCGTCTTCAACCACATTTGCCCCGCCCTTGGCCGACCCCTCTAGAGGTGGCCTTATCTAGTTTCTTGAATCAACCCCAACTCTCCCTCTAGAGTAGAAATCTTCATGAAAAATATTAAACCCCTAAATCGGGAACCGTGGGTAAGTCTCGAAGGTAAAAGCCAGCTCAAAAACTGGACCCATCGGAAAGAGGTCGCTTATAATCAGCAACTTCGACAGGCCTTGAAATACGAATTCTTTATCAAGGCCGTGGATTTCATAGCGGACAACAAAATTCCGGGCGACTACCATGAATACGGATGTCATCGGGCACGAACATTCCGGATGGTCCTTACAGAAGTTGCTAAAAAGTCCGCTTTGTCTGGGATGAATTTTTTCGCTTTTGATTCTTTTGCTGGCCTGCCAACGGTCACTTCCAACCCCGATATCCCACTTTGGAAGCGTGGGGCTTTGGCCACCTCGGAAAAAGAGTTCCTCCGCATGATTCGTCAACACGGCCTTGGGGCTGGTCGGGTTCGTACGGTAACTGGCTTTTATGATCAAAGCCTCACTCCGACCCTCCAGAAGAAATTCCAGCAGGAAGAGCAACCCATTGCCTTGGCCACCATTGACTGTGATCTTTATGAGTCTGCCGTGCCGGTCTTTGGTTTTCTTGAGCCCCTTCTTCAAGAGGGATCCGTTTTGTATTTGGACGATCTTTTTACCGGATACCGCGGATCCCCAGTCCGTGGGGTCAGTTTGGCTTTTGAGGAGTTTCGCCAAAGGTCGCGGTTCAAGTTTGCCGAACACATGCAGGTGGGCTGGTGGGGTCGCTCTTACATCACGTATCAGGGATAAGGCTTATGGCCATACGCTATCACGATAAAATCCTTCCGAACCAGAGGTCCTTTTCCAACCTTTACCGGGGCGGGGCAACCCGATTGCCCCAGTCTCTCTTTGCAGCATGCACCCGCTTTGCAGGAATTCCCCGTCCGGAAAAAAACTACCGCCTCTCCCAAAGTCGTCGCATCCGCAAGGAGGAGATGGGATCGAATCCGATCATGCTGCGCTGGCTGGAAATCCTTGTCAGCTTGGTCCGACCCCGCCGGATTCTGGAAATCGGCACGTTCATCGGGCTCTCCACTATGAGTCTGGCTCGGAATCTTCCTCGAGGGGGCAAGGTCTTGACGATCGAGAAATTCTCCCCCATTGCTGCACTCGCGAGGCGCAATTTTCGTGTCAATGGTTTCGGCTCCCGGATCCGTCTGCTGGAGGGGGATGCCCTCGACCTGCAGAGGGAAATCGTCCGCTTCAGCCCTCGCTATGATTTTGTCTTCATCGACGGCAATAAAGAGAACTATGATCGCTACCTCCGGTTTCTCGCGCCGCGGGTTCGGCCGGGCGGCGTCATCTTGGTCGACGATGCCTTGTTTCACGGGGACTGCCTGAACGCACGGCCCCGCACGGCGAAAGGTAGGGGAGTGCTACGGTCCCTCCGGCTGGCCCAGTCTTTGCCAGGGTTCCAGAAAATCCTTTTGCCACTGGCCAACGGAAGCTTTTTGCTTTTCAAGGAGAGATAGTTCCATGGCAAAGAAAGCACTGGTCATCGGTGGGGGGATCGTCGGTTGTTGCGCCGCCCATTTGCTCGGACGAAAGGGGTTCGCGTGCACGGTCGTGGAAAAGGCGCCTCTTCTCGGGGGTGGAGTGAAAACTTACCGCTATGGCGGTCATCCCTTCACCTACGGCCCGCGGCATTTCCTTACTCGCAACGAAAAGACCTTCGCTTATCTGGAGTCGGTCATTCCGATGCGCCGGATTCCTGAGCACGAATTTCTGACCTACGTCGAGCGGGACGGGCAGTTTTATCATTATCCTATCCACGAGGATGATATTCCCTTGATGCCTGATGCCGCCCAAGTGCAGGAGGAACTGGCGGGCCGCAAGGAGATCCGGAAACCGGCCAATTTGGAGGAGTATTGGATGCAGGCGGTAGGGTCCACCCTTTATTCCAAGTTCATCGAAAACTATTCCAAGAAGATGTGGCGGGTGGGCTCCAACCAGGAAATTGATGAGTTTAACTGGTCTCCCAAAGGCGTGGCCCTTGCCTCCGGACCGAAGGCTTGCTGGGGAAGCGCCATCTCCGCCTTTCCCGAATCGCCCAACGGGTATGATGAGTATTTCGGCATCGCCACCCAGGGCGCCGACGTACATGTCGGCACCCTGATTGAGGATTATGATCTGGAGCGGAAGAGCGTGAAGATCGGTGGCATTTGGCATGCCTTTGATCTGGTGATCAGCACCATATCCCCGGAAGTGACCCTGAAAAACGCATTTGGCCCCCTTAAGTGGATCGGGCGGAAATTCCTGCAGATTGTCCTGCCCATGGAGGACTGCTTCCCGCCCAACGTCTATTTCCTCTATTACGCAAATGAGGAGCCCTTTACCCGTATTGTGGAGTACAAGCGCTTCTACAAGTACCGTTCCCCAACCACGCTGCTCGGCCTGGAGATCCCGGTTTCCTCGGAGGAGGGTGGCAAGCTTTACCCGTTGCCAATCCTCTCTGAGCAGGCCAAGGCACAAAAATATCTGGATGCCATGCCTGCAGGAGTATTCTCCATCGGGCGACACGGTTCGTACCAGTATAAGCTGGATATCGCGCCCAGCTTCGAACAACTCTTCGACCTCATGGAAAAAATTTAGGGTATGTCCGGACCGGACTCCATTCTGATGCCTGGCCAATCCGTGCATGGCCTGCCCCGCCCCGAGCCGGATTCAGAACTGTGGGAGGCAGTCTTTGCTGCCGGGTTCCGCGAATTTCCAGAGCGCAAAAAAAACTGGGAGCGTTACCTCAAAGATCGTTTCTCCTCTGATCGGGTTGACTACCTACCCGTCAAGATGGACATCGAGAATGTCAGCCGTTGTAACTTCCGTTGTACCATGTGTCAGGTCAGCGACTGGGCCGGGGGAAAACGAGCCAGGGATTTGACGTTGGAGGAGTTCAAAGATTTTCTTCTCCAGCAGGTGGGAATCACGGAAATCAAGTTGCAGGGGCTGGGCGAGCCGCTGCTGGGCCCGGATTTTTTCGAAATGATTCGGTTCGCTCGGTCACGGCACATCTGGGTGCGGGTCACCACCAACTCCTCTCTCCTTCATCATAAAGAGAATTATCGGCATCTTGTGGATTCCGATGTTTGTGAGGTGCAGATGTCCTTGGACGGGGCCACTCCCGAGGTGTTCGAAGCGATTCGTCGTGGAGGACGTTTCCCACAGGTCACCCAAAATATGAAGTTGTTCAACGAATATGCTAAATCCCAAGACCGGTTGCGGAGCAAGATGTGGGTGGTGGTTCAGGAAGGCAACTTCGATCAGCTGGAAAAATTCCCAGCTTTAGCCGCGGAGCTTGGCTTCCGGCGGGTNGTGTTTTCACTTGAGCTGACCGACTGGGGCCAGAAAAAGTGGCAGGAAACCAACCGGAAGGTCTACCGGGCGGACCAGTTCACCTCAGAACGAGGCCTCCACCTGGAGAAGTTGGGAAGAGAAGCGGGAGTAGAAGTCCGCTACTGGTACATCGATGAGCAGTATGACCTTAGCCGTCGAGAAAAGTTATGTCCTTGGCCTTGGAGCCGGGCATACGTTTCCTCGGATATGCGCGTGGTTCCCTGTTGCAAGGTAGGAAATCCCCAAGTGTACGACCTTGGTCCAGCAGAGAACTTCCAGGAGACCTGGAATTCGGATAAGTACCGGGCCTTTCGGCGGATGCACTTGGAGGGCAAGATCCCTTTCATCTGTAAAAGTTGCTACGGAAGTTCATGAAATTGCAATCATCCCCCGCATTGCGGGCTGCCAGAAAACCGGCAGGTTGGATTGCCAAGTTGGCCTTGTTGCTTTCGGCCCTGATCTTGGCCCTTTTGGCGGGGGAAGTAGCCACCCGTTTCATCTTCGGCGTTCCGCTTGCCTCCACGGAAAACTGGATTGTCCGGCGGACCTCCCTATTGCGCATCCACCTGATGAATGACTACGACCCGTTGCTGGGCTGGGTCCTCAAGCCCGGACTTTTCACCGGCCCAGAGACCGGCGGGAAGGATCTGTTTGCTACCGGGGATTTCGGCGTGCGAATGAACCAACACAAGATACTGCCTGTGCCCAAGGGGGGAATTCTTACAAGCGGGGATTCCTTTGCCGCTGGTTCTGAGGTGAGTGATGCTGAAACCTGGCCGGCTCATTTGGAAAGATTGGCTCGAATACCGGTAATCAACGCCGGCACGGGAGCTTGGGGGGCGGATCAGATCATTCTCCGCGTGGAAAGCCTACTAGAGGCTCTTCAGCCGCGTGCCGTGGTCGTCTCCTTCATGGTGGACGACATCCAACGGACCAAATACCGGATTTATGGCGGAGGCAACAAGCCGTGGTTCCAAGTGGTCGATGGAAAATTAATTCACAATAACTTCCCGGTACCCGTATTTGCCGGGATTGGAAATGAACTGGGGTTTTGGCGCTCACTTTTCGGTCACTCGTATTTCCTAGACAAGCTGGCGGAGAAGTTTTCTTGGAAAGCCTGGTGGATGAACGGGCAGGTATATGTGGAGGAACCCGTCGATGTGGTTGCCGTCAGCGTGGCTCTAATGGATCGGTTGAACCGGACCCTCCAAGCGCGGGGTATCCCCTTGGTTTTTCTTCTTCAATACGGAGGGTCGCATGTGACCTTGTGGGAAGATGAGCCAGACTGGGCAAAAAAAACCTATTTGGGCATCGAATCTTTGGGTATTCCCACAGTGAATACTTGGGGCCCGTTGCGCAAACTCCGCACCGAGAAGGGCCAACCCGCTCTCGACCGTCTCTATGTTATGCATGACGGCGGAAAAATCCACGGTCACATGTCTTCGCAGGGCAACCTTTTTGTGGCACAGCTTCTGGAGCCAGTGGTCCGTCAGGCTTTGCCCGAACGGGGGATTCCCACCCGCAAATGACCTCGACGGAGGAGGGGTTGTTCCCCCGATCCGAAACGCATCGGAATTGATGTGAGCTTTATCTCCTTCGGCTACGTCCTGCTCTTTGCCTTAACCTGGCTTTTCTACTTCTATCTGCCGGGAATCGCACGGTCTCTCCTCCTGCTCGTAGTCGGCCTGCTTCTGTATAGTTGGGGAAGCTGGCTTTATTTTCTCCTCCTTGCGTTTTCCATCGTGGCCAGTTACGGCTTTGGCTTGTGGATTCGGCCGGGTTCGCGGCTTTGCTTCGGATTGGCAGTGGGAGTGAATCTGGCTCCGCTGATTTTTTTCAAGTANGGACACTTTCTTCACGAACTCTTCCGCCCCGCCTCCTTCGGAACTGCCACCGCCTATCTCCTGCCGGCGGGGATCTCCTTCTACACCTTTCAGGCCATCAGTTACCTGACCGACATCCGTCGTGGACAAATTTCACCGTGCCGCAACCTTCTCGACTACAGCCTATACCATAGTTTTTTCCCCCAACTCGTGGCTGGCCCAGTGGAGCGGGCGGCTCATTTGCTGCCGCAGATCCGCGAGGTTCGGGTGCACGCTCGTTACGACGAGATAGGGATCCGCCAAGGCCTAGAACTTATCTTGCTGGGATTTTTTAAGAAGATGGTCCTAGCCGACAGTTTCGCCCTGATGGCTGACCCTGCCTTCGGCAACCCTGGCTTGGCAGGTGGGGGATATCTTTGGGTGGCGACGTATGCGTTCGCCTTGCAGATCTATTTCGACTTTTCCGGATACATCGATATCGGACGAGGTTCGGCGGCCTGTCTAGGTATCCGGCTGGTGGAAAATTTTATGGCTCCTTACCGTGCGGCGAGTCTCGCTGACTTTTGGCGGCGGTGGAACATCACCATCGGGACTTGGTTCCGCGATTACGTCTACATTCCTCTGGGCGGAAGCAGACAAGGGCACTGGCGCCGCGGCATGGCGGTGATGGCCACGTTTGCTTTGAGCGGTCTTTGGCACGGGGCCAATTTGACGTTTGTGGGTTGGGGCGTTTTTCACGGGACTTTTTTCCTGCTGGAGCGGGTCTGGCGGGGGTTGCCTGCTTGGATTCGGGTCTTGTTCACCTTTCATATCGTGGCGGTCGGCTGGATTCTTTTTCGGGCGGAATCATTCACCTCGGCTTGGCAGATCTTCGGAAAAATTTTCACCTGGATTCCCGGCCTCCTTGTTGGAGCCCATGCCCCAGCATTCTCCGAAATGGAAAGAGAACTTCTATTTGGTGGAAATAGTGTGTTGATCTGGAGTTTGGCCACCGTGGTTCTTTTCCTCGAGGGCGGTCGCGGAAGCCGTTTGGCCCAGACCGTGCTGGCCCGGAGGATTCCCCGGCTGGTGCTTTACTACCTTGCGCTTCTTTTCATCTGGCTGGTTTCCCCTTTTGCAGGCAAACAGTTCATCTACTTTCAGTTTTGAAAACTCCGAGGAATCTCGCCTGCCGAATCGCCGTCTTCCTTTGCCCGGTGTTCGTGTGGCTTTGTCTCGAGAACTTTTTGCTGCCTAGGGAGTTGTTCGCCTTCCGTCCTTGGGATGTACTCGTGGTGAACTTTTTGCCCACCGCCCAGCTTGGGCCCTTCATGAACGGTGTTTCCATGGACATGGTTTCCACCGGATATCAGGATTACATGCTGCGCCGGGCCCATCCCCATAAAAAGAGGGAAAGGTTCTCGGTGGACAGGCACGGATTTCGGAATCCTGATCGACCCGCTCCGCGGCAGGGCTACGAGGTGGTGTTACATGGGGATTCAAACTTTGCTGGGTCCTTTCTGGACGGACCGGATACCCTAGGCAGGGTGCTCGAACGCCAGTTAGGGCGCCCGGTTTACACCGTTTCCAACGATGTGGTCTGGATGGAGGACGACGTGATGACCACACATCCACCCCGCTACTTCGTGGCCCAATTTTATCCAGACTTGGATCCCCGAGCCACGCGGACCTGGCGCTTCACGTTTGACCGCTTCGAAACCAGGCCAGCTCGGAGCATCCCGTTGCCAGTGCTGGTTGCCTGGGAGCGGTTTTGTAAGCAACCGGCCCGTAACTGGATCCGGGCGCGTCTGGGCCTGACGGGATTGCCCAATCAATCCAGCGCATTTGTTGGACTGGGGGTAGAGGCCCGGCGACAGGCGGGGGAAACTGAGGAAGAGGCTTTGGCAAAACTGGGGGAGCAGGCCGAGCAGCTTCACGTCAAGATGAAGAAGAACGGAACCACCTGTATTTTTCTCTTCATGCCAGCTCCTCCCGAACGATATCAGAAATACATGCCTTTATTGGCCCGTTTGAGAAAAAACGGATATGCGGTTGTTGATTATCCGCCAACGGCAGAGCATCCGCTGGGTTATCCGGAGGACTTCTGGCAGACCGCCGACAGTCACTGGACAGAAAAGGCGGTACTGGCAACCTCGGTAAAAATTAAGGAAAGAATCCAACAGCTTGAACAGACAAGAACTACTACGAGCCCATAAGTTTCTCGCTCTGCGGGATAATCTTGCGGTCGCCAGCCGCCAGTTGGCAGCCATGGGAGAGCTTGTATCCCTAAAATATGCGGAGCTGGAGCTTAAAAGAATGAACATCCGTTCGTGGAACGATTTATGCTGGGGCTATCTTTTTAGTGCACTTCAAAATCCGTTCCCTGGAGGAGTGCTCTATAATCTAGCTGCGGCCTGTTATGCCGCAAAAAAGCACCGAACTTGTATCGTGATTTTGTGGGTTTTGGCGTTGAAAAAAAAATTCCCGTGTACGGACGTGCAAGAACATGGAAAAGTTCAGGCCAACCGACTATGGTTGGCGGGAAGAGCGTGGATCGGGGCTGGTTTCCCGGGCATCGGATATCGCCTCCTTAAGGCGGGGCTCGAGGCAGGCGGGAATTTTGGACAGGAGACCATGTTAATCGTTAAAGTTGCACAGAGTTTGGGCAAACCCAAGGATGAGGTTCTGCGATGGGCCGTCTTGGGATTGCCGTATCATCACCGGTATCCGACAGAATTCTCAATTCATGAATAAGAATAATTTATAAAAGATAAATAGTAAGCAGTGACACTCAATACCATTTCCACTCATATCCATTGCAAAAATCCCAAAACTTCTCATCGTCAGTTTTCAGGTCAACCAGTGAAAAATTGGAGAGTAACCACTCGTTAACCTGCCTTGAATCTATTTTGGCATTTTCTAGAAACCGCTTCCGCCCGGAATCCACTTTAATAGCATCAATCGCGCAATTATTTGTTGCAGGAGAAAACCAAAAAAACATATCGTGAGGGGCATACTTCGGAGGTAGCGACATCTTGTCCGAATAGCGGAGTGGCAACCCCATTGTATGTAGAGCCCCGATCACGTCCTCGATTCGATTCCTATGCTGAGCGCCGGTTCCCTGAACAAAGAGCAAGCTCTCCGGAGAAGATCGGGTCAGCCAGTGACTCGCCTGGCGACCCAAGTATCGAAAAGCAAAAAACTGCATTTCACAAATCACGTCGACCATAACAATCGCGTCTAAATTCAAGTCGAATAAATCAAAAGTAGAATTATGAAACTTCCAAAAAGGAATATGTGTAATGCCCGAATGATCGCCAGACAGCTGCTTTTTGTTGAATGCCAGATCATTCAAAGAATCGCCAAAAAAATGTTTCCACAAAAAATGCTGATGCAGATAAAAAGCCTCGGTGATTTCAAATCCTTTGTACGAATAGCCGGATAGTCTCGCCAAAATAGAGAAAAACCCTGAGCCTGGACCAATTTCGAGAACACGAAGACTTTTTCCCAAGGGAAACGAAAGATTTATATGGCGAAGCGTGATAAAGGCCCAAAGAAGAGATGATTTGGGCACCACAGTTTTCCCATATGCTTTTTTACTAAAAGCAGCGGTTTTTTTACAACCAACTTAAATAACTCAAATTCTTCATTAGTCAAAGCACCGAGAAATAAATCGAGAATTCTGGGGAAACCATTCTCATGCATGACATCCACATAACGCCAAAGTTGTTTTTTGGACTGCACTTGTGTCGGATATCCGACGGCATTAAAGACCTCCGGTGAAAACGCCTCCAAAAACCGATTTGGAAGAAAATGTGAGGNCCCTTTGGCATTCTCCTTGTAAGCCGAAATAATGTCCATTACCNTTGTTNCAGAAATTAAGTTTGAACGGAAAACCTTATTTCAGTAAATGTTAAAGTTAAAATATGAAGCGTTAATATTGCTAAACTCTGCCGCTTCTAGTCTGAACAGCATAAGATATTAAGCGGTACAAGGTTGGGGTTGGGGGGAGTGAACTTTGTCTCCAATTTGATATAGGCTATAAAAAAACCTTAGTTACAATAACAGAAATTATGAAAAGCTTTCCTTTTGCGAAAACACTTCGAAGTGGCATGTTGCTCGTTTCGGCAACGCTTATTCTTTTTTCGGCCTATATCTGGGGATTACTCTACTAAACAAGTTGTTATATGGTTATTCTGTTTGCCGAGATCCTGCGCTGATTTCCTACTATCCAGACAACCAAACTCGTAAGTTCAAAATAGATGAACTGCCTAACACCTTCGGGGTCTGTAGCGAATATAAAGTTTGCGGGTAGCTTTTTGAGTCGAAAAATGAAGTGGCTGACGAAACTAGCATCCTTGATTCTCCCGCTCCAATTGAGGTCGGCTGTTGCGATACGAGAAAATATAAATGAACTAAAGCCTTGGTTTTCGAATTATCGTCTACCGTGGGGTAAGGAGGTCATCGAGTGGCCAGAGTGCTTTCCTGGAATTAACCACGAGTTCTTTAGGCAAAGAGAGGAAAGAATCTTTCCAACAATCGAGCAAAAGTTTCCAAAAAGTAGTACGATCTTGGACCTTGGCTGCGCCGATGGGTATTTCCCTATTGCCGCATGGAGGCGGGGCTACCGCAGCATTACGGCTGTTGACTGTCGGGAGGATAATATCCGTCGCGCTAAATTTGCCGCAAAATTACATCAGGCCAAAATTCGGTGGGTGCATCAAGATGTATACCAATATACTACGCGTAAACGCTTCGACCTTATTCTTTGCCAAGGGCTTTTATATCATCTCGAGAACCCCATCGGCCTCTTTGAAATTCTAAAAAAAACAGCAGCCAAGGGTATTGTTCTAAGTGGTTGGGCTCGATATCATGAAAAGCCTGTTTTTATTTTCGAGAAAGAAGAATCCGGTGATATTCGTAATTCAAAAAAGAAAAACATCCTGATTCCAAGCGTAGCCGTGGTTGAAGCACTTCTTTCGGCCTATGAATTTAAAAACGTTGTCGTCTTAAGGCCTCCAGAAACCCCCCGAACACCAGATTCTGGCCAAGCAGTTTGGCTGGAATATTATTTTGAGAATTGAAATGACGCGACTGACTAAACGCAGCCGCGCTAAGGTCATTCATAAGAAAAATATTCTTAGGCTCTGTGTTGCTGTCTTGGGTGTCATGGGCTCGTTATTTGCCGGCGAAATCTTGCTTCGGGCAATTTTCCCTGAAGTGCGTGAATTTCGGATCTGGCCTCCGGGATACTCGGAGGAGTTTCTTGCGGATGATGTAAATACCCCTGGAGTAAAGGGAGTTGGAAAATTCACCATCAACTCGCTTGGGTTACGAAGTCGGGAAATTCTGCCGGAGGACCGATTTAAACTTCTTTGCCTAGGAGGATCAACAACGATCGATTTGTACCTGGATGATGCGGAGACATGGACTGCATGCTTGGAAAAAAAACTTAATCGGAGTGGCGAATTTCCCAAAACTTGGGTGGGGAACTGTGGAAAATCTTCCATGGCCAGTCTGCATAACCTTCTCCACATCGAGCACGCGTTCCCGTTTTTACCAAGACCCGATTTGGTGGTGATTCTTGTCGGGGTCAACGACCTCCACCTTTACGTTTTGAAAACCAGTTACATGGAAAATATGACTCCAGAGCTTCACTTAAGTTGGGCATTCTCGTGGATACCCCACAAACAAAGAAGAGTCCATGCAACTGGCCATACAGCCCCGTTCTATGAGGGGTGGGCCTTGTATGCTCTCGGACAAAAAGTTTGGAAGCGCCTAGAGGATCGTCATGTCATGCACACCCCGAGGGGAGCAGGAGGGTTAAAATTGCTTCGCGATGCCCGACAAGGGAATGCCACACTCCTCAATACAATTGATGAAACGGTTGTAAAAAATGGGGAAAAACAATTTTCTGAAAATCTCACAAATATTGTTCAAACGATGCATCGCAATGGCATTCCCGTTGTCTTTTGTACGCAGCCGACATTATGGAGCGAAAACCCATCCCCTGGGGAGACAGCCCTGTACTTGGCAGGGGGGGTGGGACCCCATACCGATTGGATCGAAAGAAAGATTTATTACTCACCAAAATTGTTAAACCGCCTGATGGAGGAGTTTAACGACGTCACCCGAAGGGTTTGTCGTGAAAATAACCTTCTTTGCGTGGATCTTGCCCGCCTTTTGCCCAAAAAGGCCGAATACTTTTAC
>JGI25917J50250_1000031_pt1 | contig 31539 bp, 26 predicted proteins | sample LauGreSBDMM110SN_4_FD_50250 | JGI IMG/M metagenome (IMG submission 50250) | reverse complement strand
AAGAAGCATCCTAATGCTGAAGTTATTAATGCTTTATGGACTCCTATGTTAAAGTATAGTAAAGACAAGCTTACTGGCGATTATGATATGTCAAAACCACCTAGATTGGTTGTAAAGCTTCCATTATGGGAAGGTGTTTGGAGATGTGAAATTTATGATGTCGATCAGCAAAGATTATATCCAGATGTTAGTAATCCTGGAGTATCACCTTTGGATTTATTGATCAAGGGAAGTAATGTAGCAGTCATTATTCAATGTGGTGGATTATGGTTCGCTAATGGTAAATTTGGTATCACATGGAAATTATCACAAGCAGTCGTTCAAAGAAAGCAATCATTCGCATTAAACGGACAATGTTTGATCCAATTAAATTCAAGTGATAAGGAAAAATTAAAGAAGGCACTTGCAGTTGAATCAAGTGTTGAGGTTGAAATGGCTTCAAAAGTAGCTGTTGAAGATTCTGACGATGAAGAGGAAGTAGAAGAAGAAGATGAAGATGAGGTCGAAGAAGAAGATGATGCACCAGAACCAGAACCAGAACCTGCTCCAGCACCAGTAGTTGAAGTAGTTGTGCCTCCACCAGCTCCTGCACCAGTTGTAGTAGAAGCAAGCGAACCAGCTACAGTTAAAAAGAGAGTTGTTAAGAAAAAAGCAACAGCTTAATTACTAGATAGTTTTATAAATTTATAACCATGTAAAATGTAACTTAATTAGATAAAAAATAAGATATTAGTTTATCTTATTTTTTCTTTGTTGTCGATGTTGTGGTTGGATTATCTTAATGAATTAGTGTGTAATAATTCATCTAATAATTTTTTGTTTGATTCTACTATTTTATTGTATAATAATATAATTTCCATTTTTTTATCAGTTGATAACGATTCTATAAAATCTATATTTTCTCTAGTTAAAGTTTTATTATTACGTATATCATTTATTAAATTTTTATAAATATTATTATAAATTTTATTCGTGTTGTTGGTGTTGTTGGTGTTGTTGGTGTTGTTGGTGTTGTTGGTGTTGTTGGTGTTGTTGGAATTGTTGGAATCGTTGCTATTGTTACCATTGCAAGAATTATAGGGATCGTATGGATTGTATGGATTGTATGACTTATTCATGATATAATTATATATAAATAATCTTAGTGTTTATTATTCTTATTTATAAAAATAATAAATAAAAATAATAAATAAGAATAATAAATAAAAATAATATAAAAACTTATTGTTATGATAACACATAGATACATACAAATATGTTCTCCATTCTAAATAAATCTACTAAATGTGCTAGTGCAATAAATATGGGTTCTTTTAAACCTGTTTTACAACCAAGATATTTATCATCCAATCTTAATTCATCTACTACAGCTATGAATGTTTATAAAAAATCATGTTATTTCAAAATTGATTTTAAGATAAACGAAGAAATGCCTGTCGCTGAAGCGGTTACTCGTTTCTCTGCATTTAACATTGGTTGTCTAGCTGTAACAGACAAAGAAGAAAAGGTTGTTGGTGTTTTTTCTGAACGAGATTTAATTACAAAGGTTTGTGCGCAAAATAAACCACCTGAGTATGTTAAAATAAAAGATGTTTGCACTTATACACCTAACATTATTATCGCAAAAAGGGATGATAGTCTTGAAACATGTATGAATAAAATGATGTTTAAAGATATTCGTCATTTATTAGTGATTGATGACAAGAATGAAGAGTTTATTGGAATGATCTCTATCAAGGATCTTATCAAAGAAATCATCAAAAATAAAACTGATATTATTACTCGATTGAGTGATTTTAAAATCGGCAAGGGTGCTTATTTTGGCAGTGAATAGGTTTTATGTTGTCGGGTTGTGTGGTGTTGTGTGTTGTGTGGTGTGATTTGGTGAATTTATTATGATATTTACTTGAATATCATAATATTATGGCGTGTCATGGATGTGTGTATTTACACAAAAAGTATATTAACATGAATACCTGCTTTTTTATTTTTACATGCATTCGCGGTGGTTGTGGTTGTTGTGGTTGTTGTGGTTGTTGTGGTTGTTGTTTTTAATTCATTATCAGACGGTTCCAAAAAATCATGTATTTCCGATATTAAAACACCTTCATTCGGTATAAAATACGTTTGATTTTTTTTAAGTTTCAATTTTGTATGGCTTATATGATATGTTTTTTTACCTATTTGGAATTCGATTTTTTCTTTGTCGAACAAATCCATATTTAAAGACAATTCTAAATCTACATATAAAATATTATTATCATCAATGGTTATGTTTGTGGGTAACTCTGGAACGCATTTTACTATTATATCACAGCCTGACCCATCGAAATAAACCTCGCTATTCCACAGAGGGACAAAATATGTTGATTCACCTATTTTTAATTTATATATATTATCATCTAATAAATCATCTATGGATGGATTCAATATATACACTTCGTCATTCTTGTATTTTTCTTTAATGATATCACGAATCGTGTTGATTATGTCTTGGCTGATATACAATATATTCTTGTACTTGGAGAGAAAACTGTAAATTTCTATCGATCTCTCTTTATCCATGGTCTCGAATAGCTTGAGGGATATTTGTGTGCAACCGTTCAATATAATGTTAACTATATTGTCTAACATTGTTTTATCTATTGCGGATGTGTCATCTTTAAAAATATTTTCCATAAACATGTTTAGTACGTTGGCGTAAGAGAATGAGTTGAAGGCGTTGAAAGCGTTGGATGTGTTGAAGGTGTTGGTGTTGTAGTTGTAGTTGGCGCTCATAGTCGCATCATTCTCTATTTCCGATTTTACATAAAAATATGCATCGTTTATTTTTTGGAATTTTTCTTTGGATTCTATTGTGTTTCCATTTTTGTCCGGATGATTTTTCAATGCTAATTTGTGATATTTTTTCTTTAATTTTTCTAAAGATATATCCATCGAATTTATTTCCAATATTTCAAATGCTTTTTGTATATCCATCCTGAGTATTTGTATGTGTGGGGTCGTGGGTTCGCGTGTTATCTAGTTAATTATCTATGTAATGTCTAAATAGATAATTCGTGTTAATATTTTTATTATTAGGATATCAATTATACCTTCTTTTTTTTGTACTATTAACGGACTGTTTTCTAGGTTTGCGTTTTTTTGCAATTTGTTCTATCGTATCATAATCGTTATCGTTATCTGATGATTCATCGTTATTGTTATCGTTGTCAAGATCGTCGTTTTCGTTGGTGATGTCAGAAAAACTAACACTCTTCTTTGGTTTATTTTTTGATGTCGTATTTTTGTTTTTATTCTTGCGTTGATTAGATCCACCGCGGTGGACAGATTTATTTAACATTAGATCATTTTCTCTACTATTGTTGTCATTATCGTGAGAAGAAAAGACACCTCCCATTTTTCAAAAATATTATATACTAAACATTATATAATATTTCAAGTATTATAACTTATTTTTGTCTCATTTTATTTCAGATCTGTGTAATTTGATTACTCATCCTGTATTCCATGCACTATTTTACACAAGGAGTAAACATAATTTTCGATGTGATAAATTGGTCTATAGTTGTTATTGTAGTATTGAAAGAATCGATATGTTTTTATTAAAATATCGGATAATTTTGATTCATCGAGATAATTATCATTTATTAATGTTTTTAAAATATACCAAATACATTGTGAAATATTCAAATTATATATCAATAAATCATACAATGTATCTCTAAATTTCAAATATCGGATATTTTTATAATTTTTTATGATATCGATTATTTTGTTGCAAATAATTTGATAATTGTCATTCATTATACTAATGTTTTGTTTGTCACTAATGTTTTTAACTGCCTGTTTTTTAGTTGTTTTTTTTCCTGTGGTTTGAATGTTTTCGTTATTTATAATTTGATTTGTGGGTTGATTTGTAGGTTGATTTTCATTTGAATATGGAGTTTCCACATGTAATTCTTTTATATTTTGAATATCTTCCAAATTTATATTTTTTGATATTGGTGTATAAGATGATGCATTATATGATAATTTACATTTATTGTAAATGGTTTTAGTCGGTCTAGGAACGCGAATAATTTTACAACAGTTTAAAATGCTATCCGGTAAAAAACTCACTTCTTCCGTAATTATCAAAAATTTAATATTGATATGATTGTTTATTGATTGCATATAACTATAAAAATTTTCTACTAATTCATTATGTATTTCATGAAAATTTTTACAGACAATTATACCTGATTTATCTGTCTTTGATGATACAATATCCACAATTTGTTGATATATATCATGCCATAATAATTTTGCATTACACCCTAGTAACGCCATATCTATTTCATAGTGAATATCACTTATTTTAAATAAAAACTGTTTCTTATCAAATGATATTGTCAATTTTTTTTCATATTTTAAATTGGATGGACTATAACGTTTAATCAAAGACAACATTTGCGTATATTTTCCAACACCAGATGGTCCATACAATATAATATTGTTTAATTCGCTTATTTTTTTTGGAAGTGTTTTGTATATTTTTTCTAATTTTGTATGCATATTCATTTTTTTATTGGATATAATATACTCTTCATAATGTGTATCATAAAATTTCATTGTTATGTGTATGTGTTGTTATACTATTTGGTGTATATTCTTTATTTGTTATTTTTAACTAATAAAATAAACAGAATTATATCTTCAATTGAACAAAATACTTAAAATTATTACTGTAAAATATATACACATACGAGATAAATATTTATATATAACCAAAACATAAAAACACATAAAACAAACACATAAAAATGAATCTAATTAGTTATATCGATAATTACAAAGAAGATTATGTATATTTTAGCGATCCTATTTATAATACAATCATAAACATACCGAATAGCAAATTTATACGTATTTTATATTCTACAAAAGAAGTTATATTAAATGGTATATATATTTACATACTATTAAATGATGTTGTTTTAGAAAAATATTATAATAAATACAAATGCATTTTTTCTATGAGCCTTCAAAATAAAGAAATTATTGACAAAATAAAACAAATAGAGTATAATTTATTAAAAAAATACAAACATATTTGTAATAATAAAACACCTCAATATAAAATAAGTGACCAATTGCGCACTGGGTTTATTAAAATATTCAATAATGTTACTTCAAAATACAATTGCAATAATTTTTTATTGAAAATTTCTGGAATTTGGGAAACCACGAATGAATATGGTATCACGTTTAAATTTTCTGCTATTTAAATTGATTGGTTTTTATGAGGAGGTTGAGGATGAGGACGATGTAGTAGTTGAAACTGGTACAGTTGGTGGCAAAGGACATGTTATACAATCCACTGGATAATCGACTACCACTATTTTAATTATTCTTATTATATAAAAATTAACTATAGATATTAAAACCAAAAATGCGTTGTATAATGGATTAATTATCCCATTTGTACTCGAATTTATACCATAATAAATAAGGGATGTTTGAATAATTGTTAATATTATAAATATTTTACTAAATATATTGTAATCATTATTTATATTTCCACTTGTAATAATTGATTTATTTACTGTTATTAAATATAATAAATATCCTAGATTAAGAACCATTAAAAAAAATGGTAATACTAATACTATAACTCTACCAAACCAGTTTATTTTACTATTCATACCACTGCTCATTTTACGAGCATTATATATATTATGTAATACGAACCCAAATAATAAACTTATACCAACTATTAAGAGTGAATAGGATGCTACTGCTGTCATATATGAGGATGATCCAACTCCCATCATGAAAAAGGCAATTAATCCTGTTATTGCTCCACTAAATAATAATACTACACATAGAATTTCAAATATCGATTTTGCACCTACCATAGAGGATGTAGAAATAAACATCCAATACAATAAAAATAAAAATATGAATGTTTTAAAGAAGCTCATGATATTGAATATTTATAATGGATAATGGATATTTTATTTTATATAATAATATATTATTATATAAAAATAATATATACACGTCAATATTATATAAATATTATTATATAGGTATTACAATAAAATGTCATACAATTTAAATATTACACACCCGCTAATTGAAAATGCACAAAAATACACTTATTATAGAAAATGTTTATCTATTCATTCTGAAGATCGTGATTATTTAAAATACCCATCATCTAGTGAGTTTGAAATTACTTTACCTCAAGATTATTTAAATGTTCAATCTGTAAAACTTTCATCATGGTCGTTCCCATATAATATGAATGTATTTTCAGGTTCTCAAAAAAATATAACAATGACGTTTAAAATAAACAAACCATATAATCCCGGAGAATTTGATCAACCCAACGTTTTACAAAATGCTATATTCGCCGGATTATACAGCTATTATAACGATGGTAAGGAGTTTATTTTTGTAATAGAATCTGGTAATTATACACCTTTATTAATGGTTACTGAACTAAAAAATAAAATGAATCAGGCTGTAACTCTTTATTTATTAGAATATTTTTTGAAACACTATCCTGAATTAATAGCTGAATTTGAATTAGCAGGAGGTTATTCTAGTTTTGTTCTTGCTTACAATGAAGTTGAAGAGAAAATATGGTTTGGTAATATATGTGATGGGTTTATATTGACGAATGAGACATCCAATCTCGCGCAACTTCAAGTAAATGCGTGTGATTTTCATAGAACCAATTCTGTTCCTAGTTTTTCTGATTCTGGATTACCAGGACGGTTAGGTTTTACCAGATGTAATAGTGAATCTATTAAAGTTTTAAACAAGAATGAGATTCGATTCTATTATGGCGATGTTAATAGTCCTGATGATAAAGGTTATTGGTTGAAACCAGATCCTACTTTGGTAGGAAGCACCTGTTATTTTGTTAAACCACTTTATAAAATTAACATTTATCAAAATATTTGTTTTTATGTTGATATTCAACTATTAAATTGCATAGATGAAATAGCACCTTATAATATATCTAATTTTACCATTCACAATACTCAAAACAATGGGTTGGTAAATTCATCCTTTGCAAAAATATCATCTCAAAATTTTGCGAATAATAATCTTACGAATTTTTTTGAATACGCCAGTATTCCGTATAAATATTTTGATCCTCCTGCAGAAAGAATTCGTAAATTATCTATTAAAATACGAAACCACGACGGCACTTTAGTGAATTTTAACAATTTGCCATTCACGTTTACATTAGAATTTGGGTTAATGGCTAATTCAGCATTAAAGGAATATAAGGAGTATGTCCCTAGGGCGAATTAGCTTGTTATTTATCTTCTTTTTGCTGTTCTTTTTCATCTTCTTTTTGTTCTTCTTTTTGCTTTTCTTTTTCATCTTCTTTTTGCTGTTCTTTTTCATCTTCTTTTTGCTGTTCTTTTTCATCTTCGTTGTTTATTTTTTTATGCAATTCAATAAAACTATTATCAAAATATACAACATAACATTGATGTATTAATGATAATACAAAATATGATATATTAAAAATACAAAGTTGAATAACTGATAATAATAAATCTTGTATTTCAGTATTATTTGAATTTTTTATAAAATAATTTAATATTACAATTACTATACTTAGAAAAATAATGCTTGTTATACGTGTGTAAATTTTCTTTTTTGAAACTTCTATCTCTGTTTTAGATAATCCTGAAAAAATATTCACCTTTTTATCATCTATAATATTATTTTTTTTAAATAATTCAAATATAGGTCCATTAAATTCCCAACAACATATTTCTGTAATAGGAGAACATATACAATATAAAATAAATGATAAAATAATGTATTTTATTTTAAATGTATAACAATTAAGAAATATATTTAATAAACATATTAATGGTATTAATATAACTAATGAGAAAAAAAACGGCACCCCGGTATATGCATACCAGTCTATTAATGGTAGAAACCCACAAGAAAATAACAACCACAATATATCATATTTATTAGTTGCAGCAACAAATAAATAATAACAACTTACTATTATAAAAGTTGTTTTGACACATTCAATAACTCTTTCATTTTTATAAAAAAATAGTTCATCTAAATCATCAAACAATTTTAAAAAAAAACCTAGTAGTGCACATATTATATATTTATTTTTAACTAAGCACATATAAATTTTTTATATTTTTTAATATATTATTTTTAACGAGTTATTGTAAAATAAAAAATTATACATCTATGTGACAATTCTCTCGGATCCACTTTTTTACATTGTCTTCTGTTTCTTCCTGTATATTACCCTTGAATCCAGTCAATGAAATGAATCGGGGCTTTTTCATTTTTTGTGTTTTATAAAAAATGTAATTTCCATATTTACCATCTCGGATACTTAGGGTTTCGGTTATTTGACGTACTATTTTTGAGTCTGGGTTGGATGATTTCGGGTTTTCAGTTGTCCCAAACAAAATAGGTACAACTTCATCCAGTGTTATATTTGATATTGGTCTATTACCAAAACATTTGAGAGACTTTTTCATTTCACCGCAAATTGCATAGGTTCCGAATTTGCCTGATTTTATTATGATGTCATGTTGTTGATGTGGTTGTGCGGATGAGTCTTCCCATTTTCCTAGGTTATTTTCATTCGACTTTGAATTGGGTGAGGTGGTGTTGGTGTTTGCATCTACTAAATCGGTAAGTTTATATTCACCTCTTTTTAATTTTTCCATGTCCAGTTGTATATCTTTTCTTATAGACAAAAAGGTGATTTGTTCTTTTGGTTTTGGTTTTCTACCTCTCTTTGCTTTGTCTGGTGTTGTTGGTTCGGAGAGAAGTTCCTGGGTTTGGGGGGGTGGTAGAGTTGCAGGTTGGACACATTTAATAACAGGCCCATTTTTTGCAATTATATAATAGTGATTGTCATCTAATTTATATTCTATTTTTTTTGGTTTCATGATTGCTTTGGGTTTTGATAGTGAGGTGGATGTTTCGTCTGATTGTGGAACTGGTTTACCCGTAAAATCGACGAGGTCAGTTATTAAATCCAAACATTCTTTACAAACCTCATTGTAGTTTTTATCCCCCTTTGCTACTTTATCTAGATCATTCTCCATCCTTCCAGTGAAATCATAATCGAAGAGGGAGAGAAAATGGTTCTCCAAAAAATCCAACACAATCATACCGAGTGGTTGTATGACTAATTTCGATTTTTCATTTCCTATTTCTCTCGAGGTCTCTACCTCATATATGTCCGATGCAGTGCGAGTTTTATCATCGTATTCTATTTCATAGTCTTTGCACTCAATGGTTTGTCCTTTCACATCTTGTTTGACGGCATATTCTTTTTCTTGGATCTTATCAATCAACATGGAAAAAGTCGATGGACGACCTATTCCTTTCTCTTCTAATAGTTGAATCAATTTTGCCTCTGTATAATGCTGTTTTTGGTTTTTTATTGTCAGTGTTGCTGTAATCTTTTTGTATAAAACTGGTGTATCGATGGGAAGATGTAATAGATAAGTATAATGCTTTTCATTTTGAGATGGTTGTGTTGGAGAGAAAGAAGGATCTGCAATCTTCCATCCTGGGAAAATTAGCTGTTCTGTATGATATTTATAGTAATGGGGTGTTGTAGTAGCAGTGGAATGGATTTGGATCTTTGCTGTAAAACTAAAGTACTCGGCATTTGACATGCAACTTTGTAAGGTATTTCTCCAAATTAATTTATACATCTTTTTCTCTCGAGGAGAGAATTTATCAGAATCAATTTGTTGCATTTTTATATTGGTTGGTCTTATGGCTTCATGCGCTCCACCAATTGTATCGTTGGTCTTGGTTTTTGTTTTTGCGTTGGTTTTGGATTGTTTTGTTTTTTTGGGTGGGGATTGGGGTTGAGATTTGGTGTTGTTTGTGGTTGCGGACGTGGTGTCCTCACCTAATAAATGCATATTGATATTTGGATTTAGGTATTTTTCGTCATATTTTTGTAATATGTATTCTTTTGCGGTTTCTATAAACTCGCCACTATATTTGTTACTATCGGTTCGCATATACGTAATATAACCCGCTTCGTATAGTTTTTGACATATTTTCATTGTTTCTTTGGGTGACACGTGTAATTCATTACTGGATACTTGTTGCAATCTCGACGTTGTAAATGGTTGTGGCGGTGTTTTGAATGTTCTCTCTGGGTTTGTGCGAGTGTATATGTGGTTATTTGCATTATTGGCGGAATATTCTAAAAAATCCAATACGGGTTCATCCTGGTTTGCAGTAGGAATATCTTGGTTTAATTCGAATGGTATGCATTGATTTGTGAAATAACCGGTTATTTTGTATACTTTTGTTCCAGGGTTTGTGCGGATTTCTTTTTCATTATCATATAACAGACGGAGTGCGGGTGTTTGACATCTACCAGCGGAGAGAGCGTTTTTAGAGTTGTATGCTATGTATTTCCATAATAGTGGAGAGATGTGAAATCCAACAAAAAGATCGATCATTTGACGCGCTTGTTGAGCATAAACAATATTCATATTTATCGTGGATGGATTGCGCATGGATTGTTCTATGGCGGATTTGGTAATTTCATGGAAAATAATGCGCTTGGTTGAATCTGGGTTTAATTTGAAAAGCATACAAATATGCCATGCTATGGCTTCGCCTTCTCTATCATCATCTGTTGCTAGAATGACTTCTCTCGCATTGGTGATTTCTTTTCTTAAAACTTCAATGTGCTTTTTCTTGATTGCGTTGTCGATGATCGTGAATTGAGGTGTGAATGTTGCGTCGGTTATTTGAATATTTTTCAGTGTGTTTAATTCTCTCAAATGACCGTAACTAGCCATGCACTTGTATCCGGGACCTAAGTATTCTTCGATTTTTTTACACTTTGCAGGGGATTCCACAATAACGAGCGTTTTTTGTATTGATGCGTATTTATTTGACATTTTGTGGTTTATTATAATAGATATTTTCTTGTTTGTAGGAGGAGACCTATTATAATAATTATGGTTTAATTTTTAAGTTGGTATCTTTGTGATTTCTTTGTGTGTTTTATCTGTGTTTTCTTTGTGTTTTATTTGGTTTTCTATTATTTTTTGATTTATTGTGTTTTTTGGATTTGCGGTTGGTTTTGTTTTTGTTTTTGTTTTTGTTTTTGCGGTTATATGATTTGTATTTTTTGTGTTGTTTGCGTTTGTTTTTTCTGGTACCGCCATAATTGGGAACATACCCTATAGGGTTTTGTCCTCTTCGTTCAGCCAATATTTCATCTTTTTTATCTCTTTGTCTTTGAGTTGCTCCTTCCGCTCTTTTCGCTCTTGCATCAATACCTTTCTTAAATTTATTTGGAGAAAATAAATTTTGTACAGCAGGTAAGAAATTCCATCTAGGAGATTTCGATGGATCATCTTCATTGTCACTATTATCGCTCATTTGACTATTTGGTGGAGAGTATTGAATATTTCTGTTTCCATATTTATCATAACCACTATCATAACCACTTTCATCACCACTTTCATCACCACTATCATGATACCCAGTATTATTATCACTAATTCTAGTTGGAGATACTAGTTGTTCTTGGTATTGATATTGTTTATCATATATATCACTAAAATACCCAATAAAATTATCTAAAAATGCAACACTTATAAATTCACCTTCATTTCTATCTATATCAAATTGATACTGATAGAATTGACGATTCATAAATCTTGGTACAAAGCTAAAATAAAGATCTTTAAAACCATAACCATTTTGTAAAATTTCATTCCTTAACAAATAATTATTAAATAATATAAAAAATAGGGGACTATTGGTATAATTTACAGATTCAGAAGATAACGGAGCCACTGTCATAACTTTCTTTAATTCTACATCTAAATTTGTATAACTTGCTACTATTTCATTTAATATGGTAACATTAAATTCGGGTAGTCCTCTAGGTTGTTTCGGTAAATAAACATATTTGGAAAATTCACTAATTATAATATTTATAATATATTTCAATTCATTTATCGAATCTAAACTATACAAAAAGCGTTCATCACCACCTAAATTAAAAATTATAAGTTCTTCTAACATTATATCTACATTGCATAAAATTTCGTTAATATATCTTGTATTTAGTTTTGAATTATTGTCAATTATATCCAATTCAAATAAAGGCATTGAATTTATTATATACCAATTTATTTGTCGAATACTTACATTGAAAGCATGATCTTGCAATGCACCACCCGATTGAATTTCGTAATTATCTATACTACCTCCTCTAATAGGTTGTGGTATATTACTATTACGTATCGAGTCCTGGCATCTTGTCATATACATATCATTATAATAACCTAATTCAGTAGCATATAAATTTAAATCTATTGGTGTAGTTGTATTAAGATAAAATATTGAAAATTGTGTTAACATATTAAATATAGGATTAGTAGAATAGTCTGTAGCTGGATCTGTAAATAATATTCCTTGTATTTTTAAAGCAGCAAAGAAAAAATTAACCATTATAACATTATTTGCATAATTTGTAGTCTGTGCTGTTCTAGAAGGTCTAACACCATTAACACCATCACTCCCTCTAGCCGTTTTATAACTTACTATTGTTTTAATACCTTTGTCTATTTTTTCCAAAGAATCATAATCATAAGAATTAGGGTAATGATTTTTTGATTCTATTGTTTTTGCAAAAAAATTGTCAGGTGTTACTAACTGACCCCATGGTTTTATTTTTCTATTTTCATCATATCGAATATTTAATATTTTTGATATTTTACTTATTTCTTCATTTGTAGCAATTTTTGTATTTGTCTCAGTAATTAATGAAGTTAAATTTACTTGTTGTTGTGACTGATCAATTATAATTACATCTTCATTATTTATAGTTATACTATAATCTTTTTCCTCAAATTTAAACAGTATAGGTGTAGGTGTTGTTGATATATTAGAATCTAAATTGTCTTTAACATAAGGTACTATATATTTTAATGCATTTTTCATAAAAAATAATGATAAAATCAACTCATTTATGGAAGAAAGGTCATTCCCTTTTGTTGCTTCAGTAATATTAACAATTGTGATTTCATTATAATCTGCATATAATTTTTTTATTTGTGAAATATAGTTACAAATTTTATCTAAAATCAAATTTCCTATATATGAAGATACACCTATTGTATCGCTTTTAAAACGAAATTTTTTTTCTACGGATGGTGTACACCTACTTAAAGTTTCTAAATCAGTAAAATTATGGTCTAATATTGGTAATTCATTTAATGAATCAATAGCATCTTCTATAGCATTAATATGAGAACTAATAATATTTAATAACGCATGTTGATTTGTTGGAAAACGGTATAATATAATGTCTTCGCCATTTATGTAAGCACAATTGACCTTTTCTAATCTTGTTTTGGTGCAACATAATCTATCTATTGATCCTAATATTATTTGTAATCCAGTTAATTTGTTACAGCAATCAGATGGATCCCAATCACCTCCACGCTTTATATCTAGTAATAATTTTTTATATTCATCTGAATTATTATTACGATTATTAAACGTATTATAGATATTATCAATTTTCATAATACTACTTGTTGATGGTAATGGAAATGTACCACCAGTATAATACATACAATTTGCCAAGTATGTTACACCTGGTCCTTGACTAATATTGTCATCATAGTTCAATGAAACGAGACTATTCGGTGAAATTTTTTCTATATTAAAATCAAAAGCTGTATTTTTTTTACCTGCGCCAAATTGATTATCTGTAAAATTAATATTGAAAATTCCATTAGTCAAAACATTACTCGTAGAATCATATCGGTCTGTTTGTGTTGTTGGAAATTTATATATTATACGTGTGGGAGATTTGTTAAAATGACCTATTGTAGTAGAAGCAGAATCTGATATATTTTGTGGTATAATTAAATTCTTACATTGAGTAAAATCTGCTAAAAATTTATTCATTATTCCAGAACCACCATCAAACGTAAAATTAATATCTACTTCAATACCTGGGTCTCTTTGAGGAAAATAAAATTTGGTTATGAATTCACCTATTTTTTTTTGATAACTAATTGGAAATGTCGCAAAACTTTCTCCATCATCAAATACTAATTCTATAATATCTATATCAGAAAGTTCTGTCAGAAGAAATGTATCTACATTTCCAGTACTAGTTATTTCGTTATATAAATCATTATAGGTATATTTCTTTCTTTTATTTGTTCTTAAATCTGCTTTATATTTTTGTTCGTAATATTCAACTGTATCTTCTTCTATATTACTAATTGATGATACTTTTCTATTGGTTAATTGTTCTATATAATCCATAATATTATCTGTATTATTATCTAAAACAATATTACCAATACCATTCAAACACTGATATGCAAATCTGGTTACATCTCTACTAATATCAGCTTTTAAATTTCCGGGTACTCTTGTACCTTTTAAAAAATCATGTATATTATCTATTATAGCTAATAATTTTTTTTCATTACTATATGTTGAAAAAAAATTTGCCATTTTTATTTGTTTTTATATATAGTGAGAGATTTTTATACAAATAATTACTCTTTATCAATCACTACCTCTCTCGCTATTTTTCGGATTATTTTTTCCTTGTTTTTCTCTCCACTCCCTGGTACACCTCCCATGGTTTCCATGATAATTAAATTATATTCATCTGATTTTTTGGAATCTGATTTCATACAATCTGGATATTTCTTTTGAAATTCTGGTAATAATCCCAGGTTTTTACTGACAACACTACTAATCACCTGTTTTATCTTCTGCTTTTCATCATTCTCTTTCTCCCATTTATCCTGATCCTTCACATACATGATTTCTCTCTTTATATCACTGCAATGTACGGGGCGCTTTTCTATATCCAACGCCCTGAGATTTTTGATTATTATTTTTGATATACCTTCCACATATCCCAACTGTCCAATGTTTTCTAAATCAGATAGTTGGAGAGAAATATTGTCAATAAACTCGGATAAGTTCATTGCATCTTTACATTTCTCATTCAGAAAAACCTGCAAATTAAATGTTTTATTATTGCAGTTTGTCTGATTGATGTTGTTTTGATTTATATTGTTATTTACAATCGAATTTACATCATTATTTGTTTTACATACTGCTTCTATCATTTGTTTTTGCAATTCCTGATTTGATTTCATTATATCAATTAAAATATTTGTAATAGCTTCATAATTATTATTTTTACTGTCTTCTAATGACGTTTTATTTTCATGTATATAATTACATTTTTTTTGATGTCGCCATAAACCAGAATATGATTTAAATTTTTTTCCACATTCACAATTGTTTTTGTCCGACTCGATTTTCTCGATTGACATTATTACCATTTCATTGCTTAAATGTTTTTTCGTCATAGAATGTTTTTTCCAATCACTCAAATAACAGCATACATAGTCACATTTTTTACAAAAATATTTACTCTCGATTTTCTCGATTTTCTCGATTGCCATTATTGCTAAAATAGCAGTATATAAAATCGTGAAAAATTAAACGCACCATTTTCAAAAAAATTTATGCTAACAAATACAAAATTATAATTTTGGTAACCACTGCTTAATTTTCAATTATGGTAACAAAACACGTTTTTTTCAAAAGTCTTTTTATAAAACAGAAATTGGACATTTATTTTTGTCCATTTTTTATTTTCCAAAAAACTTTTGTGAATTTTATTTCACTTTTTTGAAAAATGATATGGGTGGAAGCTTCCCCATTCGATAAAATCAAAATATTACTTTGTTTTATAAATATATGACACATAACCAATCAAATAATAAAAAATCCAAAAAAGAAAAAAATACCGAAAACGAAACAAACATTGTTGTTTCAAGATACAAAAAAAACGTAGATTTTGTTTATCGAATCAACAACAACCAAAACATCAATGTTTTGATTTATGATAAAGAAAATCCTGATAATCCATTGAATATCCCTGTTAATAAGGGAAATGAAGCTTCTGTATATTTAAAATATATTATTGATCTTTATGACAATCTATCAGATTACACCTTTTTTATTCACGATGATGAGTATGCATGGCATCATTCAGGAAGCTTAATCGATAAATATAAAGAAGCGGTTGCTAGCAAAAAAAAATATTATAATATTAATGACAAATGTAGTAATTCGCTGAATGGTGTACTACGTGAATGCGAAAAATCGGGATGGTTAAGTGATTTTCTAGGTTGGTATAAACAGTTTCTACACGATTACATGCCATTTAACAAATTAGATTTTGAAACTTCCTATAGAAATAGTGCACAGTTTTTAGTACACAAAGACATCATAAGAAAATTACCCAAAAAGTTATATATTGATCTATATGAGTGGATTATAACTACAAATCTACCAAGCAGTCAAAGTGGTAGATACTTAGAATGGACGTGGCATATATTATGGGATACATATGTAAATTTAGAAAACAGGGATAAAATAAAAAGAAATTATTACTTGTCAATAACTACCTCTTTTGCTATTCTTTTTACTATTTTTTCCTTATTTTTTATTCCTGCTTCTGCGCCACCAGCCATCGCTTCCATGATAATTTGATTGTATTCATCCGATTTTTTCGATTCTGGATTCATGCACTCTGGATATTTTTTTTGAAATTCTGGTAATAATCCCAGGTTTTTACTGACAACACTACTAATCACCTGTTTTATCTTCTGCTTTTCGTCATTTTCTTTCTCCCATTTATCTTTATCTTTTACGTATATGATTTCTCTCTTTATATCACTGCAATGGACCGGTCGTTTCTCGACATCTAATGCTCTCAAATTTTTTATGATTATTTTTGATATACCTTCTACATATCCCAGGTGTCCTAGGGTTTCTAAATCACCCAACTGGAGAGAAATATTCTCAATAAACTCGGAGATATTCATTGCATCTTTGCATGTTTCGTTGAGAAAAAACTGCAAATTGAATGTTTTGTTGTTGCTGTTAGTTTGATTGATGTTGTGTTGGTTAATGGTATTAATATTTGTATTACTAACGACACTATTTTTCATCATATCCATCATCATTTTATTTTGTTCTACCAATAAATTTTTGAATTCACTGTTCTCTTTCATCAAAAGCAGTACTATATCCTCTTTGTTTATAATCAAGTTATCAGGTTTGTCTAATTCATTCGTACATTTTTGTTGGTGCTTCCATAAACCTGATTTCGCTTTATATTTTTTACCACATAAACACTCGTGTGATTTGTTCTCGTTTTCGTCGTTTTTGTCATGATAATTAGTTTCCAAAAGCTTCCGTTTATGTTTATCAGTTAAAATATGTCTATTCCAATCACAAATATAAGAGCATATAAACTTGCATTTTTTACATTCAAACAATTTCTCGTTTTTTACTCGTAAAACGGTTTCCATTTGTTCCTAAATAGAGAACAGAAAAAACGAGTGAATTTCAAACGCATTGTTTTCAAAAAAAATATGGTAACAAATACAAAATTAAAATTTTGGTAACCACTGCTTAATTTTCAATTATGGTCACAAAAATAGTTTTTCGCAAAAAGTTTTTTAGAAAACAGAAAATGGACATTTATTTTTGTCCATTTTTTCATTTTCCAAAAAACTTTTGTGAAAATTTTCTTTGTTTTATTTCTCTTTATACGCCACCACCCATTGCATCCACACTAATTTGATTGTTGTATTACTATATAATTTATAAAAATTAGGCCTCTCAATGTTTTATATGGTGTGATGTATATGTTGTAAAACTTCAATCATTTGTTTATGCAAATCTATATTTTGTTTTTGCAATTCATTATTTTTTTTTAAAATATCCAAAACCATATATGTTAATTCAATATTTGATAATGATTCTTCATCATTTATAATAATATTTTTATCTATATCAGGTTTATTTGTTTCATTCTTGGCGCACTTCTGTTGGTGTTTCCACAAACCTGATGACGCTTTATATTTCTTACCGCAATCACATGTATATATATTGTTTATGTTTTGTTTTTGATTATATTCATATATGTTATGTAAATGTTTTTTTCTTAACAAATGTCTAGTCATATCGCTTTTAATATTACATGCAAAGTTACATTTTTCGCAATTAAATTTATAATTTGTTTGTTCGTCAGATATATTTTTGTTGTGTTTATTACTCTTCATATGATTTTCAAATTGTTGTCTTGTGCAACATTGTACATTACATGTAGAACAAAATTTTTCTGTTTTATCAACATATGGAGGGTTACTATTTAATGATGTGTTTAATAATTTATAATGCTCGTGTTCTTTTATTCTTGCTTCTGTTGCATCTTTACAATTGTATTTTGCAATTTCTATCATATCCCAATTATCCCATCCTCCATTATCACGTATTACTTTATAAATTTTTTCCTCATTTTTTATATTGTTACTAGATATTTTGTGTTGATATTTTCTTTTGGTAAAATTAGTTGTATGACCTACATAAACATCAGTCACATTTATATTCTTACAGTATATTTTATATATAATAGTATTAGAGTAATCGATCAACTCTTTTGGCATATTATAATATGCTATAATATTTATTTTTAAGTTTTTTAATCTTATAATATCTTATTATGATTTTTTTCTTATTTTTTTTGATGTGACTGAAAAATGGACATATAATTATATTTTTTGCATGACTGCATATTATCATGTTGTAAATGATATTTCAATTATTTTTGTATTTTTTGATGTGTTAATTCAACAAAATGGAATGTGATTTTTAATTTTTTTGCAAATTTGTTTTTTTGCAATGAATTTGTAAATCCACATGAATCCCATCAACGTTATTATGGAAAATCCAATGACCGCGGAAATTGCAATGTTAAATTGACTCTTGCATTTTATAGAATATTTTTGATGTGTTATATAATAATATACAGTTAGCATTGGAAATATAATGACTCTGAACGCAACAAACAATATGTAGAACATGATGCTAATAATTTTATTAATTGAATTTGTTTTATCAATAGCCAGTCGGTTTAATGTTAAAACCACTGTTTGAATTTCTACCGTGAGGGCAAGTCCTGCATGCCATTCGAATTCTTTTTCTATAATAGGGGACAAACATATTATAAATGTGATACCGTGATGTATTAATAGATCGCGTGGTTTACTAACTACACAGTCTGGAAAATAATATATTATTATAGTATCGAGAACAATATATCCCATAAATGAATATAATATTATGGGAAACAATGGAATTGTTAGGTAGTCGTATACATCACTAATAACAAGCAACAAATAAATTGCGTTTAATATAGAAATAATAGAGAGAATACTAACATTGAATATGTCGTGTAATAAAACGTTTATATTTGGGTTTGGACTGATATGATAAATCCTCCTGTTGTTTATTTGTTGACTTTGTGGTTGCATTTTATATTAGTTTTGTATGTTGTTTTCTGTTTGTCTTGGTTTTTAGTTTGATGAAAAAAAACAATAACAATATAAATCAATTTTTTTATTTTTTTTGTTTAGGTGTATTCAGAATGCATGACATTTGCAGATGATTCTTCTTTGTTTTACTATATTTGTACTTGAAGTATATTCATTAATATAATCTCCGCAACTGTTGCATGTATCACTAATTATATGTATCTTTGGTAATTCGTCATCTAACGTATGAAATACGACTCCCCAATGACAATGTAAATTATTTGTCCCTGTATAATTGAATCGATAAAATAAGAATACCTTTTCCATGATATAATTCACCTCTCTCTGGCATTCTTTTACACCCTGAATAGTATTATACGTTTTTATATCATAAAAAGCATAACTTTTTATAATATCGATTAATTCGTTTGCGACGTTTTTTTGGTTACCAATTGCATTCAATAACAATTGTTTTTGGACTGATGTTGATGTTGATGTTGTCATTTTTTGGTTTGATTCAGTTTGTTTCAATATTGTTTGTTTTATATAATAACGAAAACATAAACAAATTTGGTTTCAATTTTTTATTGTTTTATAACATTTCACGTGTTTTTACGGTTTCTCACATTTTTATGATAATATTTTCCCAATCATCGATTCGTTTTTTTGCCATTGCATGCAATATTTGTGATTCGAATTTTGCATAATCGGTTATAAAAAGTCCGTGTTCGTTGTGCTTAAAAACTCGATTTTCAAATAAATTTTTGGCATCATCAAACGCATCATAAAAATCAAAATTATGCCGATTTAGTTCGAATATCATACTACGATCAAAATCATATGCGCTTAATAAATCAGCTTCTCGGACAATGTGATACGCAAATTGATATTTACCCAGATCAGGAAATCCGTACTTTTTTACAGTAGAATAGGACATGGTAGATATGATTTCTTTAGTGACGCCCAATTCTTCAAATGTAAGTTTATCTTGTAGGAAATTTTCAATTTCTTTTATGCCTTCATCTTGATTCATATATTTTTTATCGCACATGTCATGAACAATTGCTGATGTGTAAATAATGCGTTCATATTCTTGGATAGGCGGATATTTATACAATTCATTTTTGTATATGTTATGTGCGAAATTAAGAACATTCATACTATGTGTTAAACCATGCGATTCATCGATGCTGTATTTTAGTGAAGTTGTTAATACGAATTTTAGTAGTTTTGTTATTAGCATCTTTTGCAGTGTATATATTATGATTATATTATCTTTATGTTATATTTTTATCTAGTTTATATTGTGTTATGACGTGGATTATGACGTGGTCTTTGCATTCTTGAATTCTTTCCATGACATGGTTGTAACTGCTTGTTTAATAACAGGTTTCATAGTTTCGGTTTCTTTATCTAGTTTTTCAGCTTTCTTTAACGCGCTATCGATATATAATTCTTTTAGCAATGTACCAACTGCAAAAGATCCTTCATGTTGATCTAATTCGCCTCCTTCAATTTGTTCTAATACTCCTAAAAATCGATTAAGAATATCAAGATCGATTTCATCTTTACGTACTTTGTTGTATATGTCGGTATAATATGTGCATAAAAAATTACACTCAACAATACACTCTAAATGTGCGGATTCCATGTCACCAGGATATTTATTTTTGATTTCAATGACTTTTTGTATCTCTTTACGTAAAATTTCACTGTGTTTTAATTTGCGTATTAATTCTGTTTGATCTTCTACATTGTTTGCTTTGATCATTTTTTGAAGTTGTAATCTAGCATTATCATCCATTTTTGTTGGTTTAGTAATATTAATAGTAATATATTTATTTCTTTAAATTTTATTTTTTAGATGTAATATATAGATAGTTTAATAATTGAAATGATAAAAAATAATAATGCGCAAGCTTTTCCACTACCAACAAAAATGTCGCAACCAACCACACCAGTTGATCAAACCGGTGTAAGAAATGCAACAAATACACATAAAGGAGGAAAAAGAAAACAATATGGTGGTGCATACACTTTTCCAACATTACAAACAACATATACTAGTGTATCGGGACCAAATGCAACTCCTCAGGCTACTGCTAATAATAACGCTATGACTGCTACTACTGCTAGTACTCAAGCTAGTGGTGATCCCCCAGCAAATAGTCCACCTGGTACTGGATGGAATACTCCTGGATTGTTTAGTACTCCGAATACCTCAGGAGGTGGTAGACGCCGAAAATCCCGAAAATCCCGAAAATCCCGAAAATCTAGAAAATCCCGAAAATCCCGAAAATCTAGAAAACATAAAAGAAGAAACACATACAAAAAATAATAATATATATAAATATGCCGTCAGGTAAAAATTGGTTAATATTTTTATATATTAATTTAGCATTTGTTATATTGATATCTTCTGTTTATACGCTGTTATACATAAGTAATATCACGAATAATTGGTCTCAATATCGATGTGATGCAATTTTAATGCCTTTTGCTGGTTTAATAATGCAATCTACTTTACCTCCTGGAACTACCCAATCACAATACACACAACAAAATTTTCAGTATTGCACACAAAATATGATGTCCGACTCAATGGGCGACTTCTTACAACCGCTTGAATATAACAGTCAACTTGCAGCATCAAATGCATCAAATACAAGTAATTCACTTAATACAGCACGTCAAAATTCAACCAATGTTAGAAATTCAACAAATAGCATTACACAAAATTTAGGCAATGTATTTACAAATGCTAGTGCTAACTCAAAGACAATATCTGGTTATACATCATCTGGAGTTGGTAAAGCGGATTCTATAGCTACATCCAGTCGAAATTCTATTAGTTCAAATATAACAGCTATAAAAAGTCAACCAAAATAATTTTAAAAGGTGTAAAATATAAAAGGTCTACAGAAGTGAACGATACAAGTAAAAATAAATAATATTTACTGTAAAATATTATTTATTATATATAGTAATACCATTATATACTATATATATGAATAAAGACGATTTTATTAATATAGGAGAAAGTGTTAAAAATTTGAAAGGTATATACAAAAAAACTACCTATTTTAAAAGTTATGGCACTTCCATTTTTTTATTTATTTTGATAACATTTTTTTTCTTTCTATTTTTTTCATATTACAATATCAAGAACAATATTCATAAATATCAATCTGATCCATCTGAATATAGATGTCATCCTAGTGTAATGCCGTTTGCAGGATATATTTATCCACACCCAGGAATGACAAATAGTCAGTATAACAGATCAAATATTATGTATTGTATGAAACTAGTATTGAAAGATATGCTAGGTGAAATTTTGCTTCCACTTGAATACATTTCACAACTTACAGTAAATATTCAATCAATGAATTTTGGGTCGTTGAATTTTTTGCGAGTTATATTTAGCGATATTCGAAATGCATTGAGTGGAGTTTTTACAATGTTTTTTAATTTATTAGGAAATTTATTTGCATCTATTAATTATATATTAATTTATTTATCAAGTGCATTTATTAAAACAATAACTATACCTTTGATAGTAATTTATGCAGGTGATACACTTATTTATTGTATGAGAATACTGGCAAAAAGGTTTTTAACGTGGGTAATAACAACATTGACAATTTTAGGGATTTTTATCACAACATTATTTACTGTTGTATTTATTATTAATTTTATTGTAACGGATGCAGTTCCAATTGTAGGTGAATTTTTGGCTCCATTAGTGGCTACTACTACTGCCATGGCAGCCGCCTCAATATTTTTAGTAACATATGTAGTAATTGCAGTTATTTATGGAGTAATTGCACATGCTGTGATGGTAGGGTTAAAAATTACAGCTGAAGTAGCACCACCACCACCTAAATTAAGAGCACCAAACATGCGTGATAGAAAAAGATAAAAAATGATAGTATAAATTGATAATTACTATATATCTTTTTTCTAGATGTAATATATAAAATTATGAAATTTAATTTGAAAAGCTTTAGATTAGGCGATTTTTTAAGTAAAAGAATAAATACAATATTATTAATTGTTATTTTAATTATAATATTAACTGGGCATGTAGTATGTTCATGCTCAAGAGTGAGTGCTAGTAAAGTTGTTGAGAAAATAACAGGAATGGGACCAAATGGACCAGCAATGGGATCAAATGGACCAGCAATGGGACCAAATTTGGACCCAAAACAACAATTAAAAGTAAATGCAGTTAAGAAAGCAGTTAAGAAAGTAGTCCAATCAAAGGAAGGTTTTGTAGGAGCAAACACAAACTACGGTCAATCCGCTCCATATCTTTTAGGTAGTAAAAGTGGAACTGTTGCACTAGACACAAACAGTTGGAATCAACCAGATTTAGTAGTTAAATGTGACGGTAGTTATGGTAAAGGTGTAGCCGATATTTTAGGCCGTCCAAAGCAACCAATTCCATTAAGAGAGGGTGAATTAGATATATTTGCAACAACACCATTTAAACCAGAATGTTGTCCAAATTTTTATTCTAATTCTAGTGGTTGCGCATGTATGACAACCGATCAATATAATTATGTTGTAACTCGAGGCGGAAACAATGTTCCTTATTCTGAATATTAAGTTAACTTTATGATATATTAGTCAATTGTTGATATAACATTGTCATAGCATCTTTAACAGATAATTCAATATTTGAATTTTTTTTATAATTACGAATAAAATTCAAAATTTCATGTTTTGCTAATATGCGAAAATAAAAATAGTCCATTTTTGACCACCATAAATTAGGTTTATCATAATAATATTCGTTATCATCTATGGATTCAATAATAAAAATGTCGTGCAAATGACTAAACGAAACGGTTTTATTCTTATTACACGTTTCAATATTTGTAATAATTTCTTCTACTATTTCTTCTACAATTGGTATTATATTATCATTCATTATTTACGGCTCATAATATATAGTCGGTATATTTATTTAGTTTTTTTGTTGTATATTGTGGATGCATAAAAAAAGTTGTTTTAGTTATAAATTACATAATTACAAATTACTCTCAATCCTTACACAAATTAAACATACATTCCCTTAATTGCCATATTATCATCCCGTTCCTTTTTAATCATTTTATCTACCACATCTTTTGTTATTGTAAATGGAAATTCTACTTTCATGGACATATCTTCTTCGAATAAATTGGACCCTGGTTTCATCAATCTGTAAAGATTCAATTTGGTGTGAATAATTTCCAAACATCTTTTTAATGATCGAACACCATCTTCTTTGTTGCAATGATTTTCAATAATATAATGAATCGATTCTTCTGGTAATATAATTTCATCATTGTTGAATTTGACTTGCTCTTGAATTTTTGGTAACAAATACTGATAAGAGATAACAGTCTTTTGCTTTTTGTCATAACCCTTGGTTTGTATTGAATACATACGATCGCGTAAAATAGGATTTACTTTGGATTCGTCATTGTAACTGAATATAAATAAACATTTGCTTAAATCGAAATCAATATCCGCGAAATATTTATCATGAAATTGACTATTTTGAGAAGTATCTGTTAAATGTGTTAATATTCCTGCAATTTCTTCACCTTTTGGAGTATCACTAATTTTATCCAACTCATCAAAATATATTACTGGATTCATGCATTTACTGTCAATAATGATCTGGACGATTTTACCCCAAACACTGCCTTCATAAGTATAAGAGTGGCCTTCTAGGAAAGAACTGTCTGTTGCACCACCTAGTGCGATAAATGCGAAAGGTCGGTTCAAAATCTTACTGATACCTTCTTTGACAATGGATGTTTTTCCAGTACCCATAGGACCCTTGATTGCAATAGCTGTTCCGATAGCATTTGGATTGGTAATAAGCTGACCCAACATTTGCATAATTTGCATTTTAGCATCATTTAAACCATAAACGGCGTCATTGAGTGTTTTTTGTGCTTGTTCCATAAATTCATGACATTTTTCTACACCGTCTGTTATATTGACTGGAAGTGTTCTGTAATTACCGAAAGGAATGGACATAAAAGTATCGATCCAACTCTTTAATTTTGAATATTCACCGCTTCCAGGTTCAGCATAACGAAGAGCATTTACCTTTTTCATTGCAATTGCCTTGAATTGAATTGGAATATCGGATTCTAATATAGAAATGCGATATGGTTTTTCGATTCTGGTTATTTTATTGATTTGACGTAATTCTTTGATTAAACTTTTCTGTTCAGGAATAGGCATTTTATCGAATATTTCTTTATCATTCATCGTGTTTTTATTGCGAATTATATGATTGAAAATGCGCGAGTTTTTTTCAGATTGACGTGTTTTGCGTTTCTCTTCCATTTTTTTCTCGTATTTCAATCGTTTTTCGCATGCTTTTAAACATGTTTTTGCAATTTCTGAATTGGAAGTTTTGCAAATTTCTTGCAATTGTTTTAATAGTTCTTCGTCGCTTTTATCTTTGTTTTCTTTGTTGCTTAAAATCTCGAGAGTTTTTTCCGCTATTGCTTTTTTATCTGGTTTTTCTTTTGGTACAGATTTAGTTTTTTCTTCTTTGGTTTTGTCTTTTGATTTATCTTTGGTTTTATCCTTGGATTTATCTTTGGTTTTATCCTTGGATTTACCACGTTTTTTCTTCAATAATTCTTCATCAGCATCAGATTCTGTTTCACTTTCACTGCATTCTGAAACATCTTCATCTACATCTTCATCTTCAGTTTCATAAAATTCATCTTCGTATTGCTCATCTAGATCATCTTCTTCATATTCGTAATTATCATCTCCACCAATAGTTAATATAATATTTACGTTGTTTGATTTATCATCTTCTTCGTCATCATCGTCTTCATCATCTTCTTCACTTTCATATTTACTCTTGCGATTTTTGGATTTTGAAGATTTTGATTCGCGTTTGGATTTAGTTGGAGCTTTTGATTTAGCTTTTTTGTGTTTTACTTCCTCCTCTTCGTCATCATCAGAAGATTCGCTGTCAGAAGATTCATCTTTTCTACTTTTTTTTGCATTTTTTTTTATTTTATCACCTAATTTAACGGTTTTGTCCAAATGTTTTGATGGAAACATTTTTTTCAAAAAACATCTATATTCGTGCGAATCGAGTGATTCTTCTTCATCTTCTTCTGGATCGTATTCTTCTTCATCATCATAATCATCATCATCATCAGTAGACCATTCAGAATCAGAACCTAATTCAATATCAGAGTCTTCATCACTGGATTCATCAAGTTTTCTGTTTTTGGATTTATCCGAAGTTTTTGATAACAACTTTGATTTTGATGCAACAGATGTTTTAATTTGTTTGACCATTTTAATATCTAGTAAATTTATTAATATGTAACAAAATAGTATTATATTTAGGAGTATCAAATGAATTGTTTTTCTATTTAGTTATTTTATTTATTTTGAAATCAATTTTTTTATTAAATCGATTTTTTATAAATATTTTAATAAAAATATTTTATTAATATTTATTATAATTATATAATATAATTATAATAAATATTAATCATGTCAGCAATTAATGTATATTTACCTTCGCTTGATTTTACTGTTGATTTATCAGGTATAACATTACTTCCTTACATAGAACCAGTAGTTGATACAACTAAATGGGATATAACAATTGGATACGATATATCAGTTAATTTAATTAAAAATACATTCATTTTTGGTATATCAGGTGAAATAGATGCTAGTAACAATAATCCTATTATTAATGCTACGTCAGTTTTAACAGATGATTTAATTTTTATTGTTACACCAGACGGATTAACACAGTTAAAAAATAGCATAACAGCAACTTTTTCAAATACATTATCGAGTACTTATTTAACTAGTAGTAATTATGATCCTAGTTTAAATAATTGTAATCCACCAGCATTTTGGTTAAATATCGGGTACAATAGTTTTACAAGTGCTTATAATTATTCTCAAGATATGTCTGGTGTTACTGTTAGTGAATTTATGGCGTTTTCAATATCGCAAGATCAATTCAATACATATGAAGCTATAAGTGTGTGGAATAATTTGAATAATTTTTATACAAATACTAATACTGCTATTACAAATGGATTCATACAAGATTTGAGTTCTATGTATGGTAATTGGTGTACTACAACTGATTCGTCTGCAAATCCTAGTTCTATATTTAATAATTATAATTCAAATAACCAAAGCAATTTATATGTGGATAACATTTTAATACCACCGTTTGTGTATTCATTAAATCAAGATATTTCTACTAATCCTATAGATTATATTGATAATCCAAGTAAATTAATATACGAACAATTTTTAAATGATATTAGTAATAATATGAATAGTAATAGATTTGATTTATCTGGACAACATTTAAATAATTTGTATTACGCTACTAACGGCTATACGCTACCAAACAGTAAACAATTTCCAAATGTATTGTATAATGGAACACAACAATATGTTAGCGCTAATTTTGGTCAAGCAACTGTTGATGGATCATTTAATTTTGGAAATTTTTGGTATTATCCTTTTATGTCAGGTGATACTATAGTATTTTATATGAATTTAGTACCATCAAGTCAACAAACACTTTTTACTAATAATAATACAACTAGAGTTGTTAAATTTATTTTAAACCTGGTTGACTAATTATCTAATAATACTAATAGTAATAAGAATAAAATAAAAAATATATATTCTAATATATATTTTTTAATAATATATGTAAATGGGATCAAATGTAAATATATATATCCCTAATTTAAATTCAGCTAATTTACAATATTTAAATCCTGATTTAATAAAATGGGATTTAGAATTAAATTATGATATTTCACTCAGTATTGTAAGAAATATTTGTATATTTGGAGTATCAGGCGAATACACCAATAATACACCTCCATCTAATTTAATATTTATGGTAACTCCTTATGGTTTAAATGGTTTTAAAAATTATATAGATAATAATATATTTAATAAATTACCGAGTGCTTATCTTACCAACGATAATTACAATAATAATACAAATAATTGTAATTCACCTGCTTTTTGGTTAGATAGATCATTTAATGGCTTCACAAGTAGTTATAATTATAATACTGGGTTAAATGGTGTTACAATTAGTGAATTCATGGCGTTTTCGATTTCTCAAGATCAATGTAATAGTTATCAAGCTATAAGTATATGGAAAAATTTAAATAATTTTTATAGCAGTTTAAATACAACATTTCAAGCTTCATTCGATAATAATTTGAATATTGTATATAATAACTGGTGTTCAAGTAATTCTAATTTAACCACTGAAAATTTTAATCCAATATTGGTTAATAATTTATATGTTAATACAACTTTAATTCCACCATTTACATATTCGAATTTTGAAAATATAAATAGTTCAAATAATCCAAGTAGTCCAACTAATTATAATCCAAGTCAATTAATATATGAATCCTTTGTACTTGATATTTCTTATAATTTTTTTAATAGATCTATTACTGATACATCATCAAATAATATATCATTAAATTCCAATAATTTTATTTATTATTATGATTATATTCCGTCTACTATCAACCCACCGAATGGTATTAGTAGTGATATTTCATATAATATACTTTACAATGGAACGAGTGAACAGTTTTATAATAAAAAATATGATTTTGGTCAATTTTGGTATTATCCTTTTTTAGATGGAGATACTATCACTTTTTTTACGACAATTATTCCAAGTAATAATCAGAGCATATTTACTAAAAATATTACAGATAGAATTATCAAATTTAATTTAACATGTAAACAAGATTTTATATTTCCGACACCTACACCAACATATACCCCAACTCCTACTCCAACTTCAACAACAACCCCAACTCCTACTCCAACAAAAACAGTAACCCCAACTCCTACTCCGACTTCAACAACAACCCCAACTCCTACTCCAACAAAAACAGTAACCCCAACTCCTACGCCAACTTCAACAACAACCCCAACTCCTACACCAACAGACACAATAACACCAACTCCTACACCAACTTCAACAATAACCCCAACTCCTACTCCGACAGACACAATAACACCAACTCCTACTCCGACAGACACAATAACACCAACTCCTACACCAACAGACACAATAACCCCAACTCCTACACCAACTTCAACAATAACCCCAACTCCTACACCAACTTCAACAATAACCCCAACTCCTACACCAACAGACACAATAACCCCAACTCCTACTCCGACAGACACAATAACCCCAACTCCTACACCAACTTCAACAATAACCCCAACTCCTACACCAACAGACACAATAACCCCAACTCCTACTCCGACAGACACAATAACACCAACTCCTACACCAACAGACACAATAACCCCAACTCCTACTCCGACAGACACGGTAATTCCAACACCTACTCCGACAGACACGGTAATTCCAACACCTACTCCAACAGAGACAATAATTCCAACCCCTACACCAACAGAGTCGGCAATTCCAAGTCCTACTCCAACACCAACACCCATAAATGGTGGAGGCGGAGGAGGTGGATCAACTGGTGGAGGCGGTCATAGTGGAGGTGGAGGTGGTGATGGTGGAGGTGGTGATGGTGATGGTGGAGATGGTAATAATGATTTATTACTAATAATAGCACTTTCATTGATAGGTGGTTCAATAATAGTTGGAGGTGGATTATCATATATTTTATCGATACTGGGTGGTGGAGGTGGTGGTGGAGGTGGAGGTGGTGGTGGAGGTGGAGGTGGAGGAGGTGGTGGAGGAACTCCGCCTGTATCCACCTACGATGATCTTGTAGATGTTCTTGATGGTGCTGGAAGAAATAGTTTAGCATCAGGTGAGGATTTATTGTATGAAGAAAATATGACTATGAGTGATTTTTTTCCTCAACGTGATTCATATGATAATGTAGATGGATGGAATCCAATTGGTTCAGAGTATCAAAGTGGACCTGACACAGCTCCACAAAATTTAAATTATCAAAATATTAACCCAAATAATAGAGTTCAATATTATGAACAAAATTTGGATGATCAAGTAACTAGTGATTTAGAAATACCATCACAACCTCCGGCACCACCAACTCCAGCGAATCCATATACAACCTTTTGGAGTTATGCCTTTTTTAGTGAATCATTTTTATATACAGATAGTGCGCAACAATCTGTAACGTTATATAACATGGCTTCTACTGAATATTCAACTGCTAGTACATTACTTGAAAATGAACTAATAGTTAATAATGATCCATTTAGTGACGCAACTTTTACGAACAATTTTTTAAATGTTGTCAATAATGCAAACAATTATTATAATAATGCTCTTATATATAATGTTTTAACTTTAACCGTACCGGCAATCCAAAGTATTATGTATGGTAATTATAATATTAATTATGGTATTGCATTAAATTCAAGCAGTAATTATAATAATGATCCACTTATTATTGCGTCACAAAGTGTATCAATTTTGAATAACTTATACACTGATGCTAGTAACTTGTCAGTTGAATTTAATTTTATGTATGATGTCAGCTATCAAAATATTGTAGATTTATCTTATAATAACTCGTTAAATATTACAAACACAACTAATTCTAGTTTAACTGCAAATGTATCTTATGTATCTACTGTGACTAATCCTAATTATTATCAAAATAATGATATACTATCTGTTGCAAATTATTTTTCCAATGCTACCATACAGTATAAAAATGCATCTATTGCACTTCAAAATGCAATTAATAATGGTGAAGCAAACCCTCTTAATAATATCAATTTTATTACTGCTTTTAACAATGCTAATAATGCGTCAAGTTCTGCAATTGCATTGACCACAAACTTAGGGCTTTCTTTTGGAAATATTAATTATCCTACAACAACACCAACCCCAACACCTACATCAACAACAACCCCAACTCCTACACCTACATCAACAACAACGCCAACTCCTACACCTACGTCAACAACAACAACTCCAACACCAACCCCAACGCCTACATCAACAACAACTCCAACTCCTACACCTACGTCAACAACAACAACTCCAACTCCTACACCTACATCAACAACAACTCCA
>JGI25917J50250_1000030_pt1 | contig 32005 bp, 23 predicted proteins | sample LauGreSBDMM110SN_4_FD_50250 | JGI IMG/M metagenome (IMG submission 50250) | reverse complement strand
CCGAAGTTGTTCCTGCCGAAGTTGTTCCTGTTTTACCTAAAAAGAAATTAACAAATGCTCAAATAATTGAATTGGGTATTTTGGGGAAAGTGTTGAAAATATACGAAGATAAAAAAATGGAAAAAAGTGGATATGTAGATTTAAGCCCAGGATTGTTAGAATTTAAGTGGGTGCCTAAAAAGCTTACATACGATTATTGGTTTGGTTCTGGTTCTCCAGCTCTACCACCAGCAATAGAAGTTCCATACGACATTTATCCAGATTTGAAAATGGCAAACTCGGGTGAGATTCAGTTAATAGAAGGATTTTTGGCAGGCAATGCAGACGGGTTTATTGCCGAAAAACTAACTAAAATAAATCAGAGAAAAATGATTCCGTCAAATACTTACATTACTTTAGCCTTGCCCAATAGCTATGGGTTTAGATTTGATGAAAATGTTTCTGTGCAAGACCTTTTTACTATTTCAACAATAATGGAATATTTTTTGACTGTTCCAGAATCACAAGCACCAAATGTGTTGTTATCTGATGCAGAGGGTTATGGCACAGAAGATTCTTATATATTAAATAAATTAGGAGATATGAATATCGTGTATAATACAGAATTTATAAAGGTTATTAAACATATTTTAAAATTTTCAAATGATATAAAAGACGATTTTTCAAACTTTGATAAGGTATTACCATTAAATTTTCTTAATTTTGATTACAGTAGTTTCGCAGTAAAGTGTTATGAATTTTTGACAAATACAAGCATGAAACTTCAATTGCCCAGCGGCAATGAAGATATTATATTTAAATTATTTCAAAATGTATTAAAATTCTCAAAAATGTGTTATTCTTCGGATAAAAAATTAACTCTTATGGACACATATGGTTATAATATTAATACAAATGAAACAGATGTATCATGNGACNAAACGACTGCATTAGATTTTTCAACACAAACGCCTGAAATAAAAAAAGAAATAATAACTCAACTTTTAATGCGTCCAGACATAATTCAATATTTGCATGCACATCATTATGAACTAACTGATAATTTCACGAATGCGCAAAAAGAAATGGAAGAACGAGAAAAAGAACAAGAAGCAATCAGAAAACAGAAAACATATGAACCACTGCAACCATCTCTACCAGTTTCATCCGCTGAAGTAGATAATACAGACGCAATAATATATGGATTTATTAAATCAAATGAAGAAATAATAGATACAATGCACGATGAAATGATATCGCTTATTATTGCAACAATTGATGAAGATGTGGCACCCGATCAATTTAATTTGGAGAAAGAGATTGAAGAATTAAAGGCAGATGTAGAAAAATTAAATGAAACAGGGAAAAAGTTAGATGAACAAATGATAGAAGCATATGAAAACGTTAAATATGTGAAAGGACTAACATCATACGAGGATGCTACTAATATTACTCCAGAAACTCTTGGGCCCATTATAAATCAGTTGCAAACGGTTACAAATGAATTAACAAGAAAAACAAACGACTTGACAAAAAAAAGTGAAGAATTAGAAAAAAAAACATTACTGCGCAGTTTTGGCGAACTATTAAAAAAAATTCAGAGAAATATGCTAATGGATGACAGTTTTAAAGATGCTGTGTATAAATATTTTGATTTTCCAAAACAGGACATACTAAATGTTGGTTTATTAGAACGAGAAAAACAATCTGAATTAACGCGGATTGATGCTGCATGCAATTCAAAAAATAAAGATGAAATACTTGAATTATATAAAAATTTTAATTTTAACCCCAATGCAAATGTTGGTTTAGTTAGTTTTAATGTTGATGAAGCAATTAAAAATGCAAATTCAAAGTTTTATAAAAAAGATCAAACCCTAGATATATTGCAAAATAGTTTCAATAATATTTTATACCAAAAAATCATTTTAACTCAACGTTTAAGTTATTTTGAAGGTTCACCCGCGACTATAAATTGCGTTGATTATGATATAACAAATATGAAACAGTATATTAATTTAAAATATGAAATATATGAACGCATTAAAAGAAAACGTGCATACAACTTTTATCAACTGGGCAATCGTAACGTAAATCGTTATGAAGGAGACATAAAAACGAGAATAGATGAGTTTGGAAAGGATTTAAATGATATAATTACAGAGGCAAAAATTAGAGACGAAAACAGGAAAGCCCAAACAATGCCAGGTGTAAATTATTTATTAGGAAATCAACCCACAGACAAAGGACAGCCAACAACGTCTGATAAGTTAATACCTGAACAAAAACCCGAGATTGGACAAAAACCTGAACAGAAACCTCTTGGACAGAAACCTCTTGGACAGAAACCTCTTGGACAGACAACTGGACAACAACAGAAATCTGAACAAACTACTGAATCCGGACAACGCGGTCAAAAATTAGGTGAAGCTGCAAAAAGAGCAGAAAAAGAACAACTAGAACAACAACAGAAAACGGATGAAAAAGAACAACAACAACAAGAACAAAAAACGAAAGAAGAATCATCATTGCAATATATGATGGGGTTATTGTTTGGCGGAGATGATGGTGGGTGGATAAGTAATATGGCATCAATGCTTAGAAATTTAACGGGAGCAAAATTGAAAACAACTGGTAAAAATTTTGGTTCATTGTCTGAACTTGAAAAAGATGACACAGATAAATCTCCATTTAAAGATAATTTTGCGTGGTGCAAGGAACATGCTGAGATGTGGTATATGCAGAACAATGAAGTTATGATAAACGGAATTGGAAAAGCTAAAGGAATTGACAAAACGGACATTATAGGAAAATGCCAAAAGAAAAGTCTTTTTGGAATAGCTGTGACAAGCGGCAGTGCTTTATTCTTAGAAATATTAGAAAAAATTGGTCAGGTATTTTTAGTAGTTTATAATGGCACACTTTTAGTAACAAATGCAACTCTTTGGTCTTTGCGAGGGGCTGCATTAATAACAGCGGTACCAGCACCCCCACTAAGTGCATTTTTAACTAAAACGTCTTATGCGGTTGCAAAATTTTATAAATTAATTAATATGCCATATATCAAAACATTGTTACAGTCAGTTGCTGCGTGCTTGCCGATGTGGTTTTTATATTTTAGTTCGGTCGCAATAGAAGGCATACAAGACAATAAATATCTTGGTGCAAATGTTATAAAATTAAGTTATATTTTTATATCAAAAAAGGTGAAAGAAAAATACGACAAAGGATTTGCTGCAGCTACTAAATTGGCCTGCGGAGAAGCATTAAGAATTTATGCTCGTAAGAATAGTATTGATGAAATAGTAGATACTTCAACGCGTGCAATATTAGGTAGTTTTGGACGAGATGCACAAGGCAATCGCCCAGATTATTATAGAGATCCTACCCAAAATAACTTTTTCATGTTTATAAATACTGGGTTAAAAGATCCAAATTCAGACAACTATGAGAATGACCCAATGTTTATAGCAGAAGTATTTGCAGAATTGCTTCTGGGCTTATCAGAACCCCAGCAAGAAAAAATAAAAAAACTGGGGGAGATTGATTTTAACGGTGATTGCAGTATTTATAATAAATATGATATTGTTGAGGCTGCTATTTCGGCTATAATGAACCCATTAAAAGCGGATGTCATTTATAATATGTTTTTTTGTAAAATTTTGGATTCTCCTCCGCCTACTTATAATCAACTATGGAGTATTACTTGGTGGTTAAAATTGCCATTAAAGCTACTATATGCTTTATTTTATGATAAATTGTCAAATGAAATACTAGTTCCATTATTTAAATTTATACTGCCAAAGAAAAAAGTAAGAAATTATCTTCTTACCCAAATATTTGGAAATTCTTCAGTAGATCCGGAAAATAAAAATAACCAAGACACCCAAGTAAATATAAATGTGGCTCGCGATGAAATAAACAAATCAATTGATAGTTTATTAGAGAAATCAACAGACAAAAAAACGGGCGAAATAGATGATGCAAAATTAAAAGAAGTTATCAAAATGGAAATTACCGGGGTATTTTCGCAAGTATTTAATGCATTTTGGAGTAATTTTTACCATTATTTGCAGTCAAATGGAGGAAAACAAATTCCGCCGTTTAAATTTGACGCCGAAGATGAATTTAAAAACCAATGTATAACGAGTAATTGTTCCATTAATGAATCAGTTGATAATCCAGACAAACATGCAAAAGAATTTATAAGAAAGGCTATATGTGAAATGTTGTATAAAAATGGAGCCCCAAATATAGTAATTCCAAAAGAAAATGCATCAATATTTGGTTCGGACCCAACTATATTTTGTGATTCAGTAAAATTTTATGCCCAATATGGCATTCAAAATGGTAATGCATTCGGTAATCTAGTGAATAGTTTGATAACAAATATACGATCTGTTAAATCTTTTGATAAATTTAAAATATCTGAAATTGCACTCAACGCAAATATTGATCCCGCTGATAAAAAAACAACCCAGGAAGATTATATAAAACGGTATTTTAAAGGATTAACCCAAATGTTGTTGCATTATAAACAGGCAAAGGTTCCGGAAATTGAACAGACCATGATGAACCAATTTTTACAAGAGAAAATTAACAGTGAAGAAAATGTTGATATAAAATATCGCTTAGAAAACATAAAAGGCCTTATGATAAACAATTCCAATAAAAAAACTGCCATTGGTATTGCTACACTCATGACTCAGATGTTGATTGATGTGTGTGATAAAGATAAGCACCTTGCACAGGTTCCAGTTTCTACAGATAGTAGTGGAAAAGTAATTTATAAATATGAATGCATTGTTGATACTTCCTCAGAATATGATGAAGTCCAAGAAGAATATGAGAAAAAATTTAAGTATAGTCTTGCGAAAGAAAAAACGAGTAATCAGATTGAAATAATAGATGACATTATAAGTAATTTGATGGGTAAAATATCTGGTGAAAAAGAGTCCGCCGATTCGCAATTACAATTTCAAAAAATTAAAAAATTATTAAACCCCGACCAAACAGTGGGAGAAGACGATATTAAATTTGTGCCTGACAAAGTATTTAAAATTTTACAAGAGATTTATAACGATTTGCGCATTAATATTGCTGAAGATGCAGATTATAAAAAGTTGGATGAAGAATTGTTAATTAGACAAATTAAAATAAATAGTAAAAATGCAAAAAATTCTAAAAATACCGAAACCTTGGAAAAAACTGTTCCATTTATTTCAATACAGACGTATATTACATTAACAACATCTCCATTACAAAATGCAGAATATGAAGACAAATTAAATGAGCTTGACAAACTATATGTGGATATATTTGATAAAAAAAATAAAAGTGAAGCTTCTGGAGCCGTTGGACCTGATATATCTAGTGAAATTGAAAATATAAAATCAATCATCGGCAAGTTATTGGATGATATGGAAAAGGATGAAAAAATAAAAGACAAGTCAAAAATTTCCGAATTTAAAAAATTAACACAAACAATCACTGCTGACAATATATTACCTCCAAATATACAAGTTGATCCGCAATGGATACCTTATATACCAGATGATTCTGAATTATTTTCAGATGCAAAAGCTAGTGAAAATTATATAGTAAATGTGTTAAAAAATCCAGATGTCTTCAAGGATAAATCAGGAAGTGTAGATTACGGTTATCTTATTTACATATATCTTAAATTTATTTACAACAATTCAGATGATTATGCAGACGGAACAATAGACATTATGACTGTATTATATACTATAAAAAATGGTGGGTTTTTTAATTCTTTAACAGATGCCGATGTTGAAAAAATTCTTCCGATTAGTAAATCAGACCCAAGTTATGAATTATTAAAAACGAGTTTAACTGGTTTGTTTAAATCAGATGAAAAGTTTCGCGAGGCATTATATTCTACATTGCTATCGCAACAAAAAGGACCAATAGTTAAACCATATTATTTAACGCCGAATAATATCCCACAAATAGATAAAGGAGATAAAGATAGAAAAGGTGTTCCTTTATTAGTAACACCAACCGTTGCAGACGATTTAATCGTTAAAAAAGATTATGTTAGTGAAACTACCGAATTTGCAGAATATGCCCAAAAAGAATTTCTTTATGACGGGCTCCGCAATTTATATGGACGAGCTATAATACCAACAACAGATGGAAGATTNTCCTTAAAACCTGTAAGCGATGAGAATAAACTATATTACGCTGCGGGAATGGTTCCTTATGAATATTCCGGTTTATTGGGAAATATTAAACAAGATAAAAATTTGTCTAGTGAAAATAAAGATGCATTATCGCGCATAACAATTAATTCGGATGTATATAAAAATGGTTTATTGGGTGAGCCCTCAAAATACACAAGACCACAATCATTGGTTGAGAAGCAAGCCATAATGCTTGAGAATAATGATGCAACTTTAATAAGTAATTATAAGGCATCTACCAATAAAGGGTCTCCGCCAATATTAATAGATATAAATTGTAATCTAAATAACCCCAACGAACAACTTATTCAACAATTTCGGAATGACTATAAGACTAGAACCGGTATAGTTAATTCAAAATATCTTACTGCAAATAGAGACAACTCAAAATTAGCTGGAAAATTAAACAAACTACTAAGTGAAAACTATGAAAAAATTGAGGTAGCCGATGAAAATGGTGTAAAAAAATGTATATGGTTATTAAAAATTGATATAGCATATTTTGCAGGAATGTTTGAAGGTTTTGATAAAGAAAAATACGCAAAAAGTTTATTGGATTCTAACGATGAAACTACAAAAATAAGCAATATTATAACACCGCAATTAATAAAAGCAAACGAAAAATCAAGTGTTAGTATTTTTTTACCGGTTTTAACAAATACTTCCCCCGAGTTTGTTAAACAATATATATCGCTTGTTGGAGTTGAATTTAATTATTTTGAGGAATTCGGGATAAAAGGTCTAAAAGATGCAACTGGGAATACACTTAGTTTATCTGATTTAAAAGAAATATATGGTTCGGAAGGTATAAAATATGTAGATGCTAATGGGTCGGAACAAACTGTAAAACTTGCCGAAGCAGATTTGAATGAATTTATAACTAATTTAATTCCAATGTCAATGTTATATGGCAGAAAAGGAGTTGTTGGGGGAGGATTGCAACAAAGAATAAATGTTGAAGGTTCAGTACCCANAATTACAGATCAAAATTATGATGTGAGAAAATTTACCACTATTAATCCACAAAAACCATAACTCCATAATTCATAACTCCACATTTATTAGAAGCAATAATTTTCAATCAAGACAACATACAGGTCTTTTATTATTTTTGATATTATTTTAAAAATAATATGCTCACAAAAATCGCTTGGAATGTAATTTTTTAAATAATACGTAAAATATACCACATAAAAAATTACTTTTTCTATGCATACTTTTAAAACTCTATTGCGAAACAATTGCACCATTGACCATTGATTTGTATAGCTGCACATTTGGGTCCCATTTTGTTTAATATAAAACAAATGTATATCAAGAAGGCCCGCTAATATGCGGTGAAAATTGGTTTTTTCATTTTTCACAGATAGCAAATAATTAATTTTATCTGACCCGAATAAATCTAAATACAATATTTTCCTCGTAGGTTCCTCTGGCAAAATGTGCGGATTTATTCCATCACAAAACCGATTTTTATACACAATATTACCATTTGCAACAAATGGCACAAAACAAGACTTGTAAATTGTTTCAAATAGTTGATCTATATTACGATATTTGCACTTGACTATTTTTTTCCCCTTTGCAATATTATAATATGTGATATAAAACCGATTGTTGAGTTTTTGTAAAAGTTCCGCAGGGTTTTCAATCCGCGGGCGAATCTTATCAAAACATTTTTCAAACGCATCCAAGTTGCAATGTTCTTTAAATTGTTTTAGAATTATATCATATAACTCGGTCATCAAATCCAATGCGTCTATTTGATATAGAAGTGCGCACACGGAACTGATGCTACAGCATGATATTTTATGTATAGCGACGTATTTTTGTTTTTCCATTTCTTTGAGAAAATAGAGAGCGCCTATTAAATAACTTCCATTAAATATTCCGCCGTCTAGAATGAGATTTATATTTTCAGGCTCGCTTTTCTTTGGTAAATTTTCCATTAGATTGTGAATATAATTTTGTATGATGTGCATGTTATATTGATTAATTGAACTTATATAAGTTCTACAACAAATATACAAAATTATAACGAATAATATATAGTATAAACCAGGGAAAATATATAAATATAAATGCAAGTATAAATATAATAATGTCCTCCTTTGCAAATGAATTATGTGAGTTTTACTGTCTATCTTATAACAACAAAGAGAGAAAGGCGGCAATGGCGTCCAAATTTCAACAACTAAATTTGCATGTAAATTTTTATGATGGAATTAATTTTGAAGATAATCGTATTTGTATTCCTTTAAACGACAATGATTCAAATATTAAAAAATGCTGGTCATGCATGTATGGTCATCTTGATATGATAAATAAGTTTTTTAATGAAACTGATAAAACATATGGCGTATTTTGCGAAGATGATATTTATTTGCACAAGGATTTTTCTGAGAATCTAATAAATATTGCAGGCGATTTTAGAACCATGAATTTAGATGTGTTATTACTCGGATATCTTACATCCTTTAAAATAGAAGATTATTACCAAGGGTATCGCGCAAAGTCACCTGGTAATTTTGAAAACCGTCCTCATAAATATCACAATTATCCTGATGATTTATGGGGAACACAAATGTATATGATATCACGTCCATATGCACAGTCAATACTAGATAAATATTATCATAGATATGCTGAGCAGAGTTTAGATCCTACTTTAAAAATGACACCATTTAGTTCTGATTGGACAATCACGAAAGATGGCAATCGGGCACTTGTTTATCCAATGTATGCAATAGAAGATGGAAAAACACATTATGACCATTCTGGCCAAGAAGTATATCACCAACAATGTTTTGCATTAAATTATGATGATAAAAAGCATATCTAAAACTTTTCATTTTTCATTAGTCTCGCAATAAATGCCGCGGGGTCATCTTTATGCATTACATAACAATTAATAAGTTCAGCGGGTGAGTAAAAATTATTGCATATTTTTTTAATTTTTTTCTCATCAATCGCAACATTATAATATCTTTTGTATATTTGCTGAATGATATTATGAGATGCATTGTCTAGCTTAAGTGTAATATCTATGCGTCCTGGGCGAACCAATGCAGGGTCTAACTTATCATAATGATTGCTACTTATTCCAAGTATTCTTCCAGGTGTTTCCTTGAGTCCATCCCACAAATTCAAAATATCGTCCAGCGTAATTGGATCGTCTTCCAAAGGTTTTGTAAGCGATGTAATCATTTTATTTTGTTCGTCACTGGCTTCAACAAATGTTTGTATTACATCTGCTACATTTACGGAGTCCGTTGAAGATAATTTATTCAAATTTAATCTCTTTCCTATGCCCTTTTTTGAAAACGCCGTGTCCTTTTTATCTTCTCGCTTCCATACAATTTCACCAAGACAGTCAATGTCTTCAATAATAATAATTTTTTTATCAAATCCGACGCTATGTGCTTTATTATTTGAATTATATCTGTCTTCAAAAAAGAAATCATCCAGTTGTCTGCGAGTTTTAATTAATTTTAATGATAAAATTACTAGATGGCGACCAGTAATATTTGCAAGACATTTAAAAAATGACGTCTTACCAGTTCCAGGTGGTCCATGCAGCCCGATGCCAAGAGAATAAGGAATTCCCATTTCATAATACCAATCTTTATTATCAAGGAAGAACTGAATTTTATTCACAATTTGCGTTTGATTTTCAAAAAACATATTATTAAATGTGCGGGTGCTGTCAAATGGATATTCCGACCAGCATTCATATTTGTAATCCTCGTATTTTGTTTTTACTAGAGTATAAACAAACTTTTTACTATTGCGGCTTTTTTCAATAGATTTCAGATAATTATTTTTCAGATTATTGACGTGATTTTTTATTGCATTTATATTTGTGTGATATGAATATAAGGTAATTGATATTTTATCTGTTTTTGTAGCGGGCTTATCTTTTTCTCCATTTAAATCTTCAGACGAAATATCCGCAATTGCATATATTTTTAACTCTTTATTGTATAAAAATGATTTTTTTTGAGAAACAATATACAAGTCATATTCTTCCGTTGCATTATTATTGTATTTATTAGTATCAAGTGATGCGCATAATTCTTTCAGTTCGTATATTGTGTCATTTTTATCAATATTAATAATTATATCTTCCCACAATGCTTTAAATGAATCAGTAAAACAAGAAGATATAACAGGATAACTGCTATATGACATTGTGGAACAACGCTTCCCTTCAAATGTAACTGAATATTTTTTCACAAAACAGGATTTTATTTTATCATATATATTAGATGGCCCGTGTCCTGACCATAATTTATTTAATGCATCATTTTCATACATAACTTTTACAATGTAACTCATACATGTAAAAATAATGGTTGAAAAAAATGTATCAATTATTGGATTCTTTGTTTTTATTTTTTGAAACAAAGAAATTTTAATATTATCGTTAAATGTTTTTTGAATCACATCTATGAGATCAAAAGTATTCATACTAGGAATTATATTAAACACAAAAATTATGTTTAATATAGTTATTTATTACAAGTTACTATATAAATATTACAATTATACAATTATACAAAATGGTTTATGTTACATTTTACCCAAAAGGAAGATTTGGAAATATGTTGTTTCAATATTTATTTTGTAAAATTATTACGATACGTTTTGGACACGAATACATTTCTAAAAATGAAGTTGTTGATAATGAGTGTTTAATAGTGAATGAAGACAACATTGATGCAATTTTAACAAATAACCTTGATAATTTATTAACAAAAAACATAATTTGCGACGGATATTTTCAAAAAAGCGATTTATTTATAAATGATAGAGAAAAATTAATGGAAATAATGTTTAATAATAATAATGATTATTGGGAATACAACAATGAAAAAATGTACGTGAAAGATTATTTAAACGGGACCCATTCAATTAATCTAGCTCCCAGAGATGTAGTAATATCTTTAAGACTTGATGATTTTATTCAATATCCATGCAAGACAAGTGACATAATACCACCACAGTATTATATTGAAATTTTAGAAAATATGAAAATAGAAAATGACAGCGCAAAAGTTTATATTGTTTGTGACACCGTAAAATATGATTGGGAACATAAATATATAGAATATTTCAAAAAATGGAATCCAATCTTAATACAAAATACGTTATCTCATGATATTGCATTAATGCGCGATTGTAATATACTTGTGCATAGTAACAGCACACTGTGTTGGATTACTAGTTTTTTATCTAAAAAAACTATGCGAATTATACCAAAAACACATTTCTACATAAATCAATCATTAAATAAAATAGACAGCGCGGATACATTGATTGATGTGCGTCCATTAGATCATGATGAAGTTCATAATTTAAACGTGAGTGATTTTAAAATAATACCATTGGCATTTTCAATACCAGACGAATGCGTCGTGGAATCAATTCCACATAAAGAAAATTTATTGGCAAGTTTAATTCCTGGAGATATGACTACTTATATTTTTGGAAAACACGACGAAAAGGCGTATTATGAAATGTATAGAAAATCAAGATTTGCCATAACTAAGATGAAAGGTGGTTGGGATTGTTTAAGACATTATGAAATATTGATGAATGGATGCATACCATTATTTGAAAATTTAAAGGATTGTCCCATAAATACTATGACAACATATCCAAAACATTTGAACGATCAGGCATATGAATTGTTTAATAACTGGAGTGAAAATGAAGAAAATATAAATAAATATAACATTCTTTGTTCGCAATTTTTAGAACATACTAGAAGATTCTGCACATCGTCATATGCGGCAAAACACCTCTTAAATAATATAAAAAATGGAGATAAAATAAAAAATATATTATTAATTTGTGGACATAGCGGTGTAAATTATACTAGAGAATTTACATGGATAGGATTAAAACGACACATTCAATCCATTGGTGGTGTTGCAGTTGAATATCCAAGATTAGATGTGCTATATGATGATTATGACATTAATTCCACCAATTGTTGTTATTACACTTTTCCCAAAAGATTGACAAGCGAAACTTGCATGCAAGAAACTGAGATTATAGATAAAATACACAATAATTTTTGGGATTTAATTATATATGGTAAAGTGGGTCCGGATGAATTTTGCAATTTTCCATTATATCAAACAGTAAAATCAAAATACAATAAAAATAAAATTGCGTTTATATTTGGGGGCGATGAAATATATAATTTAAAAGTTACAGATAGACATAGTTATCGCGTAAATATGTTTAATGTATGCATACCGTATTGGCCATACGTTGAATATTTAAACTATTATAAACAATTTGGAACATGTTTTGTAAGGGAGCTTGATATGTGACAAAACACGTTTCTGATTAGAACCGACTAAAATGTGTCATTATTTTGGATAATAAATAAAACAATAACCCAAAAAGCGCACTGGTAAATCCAAATCCATATAAATTAATATTTCCATCTTTTGAAAATAACACGGGGAAAAATTTATACAAATAACGTTTGAAAATTGGCAATTGAAATAAGAAGTATAAAACAGATATTAAAAGAGGAATTTGAAGTTCATCGTATAATTGATCTAAACTGTCTCCATATTTTTGATTTTTGTTATAATTTTGAATAATGTCTTCATTGTCTTCGTCTTCTGTAATATAGTCATTGTTTGATTGAGGTGGGATATAATTGGGTTGAACATGAGGGTCCTGCACCAAGTTTTCGGTAGTTCGCGGAATATCTCTAGATGGCAACTGGGTTGCGCCAGAAGTGCTTGCTTGTTGCAAACTATTTACAATTTGATTGATAGTAGTTTGATCTAAAGTAACAGAACCAGGACCGCCCTGCATTTGAAGTCCCGAAACTTTTTCATTTGCAGAAAATGACACATTGCCTCCTATACTGCCCCCGCCTGCAGGATCTGTTGGTAAATCTAAAATACTTGTTGTATCTGACATATAATTAGTATAAAGAATGATTGATTATAGTAATTACGCAAATAAACCTTTGCATTTCTACATTTCTACGTTTTTCTTGCTTGTATCGCATTTTTTTGTAACTGGTGTAAATTTGTAGCATTTGTCTTGGTGTTTAAAAACCTTGTCTTGGATTTCATCCATCGGAGGGGCTTTAAACAATAAACAGTTTTTCCCCTTACAAACGGTTCTAAATAATGTGGCCAATCCGAAACCTAAAATAACCGACATTATATATCTACCACTATGTGTATGAAGAAATTTATTGAGATGCATCTATATATAGTTAATATTTTAATATAATTTAACCCTGAACCGGGACAGTTTTGATTTGCGACTCGTCGCTTGGACATTTTACCTCGGTTGCTTGATATTCAAAACAATTGTCCGCATTATCTTTGTATTGAATCTTTCCTATATTTTCTGGTGTTGGATATACAATTACCGTTTTTGATTCTGGCCCCCAAATATATACAAAAAAAAGGCCAATTGCTAAACTAATAATGAATACTGGTATAGAGATAAATTTTGTAATCATGTTTTATAATAAAGATGTATATTATTTTTTTCAAAGGCCCGAATCTATCTTCCAGCAGTAACTTTGTATTTTTCTTTAGTTTGCGGGTTTGTAGCAATTAATATACCCTTTTCTATTTCCATTTTTAAACCCAAGTTGTTTGCCTCTGAAGCTGCAATTGTGCCATCTGGAAGAAAGTTTGGATGAATTTTAATCTTTGATAACGCAGGGCCATCCTGATATTTCTCCCGCCAAGTCTTATATTTGGGGTCATTTTCTTCATCTGAATCGGATCCTTCCCCTTCTTCTGACTCCCCATCTGACGATGAATCNTCTTTGTCTGTCTCTTTTTGCATAACAAATTTTGGTTTAAGTTGTTGTTTTGTTTTTAGTTTTGTAAAATCTGGTTCCTTAGTTCTTATATCGGGTATAGCAGATGACATCGCCTTTGTGTTCTTTGCAGTTTTCTTTTGCGCAAATTTTTCAAGTCCCATTTTTAACGAAATAACTTTTTGCCCAGTTTCACCAATGTCTGTTTCAAGATCAGCTATAGAAATGGGTATTTGAATCAGATGAAAAGTATTGTCATCATCATTATATTCAACAGTATTAACCGAATATTTTTTTTTTATTATTTCGTCCATTCTAGGATGCATCGTGGTCACATATAATTCAACCGCATCAACGATTAATTGGGTATTTTGAGTTGTATTATATTGTTGAATCATTGAATTAAAATTGTCTAAATTGTTGTAAAATTCTAGTTGAAGCTTTTTTAATTCTGCCTTCTTTTCAGGATTATCCACAATATTTAAATAATTTTGCAATCCAAATTCATATATTGTTGTTGTGTCTGCAACCTGTTCTTTAATAATATCAAAAAACTTAACTGCTACTTCTGCTGTAATATATCCAAACAATAAATCGTTCTTGGCTTTAATAATATCGCGTTTTAAATTATTAATTGTTGCTTCGTCATTGCGAATGTCATCGGTAATGTTATATACCACGCCTAAATTGATTTTAATATCTAATGGACAAGGGGTTTTTCTGTCGCCGCACAAAGCAATATATTGTCTTTCCAGATTTTTATCGGTTTTAGTAGAAAATATAGAACCTACAGGTCTTTTGCAATTTATGCATTTGGGTTTAATTTTTAAAAACTCTGCTCGCTTCTCTCGCCAACTTATTTCGGGTAATTTGGATATCTTTAATTTTTCTTTGTTAATGTTACCTTCGTATGCAGCTTTAAGTTTAAAATATGTGTTTAAGCCATCTATAAATTTTTTCTTTTCTTCCATTTTCTCTTCATTTTTTAATGCGTCGCTCATTCTATAGAATATATTTATATTTTTAAATATTTATTTTTCTGTGAATAATATCATATTCCGTTTCCCAATGGGGTAATCCAGTAATTAATTCTTGTTGTGCTCGCTGTTTAGATTCTTGAAAATTCTGAAGTTTTGATAAAATGTATTGTTGCTTCTGTCTATTTTTCATATCTTTTTCTACAGGCGTTAGTTTTCCTTTATATTTGAACAACAATATTGCTCCTAAAAGGAACAAAAATCCGACGCCGATTGCAATATTGAAAACTAGATTATTGTATTTATTCTTAAAAGTTCTACACTGTTTTAAAGTTTCATTTAAAAAGTATTTGACTCCAGGTTCTATCAAAGTAGGTTTAGTAAAATTGTCAAAATTCATATAAATTCCTTATATTTTACTTTTATAATTACAAAATAAATTATACACAATATCTATATGGATACTTCTTATCTCTCGTTATTGATTTTTATTGCGATTACACTTTTATATTATCTTGTTTTTAAACCTAAACTAAATGCTTCCGCTTTTGATGACCAAAGTGGCGCCGAATATGCTGCTTATAGCGGTCAAAATAATTTAATGCTTACATGCTATTTTCTATTAGTGGTCGTGAGTCAAATTATAATGAATACTGTGGTTATAGTAAATAATTGTGGCGGTAGCATCACACAAAATTTTGGATCTGCCTTTTTATTAACATTAATACCGTGGGTTTTTATTTTTGGTGTAGTAATTATTTGCCTAATGATGTTTCCTGGCTTTAAGTCTGCTTTTTCTAATGTAATTGGTTATTTTGCTGTTTCTGGGAGTGCAAATAATGTTTTGACTGAATTGTTGGTAAATACTGATTTGAATCAAACAATTGATGACTCTACACAGGGAAACGCCGAGAAAAATAAGAGCCTAAAGAGTGCAGCGGAAGCAATTATTAAATTGTGTGGAAATATGTCCATCTTAATCAACCAAATAGTCCCAAGTAATTTTGTAGAATACTGGTCAATGCTTGTTCCATTAATGAAGGATCAATATCAAGCCGGTGCTCCCGAATTGAAACAACAATTACTTGACAGTGTTGTAATGAAAGATAATATTGGTGAAGCCATGTGGTATATCTACACTGCAATACTGCTGATTTCAATAACACAATATAATATAATGAAACGTGGATGCACTGGTGATTTGGCAACCATGCAAGCTAGCCATGATAATTATTTGAAACAAGAAGCCGCGGTTAAAGCCACGAATGAAAAGGCCGAATCAACTATTTATACATTTTAATGCAACGAAAAAAATACAAATATAACATCCATCATCTATAAAATATTTTTATGAATTTGCAGGATTTTTTTCTTCTATTTTTTATCCACAGCAGCATCTCATGCGAATAGGAATTGCTTCTCTTGGAAAATGTGTGCTGCTAGCCTTGTAGTTTCCGCAGGTGTTACAATTACACGCCTGGAACTGAGTCTCAAAGTTGTCATTTTCGTCGTTGGGGTCTGATAAGCAAACACCCCAATGTTCGCAACCATCGGGATCGCCTTCCATGAAGCCGTTGGGTCTTGCTCTACTTACGTAAGCATTGTTAAAGCGGCCAACTATCTCCGCCATATTCGCCTTATGGACGGCTCTGCCAACCGCGGTAACCGTGTCGTAAAAGCAGAATCCCATGATCTCCTGGGACATTTCCCAGGGCAGTCCGAATGCAGCTGAGATGTTGTGAATTGCGATTTGCTTAAGAACCGACATGTTGATTTGGTGAAAGATGCTTCAAATTAAAGCGAGTAAATTCTTTTCAATTTTTTTTATATTGAGCGTATTTTTTGTGGGGGATGAAAAAAAATTGAATTACTTTTTATGAAAATAAAGGCATACATATATTACCACCAAATTTAGCAACAGCAAAATGACCGAAACTGAAATGACAATTCGCGCGGCGGCGCTTTATCGCATTGTGGGTAATGCACAGACATTCAAACTAAATGAAGGCAAGAATGGGACCTTTCTGACGCAGTTGAAGAATAAGCTTGAACAGTGCGAGACGCCGTGTCCCGCGCTTGATGCATTGGCTTGCATGGTTTTGGAAATGAGTTTTGGGGGTGCGCTTGCACACTTTCCTGTTAGCGACGTCACTATTTTGGGAGAAATTGTTCGGCACATGATAATGTTTTACAAGACCTATCCCGAGTTGGCCGCAAAGATTGCTACTATGTGCGATCTTGATTCTATTTTGGGTGGCGAGCGCGGTTGTCCATTATTTACAGCAACGCAAAATGCGCGGTTTAAGGAAATTGGTGAGCTCAACAACGATTTCTATCGCATTAGTAAGGCGGTGGGAGATTCATCCGATATCAATGTGCGAGCCGAATTCATCACACCAAAGACACATTTGTTCCATCCCGACAGCCAGTTTATTCGTGTCGTAGTTACTGTTTAGTTTTAAAATTTGTTGCTAATTAAATATATAAAAAAAGATGAATATCATTTTTTTTTATAAAAAAGTGTGACGTGACAGGTAATATAATACAAATAAATAGGAAAGAATACCTAAAACGATTGCTAAAAGCCAAACAGGTAAAATAGTTTTATTGCGATAACCGACACCAAATTCGCGAATGCTTCCATCTTCCTTGTATAAAAAACTTGGCTTTCCCAGTTGTATAGTTCCAAAAATAACTAAAAATAATAAAACACTAACAAATGTTGGATTTTTTGCAATATAAGAGCGATACATTATTATATAATACTTTTATAATACTTTTTATAATACTTTTTATAATACTTTTTATAAAAGTATTGCAAAACAATTATATTCTAAAGATTCCGATTTTCAAGTTAATCCCGCTCTTCCCAGTCGTCTTCTCCTTGTTCAGCCCCGAAATAGTCTTCGCCTGCATCATCTCCGTTGAACCATCCAATATCGGCTTCTTCTCTCTCAATATCTGCTGCTGCATCGGCCTCTTCTAAATGTTCTTCCAAATATTGATCCATATTTTCATCTGTTACATTTTTATTCTTTCGCAAAGAACCCTCAATTTCTGCAATTTGTTCCATATAGTCGCGCTCCTCGTCATATGTCTCCTTCACGTATGTAGTTAGACCTTTTTGAAGACCTTTACTCCATGCACCTAGTTTATTAATTTTTAGAATAGTATCGGCATCACGTTCTTCATCCGTCATAGATTTTAGTCTGTCCGTAAATGTGTCTTTCTCTCGTTCTTTGGATTTGAAAACAACTTCCATGACTTTATCGTAGCTTAAATCAACCATATCTTTGTGATTAGACATGATGGTTATAATTGCACCCAATAATTTGGCTGTTCGCATTTCCATGTTTTTAATATTTCCAAGTAAAACTGGGTCTGACGGGTTTGAAGTTAAATGAAGCGATGTATCTTCTAATTCTTCAACAGTAAATTCTTCAATACCGACCGATTCATCTGCCATGTCTCTCACCAACATTTTGGGATCTGATGATAATTTTTTGAATGTAACTAATGTTTGCAAAAAGTAATTTTCGTAAAGCATATCGCATGTTCTTTTGTCAAATACTGAATACGTTTTTGATCCCTTATAATAGATGTCGCTCATATATGGTGTGTTTAAAGCCAGACTTAAAAGATTCACTGTTTTTTTCGGAACTGTTGTTAAAACCTTGGTTAGAACTTTGTCTCCATAAAAGGGGCGCAAACTGCTATAATATTCACTAATAATACCCCGGATGTCATTTGCGTGTTTTTTAGATAACCCCAAGTAAGCGGGTATTTGAATTGAATGCTGATAGTCGACTTTATTCGCAATTATATCTGGAAAAATATTCAATATATTATGGATATAAGTTTTAACAAATTCAATGGAATTATACGACGTTTCATCCGAGATTGAATTTTTCTTTGCATCTTCTGAACTTTCTCCCCATTGCATTAGTGTATTCAAAAAAACTTTAATGTTGCTTGCAGATTTTTTTGTCATTCCGCCATTTTTGCTGATAAACGTCTGGATTTCTTCTCTCATTTCTTTATTTACACGTGCCAAATAATTCTTCAATGATCGCATCTCTTCCGAGTCTTCTGTTACCCCCAAATCAAACGTATCAAGTGCGCCATCTATATTTTGTCTTAATGCGCCTGGAATAATATCATCATTATCTTTTACAATGTCTTCAATAATATTGCGAAGTTTTTGAACTTGTGTAACTACAGGAGTATCAATTGTGATATTTACAATATTTTTCCTATCAATGTATTGCAATAAACGTATAAGTGACGTGTTGTTATAATTCTTCCCCTCTTGTTTTAATTTTCTAATTTTTTCACTAATTGAATCAGAGTTTGAATAATGATCTGGTTTTCCCCCACAAATAGCATCTAATTCTGGACTGATTGGCACAATAGAATTAAATTTGCAAAAAACAATAAATGCGCGATAAATTGTGTCATCGTTGTATTTGTCGCTCAACGGGGCATAAATATTCTTTGAGTTTTCTCGGCAAAAAAACATGGGTGCTTTTGTAACTGCATTTATATCATCAATAATATTTGCCAAATCGCGAACAAGATTATTATACACAAAAATTTCTGGTTCTTCTTCCATGAAGTAACGAATTGTGCTCATACTGCTTTTTTCACTGCAGCAGGCGTTTTCCAAGAAGGGTTCATTTGCTGAATTAGTCAGAAGTAATTTCTTCTTATCAATGACTTTTTGAATCTGTTCTTGGATAGCAAGAGAGAAAAAGATGATTTTAGATTTTATTACCATGATTTTCTCTCTTTGACATGTTGCACCACTTTTGAAATCGCGAAGGCATTGTTTCTTAAACTCCTCTGATATGTTTGTAATGGGTTTTAGTTTGAATGGAATTAATGGTGGCATAAAATGAATCCATTTACTCAAATCGTGTTCTGTTGGGACATCCTCATTCGGGTTGGCCAACAAGTATTCTAATTTATCCTTGCATTTTTGCATAACATCTGTATTTGATAAATAATATGTATCAACAAATGCTTTAATTTTATCAGCAATTGACGCTTCTTTCATACCCATTAATGCGGACCACGGATGAGTAGATGAATTGCGTATTTTATAGGCAATACACGTGACATATTTTAAACTTGATAAATCACCAGACCCTTCAAACGGATATCCCGTAAAAGACCGAACGCATCCAGGAAAGGTTTTACGCGTTCTAATAGATGGCACCGAAGTTTGCACTCCAAATAAAAATGCTCCAAGTGTAAGATACAAAATGGTGCTATTATAAACAGCTATATAAGAGGGAACCTTTCTGCCCTTTTTAGCCTCTTCTTCCACTCGCTTCTTATGGTCTTCTTCTGAAATTAATGCTCCACTTTCCAATGTATCCGACACAATTTTTACCATGAACTCTTTTTGATCATCCAAATTAATACCCATATTTTCGCACAATGCATTAATTACATTGGACACCATTATTGTTTCGGGCGTTGTGTATTTTTTAACGGATGGTTTTAACGAAGAATTCAACAGTGCATCTCCTATATCTTGTTCCATAACCTCGCGGGTTTTAACCTTGTAACCCTCTTCATAACCTTCATCAATATCAAAATCAATTGCGCGAATTACATAACCACTGTGTTCGTCGACCCACGAATCTCCATCATCACTCATTTTGCCGCTTTGTTTTATAATTGCATTAATAACATTAAGATAATTGCTTTGATCTTCAACCCAGCATGCGGCCAATGTATATAAAAAATTGGGTAATAATTTAACATCTGTTTTAACACAATACCTCCAGTATTTCCAATGTTCGTCGCCGCTTTTGTCATCACTTTCATTCGCTTCTCTCGTAAAACGCATTGCAAATCTTACAATATCATTTTGTCTTTTACACATGTTAGCTTGTCCCAGAATAAGATCTCTTAGTTTGGTATATGGAGAACGGATCGCGTCCTTTTCAGAATCTTCATTATTTACACCAAGCTTGAATTGTTGTGCATTATATTTATAAATTCTGGTGTGGTGTATTTGATGCAATTTTTCTATAATACTCAATTCATAATCTAAATTTTTGGTTAATAATTCTTTTAATTTATCTTTTGACAGCGCATATTTCTTATCAAATTGACTTACAATATCTTTCAAAGCATTTTCCGTGATATGTTTTTTATTCAAATCCTGCGTTTCACACAATGTCTTGTATTTTTTATCAACCTCAATACAATCGTTTTGAAATTCGCACAATAAATTCTGGTTACTGGTAACAGTCTTTTCATCAATTGTTTTATCTGGCGACCATCTATTATTGCTGCGCTTAAAATATACAATTTTATCTTCAGAATTATCATACATCATTGCAAAATCCCCGTCTATAACACGTTTCACCCCATTAATCAATGTTTCAGCAATGTATGGTGCTTCTGTCGGGTTAAATTTATTTTTACTAATAAGTTTTTGAACCAAGAATTCGTAGAATTGTTCGGGAGCCATTGCAATTTGTTCTTTCTGGTAATCATCCAAGATTCCATACATTGTATCGTCAAATTTCTTATCAAAATATGTGAGTTTATCATTATCTGCGGCTACATCTTCCAATGCTTTGTATTGTTTTGCAATAACAATATTTATACATTTATTATCCTTTTCGTCTTTTTTGATTTCATCATCTAGTTCATCTTTGTTTTTTTCAATATTATCTATAATGGAACCAATATTTTCGGGTAACATGGTGGCAATATTTTCTAGCGCAAGAGCATTATCAAAAATTTTTGAAAAGTCGGTAGTTTTCATTTTCCACAAAAGTTCTGAATTTGTCATCCTTAACGCAAGATCGTAATCGTAAGAATCATTAAAAACATCAACATTTAACTGTCTATTAGCAATTAATGAGAGAACACGATTTGCCGATGCATTATACCCGGTATTCATAATTTTTTTCTTGAATAAAGAGAATTCTTTCTCTCGTTCTTTAAAATTTTTATTATATTCTGAAATTTTGAGCTGTAAAAATTCATCAATCTCTTTATATTGCATAAATGTCAAATCGTCTGTATAGACTAAAAATGGTTCCAAATACCCAACAACATCATGCAGCGATAATTTACCGTGGATATATTTTTTCGTCAAATTAAATAGAACGCGTGTTTTGGGAACAATTTTTTGCAGAAATTCCTTGTATATTTCATAATTTGTTAAATCCTTCATTTCATCTGTTTTGGTCAAGACATAATTCTTAATGTTATTAACAAATTTATTTTCTGAAAATTCCAGGTCAGTTTTTAGATCATCCACCATGACTTTATTAACATTTGTATTATCATTCAATAGTTGCCAATAATTAATAAATGTGTTGTTCAAATTGGATTTATCCAGAATACTGGTCTTGGGTAAATTAATATGAGAGAAACGAATAACAGGTTCCGGAAGAGTAATAATGGATTTTAATTCTAATATATCTGGTTGTGTTATGCTAACACGATGCGCAATCATTTTGCTTCCAGTAAATTGTGTAGCATCAAGTCTATTTACTCCCAAGTTATATCGCTGAATAACAAATCTTTTAGTTTTTATTATATCATTTTCAACAATGGAGGATTTAAACTCCCCCAAATTGTCAATAATTGCATTCACGTCGTTCAAAATAGCAACGTCATTTATCACATCAAATGTAGATTCTGCATCTGTCTCATTAAATGGCGTTAAATAAGGATTAAGCTCTGATATCAAGTTAAAATACTTATTTTGTTCAGATGGAATATCGTTTGATTTATATCTATCAAAAACATTTTTCATTTGTTCAACATCTTGATCTATAGTCAATGGAATAATATCTGGACTTTCATCGGCATCTTCTTTGGAGCTAATATTATAAACCTTTTTAATATTCTTGGCAACTGGAATAAGCCAGTATAAAAGTGTTTTAAAATTTGTTAAATTTTTTACTAAAGGTTTCCATGCAACAGTTTTTAAAACTGGCCCAATTACATTACCATATTCATCCACATTTGAAAATTCCATGCGAAGTTGTTTAAATCGTTCAATCATTGTATGCACGTTATTTAAAACCGCACCAGTTCTTTGCACGTTTGGAATATTAGAGAGTAGTTCATTTAATAAATCGTCGGTTTGAGAATGAATATTGAAACGCTGTTTTGAGCTTTCAACTTCTACTAACTGCGTTATTGGTGCAAGTTCTTCGCCTATTTTTATTTCATCCGCACGAACAAGGAATTCGCGAATAGTGTCTTTAATATCTTTGACTGGTAAGTTATAAACTGTGTCGCGTTTTTCTCTCGTGTCTTCTTCACTTGAGTCTGCAATAGATGCAATTTCACTCACGGGTGATACCATTGGCGATTCTTTCTCCTTCTCCTTCTCTTTTTCTTTTTCCAGAATCTTATCTGGTTTCTCTCTTATTTCAATTGTCTCAATTGGTAAATCCAATGGAATACCCTTATATCCAAAGTTAATATACAATGTATCGTCGTCTGGATATGTTTTAATTTCAATCATATCCTCTTCTAAATTTGTAATTTCACCGGTTATTACTACAGGAGTGTCGCCTCCAAAATAAATATTTACCCACTTATTTGGAAGAAGTCCATTTTGACGTGCATATCCAAGATTTTCATTGCGGTCAATTAGAGCAATCGCAGTTACAGATCCATCCCCGAGAGAATCGTCGTCATTTATTTTTAACTTCATTGAAGTTAAATCATCTACATTTATTAAATTAATCTGGTGTTTGTCAATATATTCAATAATAAATGTGTTATTATCAAGAACCTTGTTTGTCGGCGCCTGAAATCGTATAACATCAGATAATTGGAGATTGATTGTTTGAATTTCCGGGGTTTTGTCTCCTTCCTTTTCTTTTTCTTCTACACTTTGCAAATTGATGGGTGATGACATTATTCCTATATTTATAGTAGAAATTTTTATGATTGTGACAACCGAAATGGAAAAAATAAAATTTATATTGGTTTAAAGACATTTTGCGATAAAATATATTAAATAATGACACAAGGAGGAGATCAAGTGGTTTATAAGTTAAGTGAAATTCCTGGGTTTAAAGATATGCTACTAAATGAAACAACTCTTGATACAACAACAAAAACTCATTACAATAAAACTGAATATGTTACTAAAAATGGTAACAAATATAATATTGTTCGGTATGACAAAGAGATGCTTTCTGCTGATATAATTTCATCAACTGGATTATTGCGTTCGGTTGTTATAAATAGTCATAATCGGGTTGTATGTTTTGCTCCACCAAAGTCAATCCCATATGACACATTTGTTAAAAATAATGGCGATGATTTGCAAAGCATTGTTGCTGAGGAATTTGTAGAAGGGACAATGATAAATGTATTTTGGGATACAACTTCTGGACTATCTGGTGCTTGGGAGATTGCTACTCGCAATACAGTTGCCGGGGAGGTGTGTTTTTATAAATCTAAACCGAATGCAAAAACGTTTCGNGAAATGTTTTTAGAAGCTGCAAANAATATTAATTTAAACCTAAATATGTTAAATCCTGTGTATTGTTATAGTTTTGTTTTGCAACACCCAGACAATCGTATTGTTGTTCCATTTAAATTTGCGCAGTTATATTTGGTAGAGATTTATGAAATTGTCAATACAGAAGGCGGTGTTGCAAATGTTATACCAGCTGATTTAAATATTGCAAAGAATCTTGGAGTTTGGAATACGACAAGTATAAGATTTCCACAAACGTATGAATTTACAAAATACGATGATTTGAAGAACCAATATGCAAGTATGAATACTTCATACGATATATTGGGTGTTATTGTCAAAAATAGATTAACACATGAACGATGCAAGATAAGAAATCCAGTATATGAATATGTGAGACATTTGCGCGGAAATCAACCCAAGGTGCAATATCAGTATTTATCTCTCCGCAAAGAAGGTAAGGTTGGTGAATTTTTAAAGTATTACCCAGAGAATAAAAAGGATTTTTCTTACTTTCGCGACAAGTTGCACGATTTTACTATTGCATTGTATAAAAATTATATTAGTTGCTATATCAAGAAAGAAATGCCATTGAAGGAGTTTCCTGATCATTTCAGAACGCACATGTTTCACATCCACAAAAATTATACAGACGAGTTGAAGCCAAAGAATGAGTATGTTAATAATACGGTTGTTATTAAATATGTAAATAATTTACACCCTTCATTGCAAATGTATTCATTGAATGCGTGTTTGAGAAAACGCAACGTTGATTTTGTAAAGGTTGATTCTACCGCGGATTAATTTCAGAAAAAAGCGAAAAAAGCGAAACAATAAAAATAAAACTTGTTTTTATCTTTATTTAAAATTTATATTTGTAAAACTGCAGAGGTTTTTATCTTTATTTAAAACTTGTCTTTAATGGCTGTATAAACCGTAATTGCATCAGCAATGCATTCTTTCAAATTTTGTTTGATAGCTTGCTTTTCAAGTTCTTCTCGGTAAGCAATACGAATAATACTATCCGCATCATGAGGGTGCATCTTTTTGAATCCACAAAAAGACAACGATTTAGTTCCCTCATAAAACTTTGAGTGCAAGAAATATTCCAATGCTTTTCCAATAGTATAATCTTCATTTTCAAGTATAATATCATAACAGTTTTTCATGGTATTTTCAGATGGGTTAATATTTAATTCATCCGCATCAATTGCGGTATTTAATGCATCTAATTTATCAACAAGAACATCGCATGCTTTGCGAATAATTTGTTGATTTGTAAATATACCGAGGGTCTGCAACTGAAAATCAAAGCTATCCTTTTTAACAATTCGCTGAGCATCAAGAAGGCGCCAATTTGTGGTTTCAAACACAATATCCTCCTTATTCATACCCTTATCTTTCCATTCTTGCGCCTTTTTGCGAAGAATTTCTTCAATATGCACTTCATCTTGAGTGAATCCATACGAGCACGTTGATACAACATTAAACATTCCATCCTCTTTAGCAGTTCCGACAGAGAATTCACAAATAAGATGCAACTTTTCCCCAGGAATTTCTTCTGAGATCTTGGGACGCAATCTAACAAAATCAATATAATACCCTGTCAATGCATTTGGCGGGAATATAGCTCTTCTATCTTTTTCTGACAAATATTCATTTGTAATCAAATTTTTAATCTTGAAATCTTCCGTTGTCATATACATAACAGTGTCCGTCAAATTCTCAACATTTGCTTCCATAATGTAATTTTGCAACGGCATTTTCAAATCCGATATATGAATCGGGATGCAACTTAAGCGCTGTTTTAGAATTTCATTATTTAGCCGTGTTGTATTTACAATAATACTCGCCTTGTTTTGATCATGGGGGCTGGTTTTAAATACAACTGTGGGAATATCCGATAAAATTGTGCGACGAAGTCCATTCGCCAGACTAACATTAACGTCTCTTAATGTAAAAGCAAGATTATCGCCATTTTCTGTTAGTTTTTCAATACGAGGCATCATTATATCTATACTAAATAAATACTATTTAATATTGTTAATCAATTTTTTTAAAAATGAGTTAAAATAATAATCCAATAAGCTTAATATAGATTAATGAGTTCAATTGTATATTATAGCAATTTTTGCGAACATTCTAAAAAACTTTTGCAAACCCTTTCTAAAACTCAAGCAAGTAAAGACATTCATTTTATTTGTATTGACAAACGAACAAAAGGCACCGATAATAAAATTTATATTGTTTTAGAAAACGGGCAAAAGATTATTATGCCAGAAAATGTAACTAAAGTTCCAGCATTATTATTGCTAAATAACAACTACCAAGTGCTTTATGGTGATAATATATACGATTATTTGAAGCCAAAACAAGAAGTTATTACTCGCCAAGTAACAAGTAACAATATGGAACCTATGGCATTTTCTTTAGGAGGAGGTTCTGTTGTTTCGGATCAGTTTAGTTTTTTAGATATGGGTTCAGATGAATTAGAGGCAAAGGGTAATGGCGGAACAAGACAAATGCATAATTATGTTTCATTAAATTATGCAGATAAAATTAGCACACCAAATGATGAACATGATTATAAACAACCAAAAATATCAGAGGAAATGACGATTGAAAAATTGCAACAAATGAGAGATCAAGAATATTCCAATTTAACTATGAAAAAATAATTATATATGTTAAGAACTTAAAAAAATAATAAAATATAAAATAACGAACGAATGGCAACGCAATCCTCCACAATATTAACAGCCTTTAACGATCATTTTATGGAATTTGTAAATGATATTATTAATGTTTTTCCAGAAGATACAGATATATTAACAGCAAAAAATTCATTTCTTTTGATTAGAAAAGCGAATCCAAAAATGATCATAAAAATATGGCATAAATTTGTTGTTGCTAAATATCAAGATGCTATTGATAATGATGATATAAGTTTTTTTATAAACAAGGATTATTCTGCGGATTTAAACAACGCAGAAAATTCTGACAAAATAATGGAGGCGATTAATAGATTAAGAAACCCCGTAAAGATGATGGAACCTCAAGACCAAAAAAAAGTAATGAAATATATTCAGAATTTGACAAAATTATCTGTATTGTATAATAGTCTTGCATAAATTAATATTAGAAAGTTTGATATATTAATTCTACTTAGTTTGATTTAAAAAAATAAATTTATATCAAACATATAAATAATGACAGAGCCAAGTGAAGAAAAACGTGAAATTCCCGACGAATTTACGAAAATTATTAAAGATTTTGTTTTAGATATCGTGAATACATTTCCCGAATATCAACCAATCATTGATAAGTGGTGGAAGCCTCAAGAATTTAAGGATATTGTAGATCCTGAATCTCGTAATGCGGCGATTTTAACAGATGCCCAGCAAAAATTAAAAGGATTATTTGACCATTGCATTAGAGTTTTCCCAGAACGTTTCTTTGATATTTTATATAAAAAAACCGAAATATTTGCATCTGATTCGCAAGTAAATACGGAGTTTTTACCTGGAATTAGTTTTAAATACTTATGGCAATGTGATATCAGTGATAATACTCGTGAAACTATCTGGAAATATTTGCAAATGGTTTTAATTTGCATTATTGGAAGTGTTCATAACAAAGATGCTTTCGGCGATACATCAAAATTATTTGATGCAATTAATGAAGATGAGTTTAAGGGAAAATTAGAAGAGACACTTGGCAATATGCAAAATATTTTTGAAAATATGGGCAAAGATAATAACGGCGAATCTAGTGGCGACGATTCTGCGCCCAACGTGAATATTCCGTCTGCAGATGATATTCAAGGGCATTTGAATAGTATGATGGGTGGAAAACTCGGCAATCTGGCTCGCGAAATTGCGGAAGAAACGTCTCAAAATTTGAATATGGATATGGATGACGTTACTGATGTAAAAGGCGTTATCCAAAAATTATTTAGTAATCCTGGAAAATTAATGGGGTTAGTTAAAAATGTAAGTGAAAAATTAGACTCGCGTATGAAATCTGGAGAGATCAGCCAAACAGAATTAATGACCGAGGCGAGCGAAATGATGAATAAAATGCAAAATATGCCGGGCATGGGTAATATTCAAGAAATGCTCGGAAAAATGGGCATGGGTGGAGCAGGTGGGATGGGTAATATTCAAGAAATGCTCGGAAAAATGGGTATGGGAGGAGCGGGTGGAATGGGAGACCTGGCTGCAATGGCCGGTATGGCCGGATTAGGAAAAAATGCGAAATTAGATGTAAATGCAATGCAGCAAAAAATGGAAAAAAATGCAAAACATGAAGCCCTCAAGGGGAGAATGAAGAAAAAGGTTGAGGCAAAACATATGGAGGAATTAGTGCAAACTGCCAAAGCGGCTGCGGCTGCCGCGGCTGCTCAAAGTGCGCCAACTATTACAGACGAAGAACTCTTTGCACTTTTTAAAACGGGGGATACAGTTGAACGAACACCAAGAAACGCAAAACCAAATGACGGTGCTGGTAAAAAGAAGAAGAAACCAAAGAAATAGATCACATTGTTTAAAAAATAAATTATTTATTGATAATTCATTTTTCTCTGAAAAAGATTAAACATGTTATTTATAATAAAATTAAGTAATCCTATATATATAATGACAACAACCTTTTGGTCCAATGATCCCACCATTCTATTAAATAAAGATTACATTCTACAATTGTGGCCTTCTCCAACATTTTCATATGAAGAAAATTTGAATGCAATTAGCAGAATCGTGATTATATTGACAATTTTAGGATTTTTAATAACCATGTCAAAAAATTTATTGTTTGTTGGATTAATAACACTTTTTCTTATTTTTGTCTTGTATAAATTGCGCAAACAAAAGATTACGAAGGATATGTTAGATTCCAAAGAAGGATTTAGTGGAATTGATGTGAAGAATCAAGAAGCCAGAATTATTACACCGGATACTTTAAAAACTTATTTAAAATCGGATTTTGAAACAACATCAAAAAAAAATCCACTAGGTAATGTGCTTCTTACAGAAATAATGGATAATCCAACTAGAAAACCAGCTCCACCATCTTTCAACACGGAAGTATATGAAGACATTAATGTTTCAACAAAAAAAATGATTCAAACGTTGAATCCTGGAATCAAAAATACTAATAAACAATTATTTGGAGATTTAGGAGAACAATTTGAATTTGACCAATCGCAGTGGTCTTTTTATTCTACGCCAAACACTAAGATTCCTAATGATCAGGGAGCATTTGCCGATTATTTATATGGTGATATGCCAAGTTGTCGCGATGGAAATGCTTTTGCATGTGTGCAAGATAATATTAGATATAACTTGTATTAAATCAGTTAATTAAAAATAATCCTNATCCTAATTTTATAAATTATAATACTTTTGTTTAGTAAAAAAATAAATGTATTATATATAAATGGCATTTGTTACTAACTATACTTTTGATAACATGAGCAGAATTGGAAATGATACTTGTTTCCAAGATCAAGAAACAATTCAGAATATAAGTGCATGCAATTATACATTGCAAAATTATTTTGCTAATGATTGCACTATGAAAAAACCCATTGCTTTAGCTACTTCTCAGCCATGCGTGTTTTATAATGGACCAAGCAGTGTTGGGTCTGGTGGGTGTGTCGTTGATGACAGTTCCAAATTATTAATTGGTAGCATTCAAACACATCCCAAATGCAAAATTGATTTATTTCAACGCCCATTTGCAACAGTTCCTTATTTGGGTCGTGGTTCGGTGGATCCTATTTTAGAGGCACAAATTCAACAAGGAGAGCTTTTAACTAACAAGCGCAGTGTTAATAAACTTGCTGAAAAGAGCTACATTAAATATCAGAACACGCCATTATTATCAAGTGTGAAAGACCGCGTAACAAATCCAGCATATTGCGTTGAGGGTGTTGCATCCGAAGGATGGATTCGTGGCGGAGTTCCCTCCCGCGAATTAACGAGAGACCGCGATTACTATGCGGCACACACGAACAATCAATATGTTTAAACTAAAACACAAAAACAATATAAACACCAAATTATTATTATTATATGTATAAATCAAATTTTACTTGTACATATAGTTTTTATGATCCCGTTCTAAGGGATTGTTATCATAAAGAAGATAAATTTGATTTAGAAGACATTGAAGAATTTGCCGACATGTCTGAACTAGTGTATCAAGCGGAATTATTGCAAGTTTTAAATATAGCGGCAAACCCGTTATATTCTGGAAATGTTGAATTTAATACGGAACAGATTCTTGAATTATATAATCATGTAAAACCAAATACACAATTTATAGAGTGCGTTGAAAAGGCGAAAGACCATCATTCTTGCGAGGATTTGGAAATTGCATTTATGGTGTTATTTTCTTATGATTATTTTTTTTTAACGCATAGATGTCTGTGCGATTTTTTAAATACTGGAAAAATAAACGATTTGCATATTACTGCTTTGAAAAATGCAATAAAATGAAAAAAATAAATCTATTCCTGTAATATAAAATGGCATCTACGCGAAACATTAATACACCTGGAAATTACAATTTGGAGCAAAGACAGTTTAAGCAATCCGAAATTTATACATTGTATCCCAACTCGCAATACGGTGCAGCATATGATACACGGTTGCCTGGAAATGGCGTTAATCCTGCACAAATTCCTTGGAATCAATTATCAAGCAATGCTCCTGACATTGAGTCTTTTTTATTTGGAATTAATTCTACAAATTTAGTAAAACCCGCGGGTCCTTTATATCCCGAATTAAAGACACTTGAAACTGCTAATTTTTTTAAGAAAGAAGCTACTTTGATGCCAGAACCTTTAGCGATTGAAAAAAATCAACGTCCTTTTCCTACACCAAATTAAAAAATATGCAATTTTACTTGATTATGTATTAATATTATTTTTAAAATATGTTTCCTTTTTATATGAGTAACATAAATTCAAATAATATTACTAGCACAAATATCACTACCACAAATTTAACGGTGACAAATATAAATGGAGTGCCAATTTCTAGTATTATTGGAGGATATTATCCATGCAATTCTTGCGATGGAAATGGATGTGACCCAGATATTGGTTGTGGTGAATGCAATTCATGCGAACCGTTTGTTCCTGATCCGTGTGATTGTTATATTCCTCCTAGAGGAAACGGTGGGACCGGACCAACCGGCGCTACGGGACCAACCGGCGATATAGGACCAACTGGCGCAGCAGGTGTAACTGGCGCCGCGGGTGTAACCGGGCCAACTGGTGCCGCGGGTGTAACTGGCGCAGCGGGTGCAACTGGTGCCGCAGGTGTAACTGGGCCAACTGGTTGCACGGGACCGAGTGGGGACACTACAAATACAGGNGCAACTGGGCCAATGGGGCCAACTGGGCCAACTGGTTGCACGGGGCCGATTGGAGACACTACAAATACAGGTGCAACTGGGCCAATGGGGCCAACTGGGCCAACTGGTTGCACGGGACCGATTGGGGACACTACAAATACAGGCGCAACTGGACCAATGGGGCCAA
>JGI25917J50250_1000028_pt1 | contig 32874 bp, 33 predicted proteins | sample LauGreSBDMM110SN_4_FD_50250 | JGI IMG/M metagenome (IMG submission 50250) | reverse complement strand
GTCTATCAAGTAAATCTGGTATTATATCTTTTATATTAAATGCATTAATTATTGTTACTGTATTGGGGCTGGTATTTAAATTAATAACTGGTGGAACATATTATAAAAAGAGCGCAATATTTAGACTTGTCGTGAATACTTTATTTTATATACCATGCGTTCTTGTTGGTATAATTGACAGCATTATTAGTATATTCGGTCTTGGAGTTCCATCTGCAAAAACTGGCGAGTCTATATTATCGGCAACAAAAAAAACTCCTTATTCCTATTACATTCTATTATTCTTAATTATTTTATTGTATGCTGTGTATTATTTTATTGCACCCCAACTTCAAACAAATATGGCAAAGCAAGGGGGGACAATATTAGTAAATGCTCCAATGTATTCAAACACTGAAAATGTAATTGGAACATATGACAGCTTGAATGGAACAAATGCGGACACAAATCCATACGATTATCAATATGCAATTTCATTTTGGGTTTTTATTGACGCAGTTAGTCCAAGTGCAAGTTCGTCTCTAGAAAAATATACATCTTTATTAAATTATGGTGATAAACCAAATGTTCTTTATAATGCCAGTGAAAATACTCTTATGATTACAATGCTGAATACAGGCGAGCCAGCAATTGGAAGTGTCAGCAGATTAAAAAATCCGCAAGAACTAGATACAAACGGCAATATTATTATTTATAAAATGTCCAATGTTTTGTTACAAAAATGGAACAATATTATTATTAATTACAATGGTGGAACCCTGGATATTTTTTATAATGGCAAGCTAGTAAAATCTGTTAATGAAGTTGTCCCAAAAATGTCAAAAGATGTTCTGACAGTCGGGTCAAATAATGGCGTAAATGGTGGAATATGCAATGTTAATTATTTCAATACAAATCTAAGCGCGTCGCAAGTGTATTACTTGTATGACACTGTAAAAGATAAAACTCCTCCAGTTGCTAGCTCGTCAAGAGAATCTATAGTAAAAGATGTGTTGGCTGGTGCGAATATTAAATCAAACCCCCCAGTAATAACAATTCCCATTACGATTGATGTAAAATCGCAAGCTTCTAGCCAAGAAGCCGTGCCAGACCAGCCACCTGAAAAGGGCGATCCTAACAAACCTTTTACAGATTACTTGTCGTTTAAATGGTTTGCTGTTGCAAATAATGACAATTTTAATGGGTTATAAGTTTGCTTTGGGGTGCGATTCCTTATTAGAAAAATGAAAAATGATAATATATTAAAATGAATATGAACATTCATTTTAATAAAATTTCTATTAGTATATTATATTATGGACATTAAGAATATTCTTCTTGTAGTTATCATTATCGTATTGCTGTATATAGTGATTCGCTACGTTTTTTCAGATGTAAATACTTTAACAAGTCTTAACTCGGGAACAATGCTTCAAAAAATCACTGCTAGTAGTTTAGCCACCGGGAGTGTATCAAACTCAAGCAATTTCACATATTCCATATGGTTTTATATCAATGACTGGAATTACAAATATGGCGAACCTAAGGTCTTATTTGGTCGCATGGGGCAATTAAGCAATAGCGCCGGTGTAACCATGGCAAGTATTTCACAAAGTGAGCCATGCCCTGCCGTAATTTTAGGAGCAATTGAAAATAATTTGTCTATTGCATTAACTTGCTTTCCCGGAACTGAGTCTGCTTTAACAAACGATGATACTACAATTGCAAATGGTTCGGTTGTGCATACATGCAATGTTAGTAACGTTCCCATTCAAAAGTGGGTTAATTTATTAGTCAGCACATATGGAAGAACACTAGATGTTTATCTAGATGGAAAATTAGTAAAAACATGCGTATTACCCGGGGTTGCAAAGATTAATCAAGATGCGGATGTGTATGTCACACCAAGCGGCGGATTTGCGGGATGGACTGCAAAATTCCAATATTATCCCAACTCAACTGACCCACAAACTGCTTGGAATATTTATCAAAAAGGATATGGCGCGAGTTGGCTATCTAATATTTTTGGAAATTATCAAATTAAGGTGGCTTTTTCGGATAACGGAAATGAAACCAGTAGTTTTACATTCTAAATGGGGTTTTTCTTATATAATATATATATATGGATAACAGTAATTTTTCAACACAAAGTACTGGAAGAGGAAGTGGAATCAAGGATTTCATGAATTCCAGTAGTTTAGTCGCAAGAATATCATTTTTATTATTAGTCATTATTATATTTGTTATAGTTCTTCAGTTCTCTATATCAATTCTAGCATGGTTTTTCGGTCCAAGTAATTCACCAAAATTAATAAATGGTATGGTTGATGCAAAACAAATGTTGGTCATTCCCCAAGACCCTTCTTCCTCCGGAGCTAAGCCAATTATTCGTTCTGTAAATGGACCAAATGGGATTGAATTTACGTGGTCTGTATGGGTCTTTATTGATGACACACAATCATCTCAATATCGCCACATTTTCAGCAAAGGCAACGCCAATATTGTCCCCGAAACTGGATTAAATTTCCCAAATAATGCACCTGGTTTGTATATTGTTCCAAATACAAATGCAATAAAAGTTATCATGAACACATACAATGACATCAATGAAGAGGTTGTTATTAATGATATCCCTTTGAATAAGTGGCTCAATGTTATTATTAGATGTAAAAATACCACATTAGATATTTACATAAACGGAACAATCACGAAAAGTTTGGAATTATCTGGTGTTCCAAAGCAAAATTATGGAGATGTTTATGTTGGTATGAATGGTGGATTTTCTGGTTATGTCAGCAATCTATGGTATTATGATTATTCGCTTGGAACCGCATCTATATATAACTTGGTGAAAAACGGACCAAATACCAAAATGGTTGGGTCTTCTGCAATGAGCATGAAGAATCCCAATTATTTGTCTGTCAGATGGTTTTTTGCTGGCGCGGGAGATCAGTTTAACCCTTTGGGAACGGGTAAAGTATAATCAAGTTACATCTTTTGGAATTATTTCCATTTTATTTTAGAAATATGTATTAGTTCTTCTGGTGTTACACCCTTTGCTTGGTTTTTTTGTAATTTTTTCTTATGCCATTTAACAAATGCTTCTATAAATATTTTTTGTGTAGGGAAAACAGATAATACATCCTTTCTTACTCTTTTCCACAAAGATACAACACGCTTTGAATCTTGAAATTGTTGAAAGGTTCGTATCAAACCAATTGCTTCATCCTCTATTTCTTCAATATCTTCTAAATAAATTGCTTCATAAAATTCATTTACCTCTTCTTTCATCCATTCATATTGAATTAATTTGTTTCCATTTACTGCATGCGTTTTTTTTTCAGCGGTCATGGTTCTATAATTTTTAATAGACACCCAATCTGGTATTTGAATTGCCATAATATATTATAATAATATATATAATAATTCGGCATTTGAAATGTTAAAAGGTGTAAAACGCTCATTTTAGTGGAAAAAAAATAAAATTACACACGTTATCCAGAGATAACACGTGTAAAAAATGTTTCTGAATTAATATATAAATTTCAAAAGTTTTTATGCGTTATCTGAAATAACCTTTATAATATTCTTTTATACAATTCCTATCACCGCGCCAACTACACTCCACCACATAGGACTATAATCCATATCACAAGACTTCCCAAAAGGCAAGCGCCAATAACAGGTTTATAAAAATCCCCTTCATTGTTCGGCCATTCCTCAGTCTGGTTTGTTGTGCCTGCAACCGAGGAGGTATTAGCACAATACATCCTCGCAGTTGCGTCCCGAGTTGAATAATGCAAGTTTTTACCGTAGTGGCGTTTCTTACTGTAGTGGCGGGAAATGACTATAGGCAGACCATTTCCCGGCACCAAAATGCATAGCATGCAGACAACCAGCAAACAATTAATCATTATTCCGACGTGTTTTATATAATTAAAAAACTTTGTTGAAAAAGATTTCAATTTTTTTTAGATTAAGGTGTGTAAATTTAACACAAAAAATATTTACAATACACAATGAAAGATTACACCGCTTTCCCTCATTTTAATAATTTAACAGGGCGTTTTAAATGAGAAAAGGTGGTAATAAATCCGTTTCAGTTTGTATTAATATTATTTTATATGTTTGTATATAAAATAACATGTCTTGTTTGGGACCAAATTATAATCCACAACCAACTAGAGAATGGAGTCGGTTTGAAAATACATGTGCATATGAAGATAATCCAATAACAATTCAAAATGGCATTGCATATAGGTTGGAAGTCCTTAAAAAGGGTAATATTCTTCAATATAAAAAAAATAGTTCAAATATAACGAAAAAACAACGGTATGCTCAAATAGCTCGTGGTTTATGGACAAATCGCACAACTACTTGGGCAACGCAAACCCAAACTTATACGAATCCAAATACTAATAGTTTAAGACGGTCCAATTTTACAAATTTTAATACGGTTACTCTTGCACCCACATCTGCGCCAATTACGTGCCCTGCTCCGGTATTACCACCTAATAACGTGCTGCCTGTAAATAATGGTATCGCGAGTTCATCTGGTTCGGTTATTCCACCAACTAATAATACTGGAAACACTAACCCAGTTTTGCCACTTGTTCCACCACCCCCTGTTCCTGTTGATCCAATACCCGTTATTATTCCAGATGGCGGAACGCTTATTTGCAATGTCAGTGAAAATATTTGCACTGGCGAAATTTATGGCATTACTGAAAGTCAATTTTGTTATCCAACTACAGATTCTGACGTGCCTGGGCCTATTATTAGTTTGTGTTATAATGATGGTCTGCCCACATATTATCCAAGAACTCGGCGCGTTTTTGCTGCAGGTGGCAATAAATGGCCGCAGGGGGAGAAGTTTATTTTTTCGGCAAATTCAATTGTCCCTGTAAATAATATTGCCAACACATTTCTATTCACACTTTGATTATAAAAATAAAAATAAATATAAATATAATATATATGACAACAAAAAGAAAAAATATAACAAACCAAAAAAATATAACAAAAAAAAGTAGAAGAAATAAAAATAGAAACAAAGAATCAAAAAGTAGAAAACACGCAAAAAAATCATTTAGATATAATAAAAAAAACCTGCGCGGTGGGTTAATATGGTATGATTCGGTTGGGAATAGACTTGAAACCCCTAGACGTGTATCAAATGCGCAAATAAAACCATTTTGGTTGGCATATTTTAATGGCAATTTTACAGACATGCAAAATTTTAAAACAAAAATATTGCAGTTATCTGGACAAAATGATTGCAGCTATTTAGAAAGGAAAATTACGGCATTTTCTGTAACACCTGAAGCTATGCAATATAAATTCTATATATGCTTTATAACAGTATTTTTTAGTTATTTGTCTGAGCTTTTGGAACACACGTGTGAATTATTAGTAAAAGGTGGAAGGGCGGTTCAATTAGCATTGTCTTTAAAGACGCGCTATGATCCTCTTAACAAAAAACAAATTGCATCTACAACATATAATAAAAAATATGAAAGTGATGATATAGACATTCTCATATTACCCTATTCAAAAGATGTCAGGGATTCTCAATTACTTGCGCTACGTATAGGCGAATTTTTTGATTGGCTAACAACCATTCAAAACCCCAACGGCACGGTTCAGTCTATTTTTTCATTTATAAATGTTCCAAGACTTAAATTACCAGTTGAAACATCGCCAGAAGTTCCAGGAGAAGGAAGCATTGTAAAATTAAGCATTAGCGTGCAAAGAAACGGGATAAATGCCTTTGTAGCCGTTTCCGATATTGGATATATTACATCAGAACACACAGATATATTTGAAGCCAATCCAATAAGAACAGAAATATATGAACGTCCGTGGAGTCCTGGATTTTTAATCAGCGTAAATCCACAAAATATGCTTTTAGAAAAAACATATTATATCATGAAATATCTTTCTGGCACAAATGCAACGGATTATAAATTAGATAGATTTCGTGCGTCTTTATATAAATCTTATAATTTTCTGTTGGATGATTTGGCAGAAAATATTCAAAACTCATTTGTTGCTAGTTCAAATTTCACGCCAAAATCGCAGATTAAAAATGATTTGATCACACATTATTACACCGAATTAATAAAAGTTATACCAAATGCAGCATCGTATAATATTACAGGTGCAAATTTGATTACTTTTGCCACAACTCCTTTACGAAGGTAAAAAAATTGATTATAAATATATGCATAGATATATTTATAACCCCTTACTAAAATGTCACNAGCAAATAATAGAACCACGTATATTAATTTTCACAATATGAGTGAGCTACCAATCATGGTTGATTCGTGGGTAGATGGATCCAACCGATTGTGCTGTTTAANAGTCGGTCCTGGAGAAAAACTNTCCATTCACAGTAGTGTTGGAGAATGGCATATAAATTCCATGTTAGACGATGAAGCAGACAGCAATATGTGGAGAGACCGCGGATTAGAAAAATTTATCAACCTTGGCAAATTTCGGTCGGACCCCTGCGCCAGTGGAAATTATGCTTGGATGGAATGGCCCGATATATTTGACTGTGTCTATAGTAACTGCAAATCTTGTTCAGAAAATAATGTGTCCGGGCTCGTTACCTTTACATACACGCCGCGAAAGAGTTAAAATAAAATACAAAATAAAAATGTATTAGCTGAATTAAATTGTAATTACACCTTTGCACGTTTTAAATGCTCAATCTATATGTATGTTCTAATTTGTTCCCAGCCAGCATTCCTCGTATCATAATAACATATTTCAAAAACGTCACCTTCATTAAACCCGAGGTCGTAACATAATCCCACATCATTAATTGTGTCAAATCTAAATTGAAAATAAAAACTACGGTCATCAGATATGGTTATTGTTTTCAATATTTCCATTTTTTTACTTATAAATGGTTTAACAATATCATATCTTTCATCATTTTTAGCGATAATATTGACATATTTTCCATTTCTATATTTGATTCTTCCGTCATATTCTAATATTATATGTAATAGCTCTTTTGGAATATATGGAACTTCCATCGTTATTTATTTTCATAACATATCTTTATATATTTTTATTATATATGCGAATTACATAATAAATGTGCGTTTGAAATGGGCAAATGTGTAATTTGTTTTTTTATTGTCTTAAACTGGGATTTACACAAATGTCTTGGCTTGGGAATATATCGCCTGACATGCACGCGTCATTTTCGCCCACTTGGACACAACTTCGGAATCCACGGTCTTCTCCAATATAACACCATCCTGCTTTGCTAGACGATTTATTTGATTGAATCGTGCTTGCTGCATCATCTGCACTAAATGATGATGAAGATTGTGTTTGTGGTTGCGTTTGCTTGGTTGCACTATTTAATGCGCTATTTAATGAACTTGTTTGAGTGTCATCGGTCACGGGGACATTTGCGCTCGTTTTTTGACTGCCGAATAACGACGATGATGCAGTTGCTCCAGATGGTGTATTTGAAGCAACCGCGCCCGCTGTTTGTTGCGCAACATCTACACCACTTGTAACCGTGCCTGCAATTATATCCACACCAGCCTTTGTTCCGGTTGCAGCCGCTGTTGTCACTTGCTTAGTAACATCTGCAGCGGTATTTCCAAATAAACCTGCAAAATATCTGATATAAGGTCCAAAATAATCTGTAAAAGATTGCGTTCCTTTTGCTAAATAAACAAAAATGTTAAATCCTAAGATTGCGAGAACTAATAATATTATTATCCATGTAGTTAGCGATAAGCCAAGAAATGTGGAACCNGCACCGCTTGTTCCATATGTTGTTGGGGCAGTGTAAGTTGGTGTTAATGGTGGCAANGGCGCCGAATATGTATTTGGAGCACTATTCATTATAATAAAAATCAATATATTAAATTTTAATTATAAATGCTTTATTATTTAAATGTCAATAAATACAAAAATTGATTTATATTGGATAACATTTCATCGCGAATATTATATAGATCACTGTTGGACATTGATTTTAATGCAGAGCAATTGTCTAAACCAACTAAATATCCTTTGTATTTTTCCATTTCTCTCTTGAAGCCTTCAACCGAATCAAAATCCTTGAGAGAAATGTATTTTTTATGAAGTAAATTCACACGGTCTCCTCGTTTTCCAAGCAACACTTCCACAAATGAATCCACGTTAGCACTCAATTTAGTATTTAAATGTCTGTTGCTTTGTGAGTCGCATAACTATGCGTTTTCCAGTGATACAACTTGATTAAGTTCAACATTTCTAAAAACTTGACTACAATCTCTTGTTCAAATTTTTGAAGACTATTATTGTTATTTTTGTTATTATTATTTCCTCTTACACGATTTTTACGCGTCCCTTTTTTGGACCGCATTCTTTTAGTTTTTGGCATTTATATATTACGCGAATATATTTATAATCTCGGAACAAAGGTTGCGCCAAAATTATTCATTTTTTCCAACTTTGCAATCGTTTTATCTAAATTACTTTTGTTTGTATTTGCAAATAAATAATCAGTGTTTGGTGATCTCTCGTTCTTCTTTATTTGTTTATAAATATTATCAATTTTACCCGTAATAATGGCAACTTGATCTTTATCTTTCAATAAATCCTCCTCTAAATTAACTGGCTCNGTGAGCAATGCAACTGCATAATACATAATAAACTTTCTTTTTCTATTACAACTATTTGAATATTTGAGGGTGAATAAATTTAATAAACTTTTCATAATTTTTTGAACTAATTTATTGTGCTTTTCAGATTCTTTTAATAACGCATCCCATACTAACCACACAATATCTAACTGGTCTTTACCATTAACCGGCATTTTATCTCTTCTCTCACACTTGCACGGTTCTTTTTTATTCTTGCAAATGGTCTCAAATTCTGAAATCCATTCAATCCAATAACACGCATTTATGCTGTTTTTCCCATCTTTTGAAATGTTATAAACAAACTCGTTTAATGCTATATACAACTCTTTAGGATCACCTGGAAGCATTATATTGTTGGCATACATCGCATTTGGAGCTTTCAATCTATCTGTCATATGAGTCATATCAAAATCCTCCTTTTTAATTTTGACCTCGTCAAAACTATGTTTTCTTTTTGCACTGCATAATATGCATATGATTTCGCAGAATAGCTTTCGTATCTTATCACAGTTTCTCATTTTAATTTCATGATTAATATATCCAACTGTAATAATCTCCTTAAAGGCTTGAATTCTTAAATCAAGATATATAGCAAGTTTAGGATTTCCTAAATGAATGTGTTTGCTATAAAAATATAATATAGTTTCCCATAAGTCTGTATAATGTCCCGAACATATAAACTCTGCACTCCAATAACACGCGGGTTCTATTTTGGATTTTGATAAATTATTTAGTAACTCCTTTTTAACATCTGTTTTTTTAAATTCAGAAAATGTTATACCTTTAAAATCCTTTTGTTCTCTAATATCATTTATTTCTGTTTCAGACATTTATAATTTATAATCAAACAAAAAAAATCGCAACAATACATATAGAAGAAATGACAACATCTGTTTTAAAATATATTTCTAAACCATTACAATCTATTTCTATAATGTATAATAAATCATCCACATGGGGAAAGGTGCTGTTTTTTGTTATATTGTTATTAATTGTTATTGCTATTTTTAGATCAAATAAATCAAGAAAGGAAGGTTTTGAGCAAACTGATAAATTTATGTTTAAAACTGATTCCGATATTTATGATGATTTTTACAGCGATATTTACGACCAGTTGGTTTTTAACAACCTAAAGGATGATTATGAAATTGGTCAAATTGTTAATTCAACAAAACCGACTACAGAAAGCATAATTTTAGATGTTGGGTCTGGAACAGGGCATCATGTTGAGTTATTAAATAAGAAGGGATTTAAAGCAATCGGGCTTGATAACTCGCATTCTATGATAGAAAAAGCCAAAGAAAATTATCCTAATTATGATTTTGTTGAAGGAGATGTTTTAAATGCAATGCAATTTCAGCCGCAAAGTTTTACTCATATTATGTGCCTTTACTTTACTCTGTATTACATCAAAGATAAAATGCAGTTTTTTAACAATTGTATGAATTGGCTGATGCCGGGTGGAAGTTTAATTATTCACATTGTTGATAGAGACATGTTTGATCCCATTTTGCCTCCNGCAAATCCGCTTCTAATGCTTACACCTCAACGATATGCCAAACAACGCATCACAAAAAGCAACATTAATTTTCAAGAATTCAAATATAGTGCTAATTTTGAACTTGATAATAAAAAAAACGCAGCAAAGTTTGTTGAGAAGTTCCAAAATAAAGAAACTGGAAAAATATTTAGAAAACAGGAACATAAAATGTATATGGAATCTGAAAAAGATATTTTGGCCATGGCTAAACAATCTGGATTTATCATGTTGGGCAAAATAGACTTGATTAAGGTTGGTTACGAATACCAATATTTATACATCCTTCAAAAACCAGCATAAATGTGCCTTTGCGTCTTTCCTTGTTGTTTTAATTAAAACCAAATACTATGAATAATATGTATCAATATGTTTTATACATACTATTAATCATTATCATTATTATTATATGCATTGCAGCATATATTAAAATCCGGTTTCGTTTTTGGTCTTTACAACCAGTATTTCACATTTACGATTTTCATTATTATTTATTTCCGCCTGGTATTATTAATGCCGAGTTGCCGGAGAAAAATAAGTATTGCAATTTTGTAAATATTGAAACTATAAAGTATGAATCTGTGAGCGAACTTCGTATGGCACAATTTGTCAAATTTATACGCACCAATTATTTGCAAAATAAGGAAAATCGCTACATACCAAAAAAAAATAATGTTATGGCATATTTTGAAGGTCATAATGCTACCAGTTTTTTCTCATTTTATTATGAAGATGAACATTTAATGAACTTAAAAAAAGGCACTACGGAATTATCTAGGAAATTGGTTGGCGCAATGACGACGCGTCCGCTTACTGTTACCATAAATAATGGTAAAACTGCAGACGCAATATTTGATGTGTATTATGTGGATCATTTATGCGTGGATAAAATGCATCGCAAGAAGGGAATTGCCCCACAAGTCATACAAACTCATCATTATAATCAGCGTCATCACAACAGACAGATAGTTGTCTCCCTGTTTAAGAGAGAAGACGAGCTAACAGGTATTGTTCCTTTGTGCGTATATAATACATATGGGTTTGAAATGTTTGGCTGGATTAACCCTCTAGATTTACCTGCGACGATGGCGCTTGTAGAATGNGGTAAATCAAATATACATCATTTGTTTGAGNTTATGAGAGAAAATAATGCTGGGAGATTTGATATTTGCATTATGCCTGAAATTTCAAACATTTTGGAGCTTATAAAAACAAAAAATATATTTGTTTATATGGTTATTGAAGATGATGAAGTTAAATGTGCATATTTTTTTAGAAAATCATGCACGTTTATTCGCGAGGGCTGTGAAGCTGTTTGTTGTTTTGCATCTATTAATTGTTTTTCTAAGAGCGACACTGATCTATTTATTCACGGATATAAGGTAGCTTTATGGAAAATTTGTCTTGCAGAAGGATTTACCTTCTCGGTAGTAGAGGATATTTCTGACAATCATTTAATAGTAGATGCGTTGAAAAAGAAAACCAAACCCGCCATTGCAAGCCCAACCGCGTATTTCTTTTATAATTTTGCATATCACACATTTAACCCNAAAAAATCNTTTATTTTACATTAAATTTTTTATTTTTTCTTCCTTTCTTTACATTATTCTTCTGTTGTTTTTGTAGTAGATAAATTTGGAGAAGAAAAAGATGTAGATGTAGATGATCCAATGGGAGTTGCATTATTTGGCATTTGACAAATTTTGCTTGCCGCATTTGACCCGATAGACGTTGCATTAGTTGGCATTTGACAAATTGAGCTTGCAGCATATGACCCGATAGACGTCGCATCAGTTGGCATTTGAGTTAGTAAATAAGTTGCTTCCGACATTTAATTATATCGTAATATAGGCTTTGTGTTTAAATTAATATTTTATGCAAGTTTAATTTTGTATAAGTTCGCAAAATTTGATTATTAGCGCACATATTTGCCTACACGCACGAAGGAGTCTGCCACAAAAATAATAAAAATTCCTAAAAAGCAATATAAAATAACTTCTTCTGTAACATTACTAGTTTTCTCATCTTGCTGTTCTTCTAAAAGGTGTATCATATAATTAAGTTTTTCAAGTAGAATACTATTTTCTCCACCCATTTGATAGTTATTGGCAGGAGGTGCAGTGTTTCCAGCATAATACGGCATATTTGTTGGAGAAGTCTTATAAATCTTATCATAATTGGGCATAAATCTTTTATAATAATTGTCTTGCGATTGTTGGGCTGGTTTATCATCATTGTCTAAAGTATAATTTACGTCAGACTTATCAGATTGTTCTTGAGCAGTATTATCCCGAATTCTTGTCTGTTCAACACCCATCGACGCGGGTGGTGGTATAGGGTTGAAATCCGCTAATCCTTCTGAATTGCCTGAATGATCTTGTGAATTGTGAATACTTTGTAATACAAAATTTACCTTTTCTGAATAATTGTGTTCTTTAGGAACTCGCTTTTGGGTTCTATTATTTGCAAGTCTTTTTCTAGCTATTGGATTATCATTGTCTTTACTATTTATCTGAGTATTTTCATTATCAAATGGTGCTGCATACATTGCTAAAGACATTCTCTTAATAAAAAATAAGATAATAATTTGGAAAACAGACTGAAATTATAAATAAATTCTACAGTTGCTTTTTTTGAATTAATGTTGCTAATTTATACAATATAAAATCTTTAAAGGTGTAAAAAAATAATATATGTAATATTTATAAATGAATAGCGTGAATAAACTATTTAATACGTTTATACCAAAAAACACCTATAATGCAAGCAAGCACAATATATTAGCAATTGTTTTTGTTTTTATGGTTATTTTAGTTGCACAACACCCCAATTTATTTAGTAAGCCGATCAATTCTGCTTTTGGCAAATTATTAATTTTGGTGATTGTCATATTATTGGCAAGTTATAATATTGTTATTGGGTTATCTGCTACCTTAATAGTGATTGGATTGTATATTGATTTATTTGGATCTACATCTGGATATGAAGGATTTGTAGAAGGAATGTGTCCTGATCCTAATAATCCAGATTGTCCTACACCAACTATCACCGGAGATATTAGCACAAAACCAACTAAATCCACGCCGGCTGGTGTGCCCGAAAATCCAGATGGACCAGCTCAACAGCCGCTTGCTGCTCCCGTTCCTCCTATTCCTGCTCATCTTGTTACCACTCCTGCTACTTCTGTTCCTGCTACTCCTGCTACTCCTGCTACTCCTGCCACTACTGCTGTTACTACTCCTGTTACTACTGCTCCCGCCACTACTACTCCTGCAGGTCCAAGCATGATTGATAAACAATTCAGCGCCACAGCCCAAGTAGCTGGAGTTGCATCCAAATCTATTCCTGTTTCAAGCAAACTTACTAAGAATTCATCAGTGGAACCATTCCAAATGATGAATCATTCAAACACTCTTCTTACCCCATCTTTTATTAAAAATTAAAAATAAAAATATACTCATATAGTAATTGGATGAATAAGAAAACTAGACACGATTTGTTATTCTTATTAATTATAATTGTGCTAGCAATTGGAATAGGAATGATTATAAACGGGGTTAATAAAGAGNCATTTATTCCAGCAATTAATGGGTTTTATAGACCGTATGCCAGGCACGCGCATAATTATGCTTCAAAAAAATGGGATCATATAACCAGCGGGTGTCATCGTTTTATGAAGTCATTTGGTCTAAAATAACCATAAAATATTATCACATTGTTTAATAATATTTTATTAATTTTTAATATTAATCAAATATATGACCAGGACTTCATCAGTTAAACAACATATCATACCAAATTCCAATATTTTTACAGATTCAATTAATTTTCTGCATAATCATATCGGGTATTTAAATAACAGCAAATTTTTTGCTGGGTGCGTTATGATATTACTCAACGTTGGATCAAAATTTATATCTATTCAATTTAGCAAATCAACAGAAGAATATCTTAAAATGTCTATAAGCAAACAATTGCTTATATTTGCTATGGCGTGGATGGGAACTCGTGACATATATGCAGCACTCGGATTAACGGCAATATTTGTTATTTTATCAGACCATTTATTTAACGAAGAGAGCACTTTTTGCGTTGTTCCAGAGTCATATAGGGTATTAAGTAAATTAGAAGCTTCTGTAGATACAAATATTGACGGAGTTGTTTCGGAAGATGAAGTTAATTCTGCTATTGCTGTATTGGAAAAAGCAAGAAAAGAAAAACAAAAATTTCAGCAACAAAATCTGTATTCCAACTTTAAAGAAGTTGTGCAAAATAATAATTAAACCATGATATTAATATTCTTAATGTATTATAAGTATGTCTTTCCCTAATACATTAACAATATTCATAAATACCAGAATTAGAGGATATCCAAAAATAAAATATGAACCGGATATGACTGTCCCTAATATTAAAAGCGAAACAGTATATTTTAATCCACTTATTAAACTTGATAAATCTACTGTCAATTCTATTCCATCCGGATATCCACAAACTGAAAAATACACCCAGTTTTTCAATAAAAACGACTTTAATAGTTTAGTTAATAGAAGTATCACGTCTAGTTTTCAAAAAAAACTAACTTTAGAAGAGGCTACAAANGGNGGTATTGTTGATAATAATATTANTGTAACACTTGACACCTTATTCAGAAAAAACGCCAAGTTTTATATTCGTGGAAAGCCTTATACAATATATTCACATGAATGGATAAATGGGGATTGGCAAATTGATACAAAAAGTTTTGAAAAAAGAATATTGGGTTCCACATATGGGCAAGGATTGTATGGAGCGCAACAAAATACGCTTATTCAAAACAAATTAGCAATGGACGAACTGAAAAAATTTAAAGTGGAACATTCTGGTATTGTTCAGGGATTTGCAGTCTCTACTGACATGAGCAAATTCAACGATGAATATACATCAGACCTTGGAAGAGGTGTTTCTAAACTCAAAACACCAGAAGAAGTTGCTGCATCTGCTGAAAGTTTAAAACAGTGGGGTAAAGAAGAGGTTCCAAAAATAGCTCGCAAATTGGCAACCAAACAATTGGTTTATCAAACCATTGTTAATTTNGATGAAGAAGCTAATTTATCAAATGACCCAATATCACTCAATATGATATATTCGGTTGATAGAAACTATTCGGAAGATATAAAATTAAATAGAAAAATATTGGAACCTTTATATCAAGATTTATTGCAAAAAGGTGAGAAATATAAAATTGTAAAGGATAAATATGATAAATCAGTTGGAACATATAGAGCAATTATTGGAGATAATTTAACGACGCCAGTTGCAGTGCGGGCAACAGAATCAAATGATTTACCAGTTGCAAGTGTTGCAACCCAAGGTGTTTCAGAAAATAATATATTTAAAAACAAAAAAGATTACGACGACACGGTTGAAAAAATTAACAAATTTATAGATCAGTTGAAAAAGCAAAAACAAACATATCAAAATATTATTGCCAATCCTCAAATTAAGAATCAACTTATACAAATAATTATTTTACTTGAAACATATAAAAAACAATTTTTAAATACATTTCTTGAAACATTGAAATTATTAGTTAGTAAAATAAATATGCAAATGATTTACATAACAGCATTGTATAATTTTTATTCTCAGTTGTATATTTCAAAACAAAACTATTTTAAATCACAAAATACTGAAAATAGTCATCAAAATATTTTAGTTTTAAATATGATTAAATTTGACGTGCAATGTTATAAAAATATATTATCCAACATGGATTCGTTTGCAAACAAGGAGTTATCAAATAATTTTATTGCTCTTAAAAATGGTGTTTCGCTTGTTGAAAATTTTATTAAAAAAAATCAGGCCATTCCCAAGAACTACACCGAATTGCTAATGCAATATTATAATAATCCTAGATTACTGCGCATCAATAGATATCAATTTGATATTTACATGTTTTCAATATTAAAATACGACCAAATTATTGATTTGGGTATGTGGAAAATTTTATATAGACAAACAGACGTTTTTTTAAATAACATAAAAGAAACAATCATTGGAAAAACTGATGGCAATGAAATTAGTGAGGGGAAATTAAGCGTTGCTAGAAGTGCAATTGACCAATATAATGAAAAATACACGCAACAACAACGAGATGCATTTGAAACAAATATATCAAAATTAAACCAACCACTACAAGAACAAACGCAGAGTTCTTTTGATTTTCAAGACACAAAAAATTTTAAACAACAAAAAAATGATTACATAAGAATGCAAACTACTATTGTTCTGTGTTACGATTTAATTACGATATATTCTAAAATTTCCGCGATTAAATATTCAAGAGAAATTTCATTGGTTACCACAAGAACTAACTTGGGTAATATTATTAATAAAATATTTGAAAGAACGCTTGATTGTTATAACCAAATTTTAAAAGATAATGCAATGATTCCATTTATACCCGATTATTTATTTTGGGATAGCCAAACATACAAGGACGCAAAAAGTCTTAGTGATAGTATAAAAATTACTGCCCAGGTGTTTAAAGATAATAAAAACAAAATTGAAACCTATAAGTTGTTAATGAAATCGCTCAAATTAAAATATTTTGAGGCGGTTGATCTTCTTATTCCACAAATATCCAAATTGGGCATTTTGAAAAAATGCCATCAAATTGTTGAAAATGATGAGGACTCTGACTCTGATGATGATTCTGTTTATGATGACGACGACGCTCCATTAACTCCTGGAGAAAAATTAAAAAAATTCTTTTTGAAAGAATATGAAAAAAATCTTGATTCTAGAAACTCTTCATCGTTGCGTAGTAACATTAATTTTTTGTATGATGATGGTATTAGAGATGGTGTTATTGATATTCTTCCAGCGAATGACATTAGCGATATAATTAATAGTTGGAATGTTATTGATAATGCTGGTGGGGGAGATTGTTTATTTTTAGCTGTTGCAATGTTGTTTAATAATGATCTTGTTAATAATGGTAAATTATCAAATAATCCGTTTGCAAATACCAATGGGTTTTATTCACAATCATCTTTACGAAGAGCTATAGCTGATCCCACTTATGGGATAACAAATGAAGAAATTGCAAGGTGGGGAGTCCATAGAAACATTGCAGAAATTGATGTGGACGACCCAGCAACAACACCTGACGATATTGCATATAAAAGAGAATTTAGTTTTCTATTAGACGAGGCTGGAAATTGGATTGGCGATGACCCAGAAGCGGTCAGAAATGTAATAAGACAAAATGGCAAATATTGGGGAGATCAAACAGCTATTTATATTCTTGAACGGATTTTTAAAATTAAGTTTATTATAATAGACACTACAGTCAAGACGCCATTTCCGCAAGGAACCACCGTTAGATTTATTACTCATGCGGGAACAAACTCTTATGGAGTTGTCAAAAGATATGCGTTGGTAGCGGGAACAAATGAATATTTGTATGAGATTGAAGATATTGGTTATATTACACACAGACAAATTTCATCTATATATAATAATATTACTGCATCTCCGTCTGGAAATTATAGAGTTGTTCCTTCAAACGCAAATGAAAATATTGCAAATGACCTTACACAATTTGCTTTTATACTTTTAACTGTTCTAGAATCTGGCGTTCAACATTGGGAAATTATGGATAGCACTATTGATGGAAAATTTATTTATACATTTGCAGAAATTCCTAGTTATTTAAAATATTTAATCTTTAAAACCCAATGGAAATTTGCGAGTCGTGGAACAAGAATCACTAGTTGGTTTGGTCGTAATGATCAGTTTAGTGATTATCTGGACGTAATGCAGGATCATTATGAGCATGCGAGAGATAATTCTCCTACAATGCTTGAAAATATAAGAAATGGCATAGATCCTGCACTTGCAAGTGAAGGTCCAAGAGCACCTATGGGTCCTAGACGCCCTTTCAATCCACCCGTTAATCCTCCTATAAATTCTCCTATAAAAAAGAAAAAAAGGAAGGGTCTATTTAAAAGAGGCGGCGGGGGTTTTGAAGATGACGAATCAGATGAATCTGAAAATATATTAATTGGTGGTCAAATTAATAGTAGAAATAGATACGTGAATATTAATAGACCCAATAGTTCCTTTGATGACTCAAAATTGAGCTATTATGTGGTTGTTGATTTAGAATTATACCCCGGTGAATCTATTCCGTTGTTAAAACAGCCCGTAATTGCATGTAATTTGAGGTATGAGAAAATTCGCCAAGCTTTTGCCGATATGTTTGGCCTTGTTTATCAGCCGTTGGATTTTTATCAAAGAGGACATGTCGCCCCTTCTTCAGTAAAATATATTAAACCCGATGATAAAGGTGAATCGCGAGAACAAGGCAGATACGATACAAGACGATATAGACCGCAGTATGGTGGAATAAAAAAAAATAAAACTAGGCGATTATAATTACTTCTAGAGTTATGATCTGAAAATGTATTTGCAGACAGTTGTCTTAAACCCGTTAAAATTTGATGATGCTGCAACTGTATATGAACCAAAATTCTCAACATACACGATTTCACTTATAGCCAATTCTGGCAACATAATTTCATCCGCAATCAAATCTATACTATCACAAGTTGGCCCAAAAAGCCGACTTTTGTATAATTTTCCATCTCGCTCGTTAAATGGTAAAATAGTTGGCGTATTATGGTCAAAATAAATGCAATTAAAACTTCCATAAATTCCGTCATTTAAATAATATACAATCATTTTTTCACCATCATCATCTGTAATTATCTTTTTCCCGATTACATTGAGAACCAACGTGTGTGTTTTTTCTGCAAAAAATCTACCNGGTTCTGAAATAAATTTAATTGTATTATTCTCNAATTCAANTGAAAAAAAATCACTTATTCCATCATTTACACGTTTTGCGATATCTTCAAATCTGACTTTTCTATCAACCCCTGGGAATCCACCGCCAATATCTATTATTGATATATTAATTCCAATCGTTTTTGCAACATCGGCTGCTTCCCTGCAATCTTTTATAGCTCCATAATAATTATCGCTTGAACTGCAACCACTACCCACATGAAAACTAAATCCAACGACATCTAATTTTAACGTTTTAGCAATCGTTAATAATTCCAGGACTTGATTTAACTTGCATCCGAATTTCTTATTAAATTTACATATACTTTTACTATCATCTACGGCTATTCGTAGAATAAGTTTGCCATAAGGATGGTATAATTTTATTTTATATAGCTCTTCTTCGCAATCAAATGTCATTAAATCTACGTCATTCGCTCTCGCATAACGAATTTGTGATGTCATTTTGCATGGGTTTGCAAATATAATACGCGTCGGATCTTTGGTAATTTCTATTATAGATCTCATCTCAGTTTCTGACGCGCAATCAAAGTTTGCACCCAGTGCTGCCAAAGCCTCTAATAATACCGGATTTGGATTGCATTTAACAGCATAATACGGCTGAACGTCTGGCAACAATCTCATCCAAGTAGAAAATGAATTGACTAGTTCTCCCAAATCAATAATATAAAACGCTCTTTCACTTTGATTATCTTCTAAAAAATCATTGATAATGTCATATGTGTCGCGATCTGAACCATATAATTTTGCCTCATATTTTTGTAAAAGCGCATTATCAAGTGTTCTCATTTCATTATATTTTTGTTCAACTTTTAACGGTTCGGTAATTGACGGCTTTTGAGATTCTAATTGCACCAAACTTCTATCTATTCCATTAGACATATAGTTAGTTACAACAATTGCATTTATTATATTTTTTAATATAATAAATTTTTGAGTTCTTCNCTACGGATTCTACNCGGACACATAGACACAATTTTTAGATTNCATAAATTCATCTACTAGGTTTTGTGGTATATAATTAAAATCTATAATTTTTTGGTTCAATGCAAATTTTTCATATGCGTTCTCACTTTGCATTCTCTCATCAAAGTATGTCTTATCATTATAACATTTTAACGCTGTTTTGGGACCGCACTTGCGCAGAACAGATGTGATATTATCGCTTGTGTCTCCCATTACAATTTTGCAAAATAAGTCGGCCTCTGCGCTTCCACCAAGCGTCATTTCTGAAATATTCTTAAAGGCCAGATTAAATATTTTTACACTAGGACCAGCTAATTGCAGGTAGTCCTTGTCGCTTGTAATAATATTAATCGTTGCATTTGGATGCGTTTTTACTACGTGCTTCACAGAAATTGCAACACAATCATCTGCTTCCAATTTAGGATGACTTAAAATTGCTCTTGCACCCCCTTGCTGAAACAGGTTTTCGTCATACGCCATTTTAAACAATTTTCCACCCATAAATCCGGGGTCATTTACGCGTGTTCCTTTATAGTTATCATAAAACTCGTTTCGCCAAATGTCTGTTCTCNTGCAATCTCTTCCAACAATTATTATTGGGTTTTCGTGTTTTATTTTTAGATTCTTGCTCAAATCACTGACAGTATCTACAAATGTTTTTCTAAATTTCTCCACAAATATTTCGTTTGTGCTTGGGTCTTCTAGAACAGTTTCTGGGTGTGCATTCTTCCACCATCGCATGATAGAATGATACCTGTGGAAGCAGAAATAACTGCCATCAATAAATAGGAAAGAAACTGGGTTTTCCTGGTGCATATTTTCAAATAACGCTTGCATATTCCTATATAGTTATTTTCTTTACTGCTTTATTATATTATTTCAATTTTTAATATATAATTATATTATATGTCTATTAATAATCGTCGTAATAGTTGGCCCAGAGGATCATTAAATGTTCGCGATTATGACCAAGAAAGGGCTCTTGAATTTAATAATAGAAGCCGAAATATTCGTCGGCAATCTCCGCCNGGTAACGGGACATTTTTTGGTCGCTTTACTAGACGCAATAGAATTGCTCCGGTTGATGATGTTTCTGATATTTTTGGTCAAGACCCAGTTACATTTGCCCCTGCATCAGTGAAGGAGGGATCTGAAAAATCAAATAAAAACCTTCCTCTTGCTGAAAATGTGAATGCTGCAGAAGAACCCGTTTTGGCATCTCTATTGAATATGCGGGTCGCGGAAGTAGTCGGCGTTGATAAAAATTGCTGCTTGCCGGGGATTTTTTCATCAAATTGTCGCATATGTCCGCAAGAGGCCCCAGAAGTTCCGATGCGTGTAGTAAAAGTCGCCGGAAGAAAATTGCGCAAAAGACATTCGGCCAAAAAGAGGGGTACCAAAAAACTGAAAAAAAGGCACCATACTCGGCGCCACCCCCGGCGCAAAAAATGAATTCCTTTTTCTCTCTTTATCTGTATTCTAAAAATACAAACGAAGCACAAACCCCCTAGATGCATGAAGGTAAATTCCAGTTTGCATATGTGCCAACTGCGTCGAATATAGGATCCTCTAAGCATCTTTGATAAATAATATATATTCCCAAAAGGGCTTAGAGAAGAATGCAGAAAACCGAGGGTCAAAAGTAATGGTGAAAATGAAAAAAGGACAAAAAAAATGTCCTTTTTTTGAAAACGGAAATGAATCTTGGAAAACGCTGTTTTCAAAACCACTTTAGACCATAATGCTCTAAATTGCAAATTATTTATAGAAAAAAGTGTGAGCATAATTTTTAACATTTTTTGTGGAAAAGAATTTAGGGATTTATTGTATTTCCATATATTAAGAGAATGGAAAAAAATAAATCCCATAAAATCCCAAAGAATTATGAGTGTTTTCTTTGTGATGTCAAATGCTGCCATAAAGGTGATTTTAACAAACACATTTTAACATCTAAACACAAAAAAAACGCATTTGGAAACGATTGGAAATCGCTGGAAACTGCAAATATCCCAAATACAGAAAATTTATGTGAATGTGGAAAAATATATGCAACCAAATCTGGTCTATGGAAACACAAAAAAAATTGTTCATATGTAGAAATAGAACCCGAGATACCCCAGCCGAATATAATTGTAGATTCTTCAAATAATAATATAATTATGGAGCTACTTAAACAAAATCAAGANTTTAAAGAACTCATTATTGAACAGAATAAACATATTATTGAATTGGCTAGCAAAGTCGGTGGAAATACAACTAATAATACAACCAACAATAACAACACAAACAACTTTAATTTGCAGTTATTTTTGAACGAACAATGCAAAGACGCATTCAATATTGACGATTTTGTAAATCAAATCCAACTGCAATTGTCAGATCTTGATATGATTGGCAGAGTTGGATATACTGAAGGGATAAGCAAAATCTTTATTCGGAACTTAAAGGAGCTTGATATTTGTAAAAGACCTATTCATTGCAGTGACTTGAAGAGAGAAACCTTGTATGTCAAGGATAACGATGCCTGGGAAAAAGAAAATGGAGAAAATGTAAAAATAAAGCAAGCAATTAAAGGCATTGAAAATAAAAATATAAAACAGCTTCCACAATGGAGGGCTGAAAATCCAACCGCGGAAGATACAGATACCAAGAAACACTTGGACTACCAACACATATTGATTGAATCAATGGGCGGTTCAACATTGGAAGATGATAACAAAAAACANAATAAAATAATTAGAAATGTAGCAAAAGAAGTTGTTATTGATAAAGAAAAAAATTGAAATGAAAAACTTTTAGACAAGCATATGCACATTTAAACAAATCAACATGGATCTTCAAGTCGTAATCAAAATTCAAAGCTGGTATCGGGGATGTATTTTGAGGATAAAACGTTTGCCTCTTATTATGTATAAATTGCAAAAATATTTGAAGTCGTGTGCGATTCAATTTTCAACGCAGACTGATGATGGAAGAATCAACAGCTGCATGGATGAAACGGTAATTATAAGTCGCTTGATTGACAAATTTGCGGATAGAATTAAAACACCAAGCGCCAGAATGTGGTATGATATGTTGGTCTTTGATTATTTATATGGGTGGCTTCCAGTAAATATCAAAACAACAACTACAGTTACAAGCGATAACACTGGCAATTTGGCTACGTGTGTGTATGCTTATACTGACGAGCAACTTGACATTCATCGTTTAAAAACGTATGAAAATGGGCCTATGTCCAAAATATTATTCCAAAATTTGCAAGAACAGGCATACAATAAAAAAAATAAAAAAGACTACTACTTTTTAGTATTGAATAAAACGAATCCGACCGATATAATTGTTAATAGTGTAAAGGGTTTGACAATATTAACACCGAATATAAATAACCTGCCATTTCAGGTGTGTTGGGACAAAAATAGAACATTCAAATATGAATGCATCAGAAAAAAAATAAAGCTATTTATTGAATGTTTGCAACGACCTCAGCCAAGCTGGAAGGAAACATTCATGGCGAATATACGATCTATTGATCTGTAGTTATAAATATTCGTTTGGTATAAAAGAATTGCACAACTGTCTGTGTCCAATCTTAAATCTCCCGGAAAACATAAAATTTGATTTAAACGTGTCACTATTTAGATATGAAATAATATTCTCTAGATTACATGTTTTTTTTGGCTTCATCATAAGCAAACCTCCTCCAAAATAGCCCACCTTTCCCGCAAATGCAATGTTGGCCCGTCTAGTTAAATTATAAACATAAATGCAGTCCTTGCCTTGATTCTCATTTACAGCCGTGATATTTCTTAGTGCTCCCCATTGATACCAATTATCTTCGGTCATTTTTCGTATGGCTCTCCCAAGTAGTATTTGCTTATTCTGCAATAGATGTTGATTTATCGCCGCATCTTCACATGGATAGCTATCAATATAAATATATTTTTCCAACTTATCCTCGCCATTTAATACACTAATATTACCAAGGGCCTCATTTTTATATACTTCTTCGCGTCCGCTTACGATTCCAACATACACGTCAAAATATTCTTTAAACATATGGGAATTTTCATTTTGCTCTTCGCTGAAGGTAATTAATCCATCGCTGTTTATGATGTGCAGTGGCTTGTCATTATACAAGACAACCTTTTCAAGATCGGGATTTTTACAATATCTAAAGATAATGACATCAATTGCTGCTCCTTCAAATAATTTTTCATTGTGTGGATGATAAATGTGAGTAAAAGTTCCACCCATCATCATTTCATTTAACAATTTTGAAGCACATGTCAGCTTCAGAAAATCCGACGGAACAATAAATATCAACTCTCCTCCCACGTCAAGTAAATTATAACACTTTTCTGTAAAATCAATATATAAATTTGCCTTCTTTGTTTTAACGTAAGGCGGGTTTCCCACTATGGTTTTATATGTCCGTGTAATGGTCTGTTGCAGAAAATCTCCATAGCACACCTTTTCTTTTTCAATGCCATTTAATAATTTTATCTTCGTATCAATTTCAAACATATCAACCGCAAATTCTGGTCGTTTTTCAGAAATATATACAATTAAATCACCNCGGCCAATTGAGGGCTCTAGTATGACATCTGGTTCATTTAGTATGAAACTGAATATTTTTTCTTTNAGATCATTATTCGTGGTGAAATATTGTCCGAGCTTTTGCTTTTTATTAGTCATTGGTTGTGTCTGAATTATTATCTTGAAATATATTTAGATCAATTTTTAAATTTTATTATTAGTGTGTCAAGTCATATTTATTACGAAGCAATTTATTCAGAGTCTATAAATAATAAATTTATATGAAACAATTCATCCAATACTTGGTTCGCAAATGTAATATAATCGTTTTTGCACAAACACATACTTGCGCCGTGTGCCATGGCTAAAGCCATTTGCATTTTAATAAAATCGTCGCTAATATGGATGTTATATTTTTTTAAATTATTGTTATTCATGTATTCATTGAATCCTTTTATGATTTCATATATTCTTGCTTGATTCGCGCATTTTGATTTATGTACAATTTCATCTATAACCTTTCCGGTTTCAATATATAAATTTTCTTTATGTTCATGTGGAATACTATCAAATATGTCACGCGGTTCAATAACTACATCTAATATTTTTTTAGCCAGTGTTTTTCCTGTTTCTGAAAAGACGACTGTTATAACATCCAAAAAGGTTGTCGTCGTTTTTTCGTTTATTCTTATAACAATTCCAAAATCTATTATTCCAAGTTGATATTCTGGAAGGGAGCCATCTGTGTTTTTAATAAATAAAATATTTCCTGCGTGTAAATCTCCATGTGTTACACTATTATTAATCAATGTTACGAATCCAAATTTTAAAACTAGCTTTGCATATTTTTCATAATCAGATTCGTCTAGTTTTGAAATGTGGGTGCCTTTAATATACTCCATCATGATTGCATCTGGAAATGCAGCTGTTGCATCTTCATAAACCTTTGGTATTTTTATGTATTTTAAATTTTTGCAATTATCTGCCATTTCTATTGTGTTTTTAATTTCTTCATGAAAATCTAATTGATTTCTTAGTAACAAAATATTCTTTTTTATGACATTTGGAACATTTAACGTGTTAAAATATGGTATATATGATATGAGATGAATTGTAAATAGTAATTTATCAATTGCATCGTCCAATTTCTTGCCAATGTTTTTTCTTTTTATTTTTACGATAACTTCTTCATTTGTATCCACCATNGTCATCTTATANACGAGAGAAATCATNCCAGAATTGATTGGTTCAATTTTTCCAGATGGTTGCAAATTGAACCTTTTGGTTAGTCTGAATAATAATTCATCATCTACGTCGTCGTCATTATAAGGAGCAGAATCGGTGTATTTTAATAACTCGTTGTTAATTTCATCATCAATAAAATTATTATTTAATGAAACTGCCTGAAATGCTTTTACATATAAAATATTTTTCTTGGACAATCTGTCTGCCACATTGTGGATAAATTGTTTGTAATTTTTANCAATTAAAAGGCGAGCATACTCCCATATAAATATAAAAGTTATATCAAACATGAAANAAATATTTGATAAAAATGTAAAAAATGTAAAAAATGGTAACATTATACATTTAATCACATCTTTTCTATAAATTGTTTTGTTCTTAAAAATACTTTACTAATTATTGTGGTTGCAAGTTTTTCAACAAATTCGGGTAAATCAATATTATAGTTAAAATTTAATGTTGTTACAATGCTTACCTTGTGTGGATTGACAAAATTGCAGACGGCAGTAGCATTAGATATGGGAAGCAATTCTGTTGTTGGGATTAATGTGATATTTGATGGATTAGTGTAATTTGTTTCACTCGTAAATAAAATACGATTTTCTGTTTTTTCAATTGTTATGTCTAAATGTGCAAATTTTTGTGCAAATCCAAAATCACCAAAAAAATGTTTAAATAGTATATAGACTGTTGCGCACGTTTCATCGTGAATATCTAAATTAAAATCATCAAATATATCCTGTTTATTAATTTCATACACCAGTTTTATAAATTCAAGATTGAAAATTTTTTCTAATAAAATGCGTTCATTTGAAATTTCATATTGAAACTGATAACTATTCGTTTTTAGTCTTGTCATTTTACAATCGTGTTTATTGAAAATGACAATCGGTTCTTCATTTTTTTGATTGTCGTTCATTCAATTATCTTGTCTATTTTAATATATTACAAATATTTTATATATTAAACCCATGTAAATGCTTAAATATTTTTACTAATTAATAATTATACAAATAATGTGGCATTTTTTTATTGGATTTATGATAGGTGCAATTAGTGTAAAATCAGTTAGGACGTATAATAATAGATATTATGAGTCGTTTTATATTTCGCAAGAAAATGAGATTAAAAAATTAAAAAATCTTTTACTAGACAAAAAAATAGAGGATGAAGACAAACTAAAAGACGAAACGTATGTGAATCCTGAAACGTCTGACAAGGAATATGATTGCAGATGTAATTGTAATAAATCGTGTTGATTCCATGAAGAGTAAAAATACAAAAAAAACAAAAATACAAATATACAAAACAATATTTACGAGGTTTCTTCTAATTCAATTATTCCAAAATATACTGCGCATTTTTAACATCATTTACAACGTTTCGCATGTGAATTTTTTCATCGTTCCAGCAATGAGCGCAATCATTGCTTCTACTTAAATTCCATAATGGATCTGTATTTTGAAATATTCCACTGAAGATTTTGGAAGCGCGTTCCTTGTGAAACTCTGATGTAGTAATCACAATTTCGGGGATTTCATCAAATGTCTCCAAAACCCATTTTTTTAAATAAGCAAAATTCTCCGCCGTATTTTTCGCCTTTTCATCCAAAACAATTTTCCCATTGGATCTGGTGCCAATATTTTCTTCCATTTTTCTTGCCTCTGTTTCTGCTTCTTTTTCCTTTTCTTTTTCTTTCTCCATCGCAATCACTGCATTTTTAACTCCTCCTGTGACAAACCACCATGTGGTGTCGGAATCGTCCAAGTCTGCAACATACTCCAATGCAGTAGAGACGCGCTCCTGTTGCACATTTTCCATCGCGCAACCCAGCACGACCATAATAGTTATTTTACTATAAACATATACAGTAAAACAACACAGAATAAGAATGATTTTGAATCCGAACATTTTGATTAGTATTTGAATTCATCACTTTTCAAAAAAATTAAATCAATTTTTTTACAGTTTAGATATCTAAGCTGACAGTATTTTTGTCAGACTTGGGGCGGCGCTTGCTGCGCTTAGGCATATTTCCATCCGCTTGCAGGTCCTTCAAATCCGAAATACTAATTGTGCTGCTGTCATTGAGGTTGAGATTAATATTGTGCGTTGGGGCGGCTTCTTGGATGTTAATTGTTTTCGTTTTTAATCCGGACAAGATATCAGAAATGTCCGCNGGGCCCTTCATCTCTGCTCTCGGTCCAGGACCTCTTCTAGTGCTTCTGTCTCCATCATTTGCACCAGAAAAATTTTCNCGGATGTTGATTCCNTCATTTTGATTGCGACTCATACCNGCACTCAANTCGGGTCTGGTTGAAAAACTACTATTNTTTCCNGGTCTGCTTGGTGGAGGGTTAAATCCTTGCGTAGCCATGGGAGGAGGAGGAGGGCCAGTCATTGGGACTTGGGGTTCAGGATTCATCATGTTATTCATAAACCCAGAGAATCCGGGACTAGTTTGACTCATGGAATTTACCGCCGCATTTTGGAATGAACGCATTAGATCCGGGTTTTGACGCAAGATGTCATCCATACCAGGCATTGCGGATTTAAACATTGTGTTTGTCATATGAACCATCATCGCACTACCACCCAATTGAAATAAAAGTTTGAGTTCTGGCGCCATTGATGCCTTGCTCTTATATTTGTCATAAAGCTCGCCAAAAACGTCATCATAATCTGTCATATTTTCATTTATCTGCTCACTCCAACCGTCTAATTTAACATCAAACGGGTCAAATCTATTATTTAAAAATTCAATACCATTAATGCATGCCATCAACATATTTCCTTGAAATTTAACCGAGTTTTGTTTNGTTTTTTCTTCCATAATCATTTCGTATTCACCTTGCATTTCGGCGAGAGGGGATTCCATTGAATACTTTTTGGTAAGATTTACCCCCTTTGTTTCTAAAGTTTCCAACTTTCTGAGAAACTTGAATTTCTCGCGCAAAAGCTCTTCTTTGCTCATTTGAGGTTGGCTTGGAACTGCTCTATCTGGGTTTAAAGGAACGTTGTTAAATTTTGTGTAACCATCCCACGTTTTATTTTCACCTGGACCCCCACCTTCTGCGGTTGATTGNCCGAGTGATGGTGCCCCGTCATCAAATCTAACTCCGGGTTTCTCATCATAATTCAACGAAATATTTTTGCTAAACATATCAGATTTTCCTTCAAATAAATTTCGGCTGGGTTCTTCTTCTACTAAATCATTTAATTCATTTTCTAAATTATTCAGGTCGTCTATATCAATATCACTGGATGGGCGACCACCTGCAGTTTTTTTATCGTTCATTAAAAGTTCAATTCCAGAACCAAAATTTGACGACTTTAAAGACGGTCTATTAAATGATGTATTATCTCCCAAATTTATCGTAGAAATATCAATAATGTCATTATCCATTCTATCTATTATGAATTAATAAGAACATATAATTTTAAGTATTACGAATTATAAATATATTAATAGGCGACATCAAAAAGGTTATTATGCCATTTTATTTGTAATAAACCACATCCCTTGCAAAAAAGAATCAGCAAGATCATCTTTTTTTGTATGATTTTTAAAAAATGTTTCCCATGACGTAAAAAATACATTATTTGAAATACTTTCTAAACATTGTTGGACACCCAGTTTTTTTCTCTCGCTGTAGCTAGTCTTTAATGTTGAACTTTGGTCTTTCAGCTTGTTGGAAGCCGAAACAAAGTCAATNGANGCATTTTCATTTCTCATAATAAAATATTGCGCAATCATTCCTTGAATAGTTTTCATTCGGTTTGCAATTGGGCTAATTTGGTTTTCAATTACAACGCGTGTTATGGTGTCAATATGTTCATTTAAAATGCTATCTAATTTTAATTTAAGATTTCTGCCAACTGTTATTAGATCTATTTTTGATGCATTAACCGTTGAAACTGGGTCAAAACATTTTTCAAATACGTAATTGTTAATTAATGCTGCCAATTCAACCTTTTTTATAGGATTTTCGTATTTAATTTTGTATTTTTCAGCCAAATCNTATAAACCNTTTATTTTTTGTTTGTTTATAAAAGCNGATTTTANATCCGACGTTGGAACTTGAAATGACTGTTTTTTACTGTGCTTTAAACAATAACATTTGCCATTTTTTGTAAATTTAGCNGGCTTATTGCAGTCTTTAAATTTTTCAATTTCGCAACATTTTGCTTCAAATTGTTGGCTTAAATTAATGCTGTCCCATTTTGCAATTTCATAATTATTAGAGCCATCTGGCTTGACAAATAAACAAAATGCTAAATTTTTAATACCAACGTCTATGCTTAATACTTTCATATTCTAATAAATTAGTATATAATAATATTCATGTATTCTATTATTTAAGTTTCATTTATTACTTGTTGTTTTACTTGTTGATTTACTTGTTATTTTATTGTTTTGTTGTTTTGTAAAAGTTAAACCAATTATATATAATGATACATGCGCGTATAATGTATCGTTATATTTTTTGATATTTATTTGTTTGGAGCGGTAATAGACGGTGCGACCATTCTTGCTTGCAACTGTTCTCTCGTTAAATATGGTTGTTTTAAATTGCTATTGCAATAACCAAACCCAGGTGTATTCGTGTCAAATGCAGATTTGAATGTAAAGGGGACATTTGCAGATGGTGTTGCATTTGTCTGAAAATGTGTAGGAAGACCTAAATCACTGCATGCTTCTTGATTGTTAATTTTCATGATATCCGATGCATTATTAATCAAAAATTGTCTATATTGCCAACTAGTGGTAATATTTTCTTGTTGGCGAATGCGGTCATTCACAACCGCTTCAGGTTGCCAACTTGAATAAGTTCTACCATCCGCCATAATAGGAGGAAAATCAAAATGAATATTGTTAGATCCGCTATAACATGTTGCCCACGACATAATATACTATCATTAGAGAAAATTATTAAGCTTCCAACATTTTAAGAATTGCATTTTTGGTAATTTTTGATGACGGCTCGCTAATTAAACCTTTATTAATAGCAATATCTTTTAGTTTATTCAATGACATTTTTTTGTAGTCAATGTGTCCTCCCTCCTTAGATTCTTCTAAATTAGAAATGTCAATACTTTTCATAAAACTCATGTTTAGTTTTTTTGATTCTTCCAAGTCTTCTAATTCTTTTAATTCTTCCAACTCTTCCAACTCTTCTAATTCTTCTACATTATTATCAGTATAATCAATATCATTTATATCATTTAAATCGTTGCTTTCATTATCACTGCTTTCATCATCATCCAAATTGTCACTTTCTTCTAGAGCATCTAATTCTTCTACATTTTGGTTTTTAGTTGAGCTAACCAGTTCCCCAAAATTAATAATTTTAACTGTTTGTGGGTTTGGATTTAGTTCAATAATATTGTTTAATTCCTCGGCNCTGTCATCGCTGTCACTATCGCTATCATCTTCATCATCGCTATCACTCTCATCATCGTCACTTTCATCGTCATCTTCACCATCAGAAACAGGTATTAACTTTAAATCCATATTTGGTTCAGGTGTTTGCATTTGAGCNTGAGGCGCNCTATATGAAACCATTTGCAGTCTTCCTCTTATATAATTTAATTCTTCGGCCATGGTTGAAACAAGACCCAACATGGATGCCATTTTATGATTTTGCTCTTGAAGTCTTTGAACAAAAAACATGCCCAATAGGCCTGCAAGTAATAGAGTAATTCCTAAAGAAACAAGAAAAGGGACCGTAAATATATCTGATAAAGCCATTATTAACAAAAGTGAATATATTTTTATTTTTGGGAGAACGAATTATTGTTATTCATATTTTAATTAATTGTATCTTTAATAATCTCAATTGGATAGTTCATATCATGCAATACCTTTACGCCACCGCGGACAATTGAAATTCCTTTTTCAAGTAAATATGTGTATTTAAAATCATCTCCCGATTTAACGGTCTTCATGTGGCAATTTTCTATACAAGCATTATCATCTAATTTTTTACACAGTTCAATAAAATGAGTTGTTAAAATGCAATTTACATTTTTATACTTAATTAAATATTTCATAAATGCATTTGCACTAGATATTGCTTCCTCTGGATTTGTGCCTGAATATAATTCATCAAAGACACAAAAATGAGTTTCTTTGTTTCCGTTTTCATTGATTATATCTATAATTTCTTTGCATCGTCTAGCTTCCGCTTGAAATAAACTGTCTCGTCCAGATGTATCAGGAATATTCAAATAACAATGTATGTATTTATAAGGATTTATTATTGCGCTATCATAAAACCCGCACCCAAATTGCTGCGTTATGATAACATTAATTAATGCAGTTTTTAGAGTCGTTGTTTTTCCTGAAGCATTGGGTCCAGTAATTATCATATTTTTATTAAATTTAAATGAATTTTTAATTGGGTTATTGCGAATGAGAGCAGGATAGTATGCCTTTTTAACAGTTGCACGGTTTTTCTTTGTAGTGAATTTTGCTAAATGAATATGTCCATTTTTAATATTATCAATTAATCCTTCCATATTATCAATGTAACCATTAAATCCAAAAGAATATAAAAATGCGTCATTATATTGCGGGTCGTTGTATATGTCGTAGAAGTGCTTTAGAACTCTTCCCAATTCTCCAATTTTGTTATAAGACAATCTATATGGACTTATTGTTTCAAGATGTTCTCTCAATTTGGATAATATAAGCAGTTTTTCTCTCAAGGTATCATTAAACTTCTCATATGTAATCAGATTATTTGTGTATAACAAAAAATTATGCATGGTTGCTTCGGTATCTTCAATATATTTTTTAATATTATTTAGATGCGAATGGATCTTTGTCATATTCTGATGAAATCTCATGCATGATAATATATTTTGATAAATGGAAAATAGGTAAAATGCTGCAGATAATAATATATATATTTTTTCATCCATCTTTACACTATGGAATTTTGTGAAAAGTTTCCCAATCGCATGATTGGAAGCTATTGTTTTAAGTATTTCAATATACTCATTCATATCTACATTCAATCCTTTAATCTTAATAATAAAAAAAGGAACAATAAGAATTATAAAAGGCATGCACAATGAAATAACGGG
>JGI25917J50250_1000025_pt1 | contig 33633 bp, 22 predicted proteins | sample LauGreSBDMM110SN_4_FD_50250 | JGI IMG/M metagenome (IMG submission 50250) | reverse complement strand
ACATCGCCTAAATGATAAAGACCTGGTGCTTCTACAGTTCTTTCAATAATTTCTACTTTGCCTGCTTCAATTAACGCCAATAATTTTGCTTTTTGATTTGGTAATAATTCAAATAAATTGCCTTGTGTATGAATTATTAATTTGAAGGGTTTGTCCAGTAAAAAAGCAGCTTCTATTAATAAATCTGTGCCTTTTCGAAAAGGCGACCAACCTACAGAGTGGAAAAATATGAGCCTTTCAGTAAATGGTTTTGGGCTATAATTAAAAACCGCACAATCCGTTCCCCAAGGTAAATAAATTGCATTATTGAATTTTTCAAAAACACTAAAATGTCTTTTGGTATTGCAAAAAACATTGTCATAAATTTGAAATAAATCAACTGTTTCTTTAGTATAATAATCGACATAAGCGCTGCAAATGACTTTGTGTTTTTTCGCTAATAATATGGGTTCCCACCAAAATTGTTCGTTAAATAAAATATGGGTTATTTTGTTGTCAAATATCCATTTTTCAAATTGAACAATGTTCAAAGCAGATTTCACAATTAAATGGTGATTTTCATCAACTGTTACGTTGAATTCATTGTGATAATTGGGTTCGTAACCACCTCTTGCATAAACAAAAACANTGTTGTTTTCTTTCAACAAATTAGCATATTGCAGTGAGACGTACGATGCTCCTCTTTCAAACCAAGTGGTAACTATTCCGATATTCATTAGGATCTGGCATTTATTTTTTTGATTGGCAAACCTGCATAGACACCATTTTTTTCTGTAGGCGTTTTTTGGGTTACTACTGCATTGCAAGCGATAACACAACCGTCATTTATTATTGAACCTTTCAAAACCCTTACGCCNGCNGCAATCCANACGTCTTTTCCTATAATAATTTCGGCAGCAATTAGTGGTTGACTATTAATGTTTACATCGATTTTGTAGGAATGGTCGCCATCTCGAATGCTAACATTTTCTGCAATTAATGCGTTATCATCGATGAAAACTTTTTGCATCGCACTAATGACAATGTCTTGCGTAAGGTTCACATTATTTCCTAAAATTAGTCTCCCTGATTGTTTAATGTCAAAAGTCAAATTATATCCAAAATTAACATTATTACCCACAAAGATATTTTTGTGCGGAATTGTTCTAAATCTCGGAAATTGTTTGCATTTTATGCCGTTTCCAACTTTACAACCATGCAGCAGCAAGTAAATTTTCAATAAAAAACCTTGACCTCTAAACTTAAAGTTTTTTATATATGCTTCCGATATTCTCATCATTAAAAGCATTTAGAAAGGTATTTATTAATTGTTTTATTGACTATTAAAATTTCTGTTGTTTTAAACAGTAAATTGAATACATAAACAAATATCAAAAATAATGTTGAAGTTGACAGCACAAACACAAAATTGTTGATTGCGTTTAAAAATTGCAATTTAAAAATAAAAATGATTATTAGAGCAGAAATTGAGTTGAAAATGATCGATGGGCCGATCGATTTAAAAATCTCCAAAGTACTTAAATTGATGATTTTATTGCAAATAAAACCCAAAATGAATAATACAATTATATTCTCAACAACAATGACATTTGCAATAAACAAAGGGCCATAATTGAAAAGCAACATAATGCAAAGTGCACTAAACGTGATTTTAAACAAAAAAACATAAGTGGTTATTAACGGTTTAGCTAAAACATTAAAGATATTAAGTATGGTATTATTGATGGGAATAAAAATTCCTGATACACATAAAACGATTAAAAATCCGGAAGATTCAATCCATTTTTTTGTTAATAGCAAAGTGATTATTCGTTCTGCATTGATGATCAACAACACCATTATAGGCGTGATAATAAATGACAACCAAGATAAAATCATTAAGGTATTTGATTTCAATTTTACCAAATCGTCTTTGTTTTCAGCAAGAACAGGAAATAATACTTTTACAATTATGGAGTTCGTTGTGTTTTCTGGAAGTTGCTCAAATTGAGCTGCTCTGGTGTAATTTCCTAAGGTGGTTGCTGAAAATAGTTTTCCGATGAACATGACGTAAATATTGTTGTAAAGTATCAAAAGAACATTAGAAAGAAGAAACAAAAGCCCCGTTTTACGAATGCTTTTTACAAAGTCCCTAGAATAATTAAAGGAAGGAATCCATCTAGAATATATCCAAAAAATTAGCGTTTGAATTACATTTATTGCTAAGTTTTGATAAACCAAAGACCAGACGCCATAACCTCGATAAGCAAGCACAATTCCGAAAATGCCGCCAACAATTGTTGAAAACAACATTATTTTCGCTTGGTCTTTAAAATTTAATTCGTTGGTTAATTTTATTTTGTGCACACTACTTAAAGCGCTTATTATTAAAACCAAAGAAATAACTTGTAATACAGCTTCTAGTTGAGGAATTTTATAAAATTGCGCAATGTAAAAAGAAGAAAAATAGATTAAAATATACGCAATAAATGAAAAAACAATTTTTATCCAAAAAACGGTTGAATACTCAATGTCTGAATTTTTCTTCCTTTGGATAAGCACCATCATAAATCCTCCATCAATAAAAATTTGAGCTATAACAATGACTGCGGTAGTTAAGCCAACAATTCCATAATCTGCCGGAAAAAGCATTCGGGCTAAAATAATACCGAGAAAAAAACGTATAAATTGGTTGCCTAACCTTTCGGTCAAATTCCAAATGATGCCACTTATAGATTTTTGTTTTAGTTTATTATCCAATTAATTTTTGTTTTAAAAATTTGAGTAGCTTCTTGTACTTCAAATATAATAATTAAAAATTATATGATAATGATAATGAAAATGTTGGTCCAAATTTTGTTCTCCAAACAACATCATCTACAGATTCATCAAAACCTTTTTCATTGTTGATGTCGCCTGTAAAAATCGTATTTACTAAACCAGTAATTCCTGAATTGCGATATTCTGTTTGAGTAAATTTGTTTTGATAAAAAATTAAATCTTGTGCCAAAACGTTTTGGACATTTAATTTTAACTCTATTTTATTTTTATAGAGATTCTTCGCAACTTGAAAATCTAATAATGTTCTAGCTTTTTCCCAAATAGATGGATTAAATTCATTTGAAGCTATGTAGATTCTGTTACCAACTCTGTTTACGTTGGTAGAAATAATCCAGCCGTTGTCTTTGTTAACGTATTGCAAACCTGCATTAAAAACATAAGGTGACTGCCCTTGTAATGGTCTGTTTTTTTCTGGATTAGCATTGTTTATATTGGCAACATCTGCATTTGACTTAATGATTGCAATATTTGAAAAAAGCGTCAAATCATCAAATAATGTTGTTCTTTCAAATTTAAATATTGTGCTTAATAAGGTTCTAAATTCAAGTTCAACTCCACTTGTTTTTGCACTTGTAGCATTTCTGTAAGTAATTGTTTTGTTGTTTGCTAATTGTATGATTTCAATCGGATCCTTAAAATCTTTTAAGAAATAAGAAACGGAAAATAACTGTCCTTTTCCAGGATATATTTCATAACGCATATCGAAATTATCAACGCTTGCTCTTTTTAGATTTGGATCTCCTTGAGTGAAAAATCCAGTGGTAAAATCGTAAAACCCAAAAGGCGCTAATTCTCTATATTCAGGACGATTGATTGTTTTGGAGAAACTGAACCTTAAATTTTGTGTTTTATTTATTGAAAATATTAAGTTTGCCGAGGGCAAAATATCTGTTTTTTTTGTGTCTACTTTTACAAATTTTTCAAGATCTTCTTTCGCATCAAGTTTTTGATTAAAATCTTCTATCCTAACGCCCCAAACTAATCTGAATTTTTTATAGCGATTGTCTAACATTGCATAACCTGCAACTAAATCTGAACTTGCTGTGTAGGAATCAGAATATTTGGTTCCGTCATTAAGCGTAAAACCGTTAACGCCAGGTGAAATTTCACCGAAATTAGCTACGTTAAAAATAGTTTCATTTGGGAGTGTCAATAAATCAGTATCAAAAGTTCCACCCAAATTAGAGGTATTGTTTTGCAATTGTCTTGCATTAAAATCTCTTGCTCTTTTTTGTAAAAAACCACCAATTTTAAAATCATTAATTATATTTTCTCCGATATTGAATTTTTTAGAAAGATCTATTTTTCCTCCATAAATACTTTCTTTATTTTCAGAAAAAAACATTGAACCACCGTTGTCAGGGCCAGCATTTCCTGCAACAATTGCAGCGGTAGGTGTAGTGTAAACAGGATCTGTGCTCTTTGGGTCTAAGATAGTATAAACGTTTCTTCTCAAATTCGGAATTTCTCTATTGATATCGCTGTAAAATCCAGTCCAATTTATTTTGATTTTTGGCTTTGTAAAATAGTGGTCTCCATTCAATTGCCCCGAATATATTTTATTACCTGTAAACCATCTAACATCCGATTTTACTTCTAGTGGCCCTCCCGGAATATCTAATTGACCTGTTCTTTCAACTACTAAATCATTCGAATTAATACTCAAAATATTTTTGAATGATATGTTGTTATTTTCATTAAATTTTAAAGAAATATTTGCAAGAGCACCTGTTAAAACTTGCTGACTGTAGTTGTTATCATTGTATTTTCTTCTAAAAGTAGAAGGATTGCTACTTTGGTCTTCATATTCATTGCGGGTAGTTTCGGCAAAATTATTAGAAACAGTATGAGTCGCAGAAAATAATATACCCAAAATTTTATTACCAAATTCAAAATGACGACCGATTGAATATTGAAAGCTAGAATTCGGTTTAAATTTTTCAGAATTTATTGCCCAATCCACTTGAGCTGATTTTGCAATTTTAGCCAGTTCCTGATAATTTCCGGCAGCATTTAATGCATTAAAAACTTCAGTACTCGGCCAAGTTGAAGGTATTTTTCTGGTTCCATCGTCAAAACCCAACCAATCTTTACTTCCACCTTCATATGTTCTGCGTTCCTTAAATGTAGTGACAGTATTATAACCAGAGCCAATTGAAATAGATTGAAAATCTTTTTCAGGTACTGATTTAGTATTGATTTGAACAACCCCTCCAGCGAAATCACCTGGTAAATCTGGAGATGCCGTTTTGGTAATTACCAAATTATCAATCATATTGGAAGGGAATATATCAAATGAAAATGCTTTTCTATCCGATTCAGAACTTGGTAACGGTGCGCCGTTTATTAAAGCTGCATTGTAACGGTCGTTTAACCCTCGAATAATTACAAAACGATTATCCTGAATACTTGCGCCACTAATTCTTTTTAGCACATCAGAAGTGTTTTTGTCTGGTGTTCTTTTTATGGTTTCAGCAGAAATTCCATCAGAAACGTTAGCACTGTTTTTTTGTTGAATTAAAAGTGATTTCACCGATTCTACTTTTGCTCTTGTTGTTTTGATAACAACCTCATCTAATTGATTATTCTTTTTCTCTAAAGAAATCGTCAAAGTATTAAATTCCTCTTTTACCACCACAACTTCTGTTATTTCTTTTGATTGGAAGGTGTAACAAGTGATTTTAAGATCATATACTCCAGGAGCAATTTTCGAAAACATAAAATTACCTTCCGAATCGGAAACTTTTGAAATATTCAATCCTTTTATAGTAATTGTTGCACTAGGTAGCGGCTGACCAGTTAAATCATCGATTACAAGTCCTTTGATACCGGAACCTTGGCTGTAAGATAATGAAACTACAAATAAAAATAGATAAAAACAAAGGTGCTTAATAGCTTTCATAAAGTAAAAATTTTTGCAAAACTAAAGTTAATTCCATAATTGTATATTAAGGAATGTTTAACTAATTACAAAATTATTGATTTTGAAAATGGCAGTTGCTTACATTTGAAAAGACTTTTTCTGACTTTTTGTGACATTTTGCACTTTTATGACTTTAACAAAATTTAACATAAACTAATAGTAATTAATCTATAAGAACTTCTTTGTACCCATTATTATTTATTTTTTTCATAAAAATTTCAAAATCAAAAAAACAACAAATATAATGTTGATAAAGAGATCAAATTTCACACTATATTAACATTGTAATCTTTCCAAAAACAATTTCATAACCTTTTTAATGTTTTATTTAATTTTTGCTTTACAAACAATTCTAGCTCTTGATATATATTTGCCACATCTAACCTTAATATCATTTAAAAATGAAAAAAAATTATTTCATTGCTCTTTTGGCCTTAGTTGTCAATTTTGCAAGTGCTCAAATTGAGCAAACGGCTTATCGAGGTGCATTCGCACCAGCTCCCACAGCGATGTGGACTGACTCATGGACCAGTTGGGATCCACAAAATGAACCATACCTAGATGCTGCAACTGTAGTTAATCAAAGTACAAACATTACCACAAACACAACATGGACAACGGGTAAAACGTACAAACTTACCGGATTGATTTATGTTACTAACAACGCAACCCTTACTATCCAACCAGGTGTGGTAATTAAAGGTAATTTTTCAAACACTGGTACAGCATTAATTATTACAAGAGGTTCTAAATTGAATGCAATTGGAACTGCTACATCACCAATTGTATTTACCTCTGCAAAAGCAGCTGGTTCAAGAGCAGCTGGAGACTGGGGAGGAATTATTATTTTAGGTAAAGCTGGTTTAAACATTAATTCAGGTATTAATAATATCGAAGGTATTACAGCTACATTAAACACTGAATATGGTGGAGGGACTAGTCCTATTAATGACGATAATTCTGGTACAATGAAATATTGTAGAATTGAGTTTCCAGGGTTTGTATTCTCACCAAACAATGAGATTAACGGTTTAACAATGGGATCAGTTGGTAACAAAACTACGATCGACTATGTGCAAGTTTCTTATTGTAATGATGATGCTTTTGAGTGGTTTGGTGGATCAGTTAACTGTAAGCACTTAGTATCATTCAGAAATTTAGATGATGATTTTGATACAGATAACGGTTACAAAGGAGTAGTACAATTTGTATTAGGAATCAGAGATCCGGTATTTGCTGATAATCCAGCGATATCTACTTCTGAAGGTTTTGAGTCAGATAACAATGCTGGTGGAACTGCTTCTGCTGCAGGTTTAGATACAACTTCTGCTATTTTTACAAACGTTACTATGGTGGGACCATCATTACGTGCAACTTTATCACCAACCTTGACGGTAGCATCAGGATATGAGCGTCCTCTTCGTCTAAGAAGAGCTACACAATTAAAAGTGTACAATTCAATCTTTATGGATTTCAAAAACAGCTTTTTATTTGTAGATGGTTCTGCTGCTGTTGCAAATGCAAATGCGGGAACTTTGAAATTTAAAAATAACATCATTGCTGGTACATTAAGCACTACTTACGGAGGTGGTGTTAACCCAACATCATTAAACACTTGGTTTTCATCAAACAATAATTCTTACGTTAATGGAACTACAGGACTTTTAACAAAAGCTTACGGTACTTCTAGTTCAGATTATCAAGCTGGTAACTTTTCAGTAACTGCAACTAATTTAGATTACAGACCAGGAGCAACGGCTGCTACAGGTGCAGATTTTACTGATTCATCTTTGACTCCTTTTATCACTGTAGTAGTTGGTACAACACCTTCTGTTACAAACCGTACTTACTGTGTGCGTGATGTAGCTACTCCATTAACTGCAACTTTGACTACTACAGGCGTATCTTTAAAATGGTATGCTGCTGCTACGGGTGGAACAGCATTAGCAGCTGCTCCAACTCCTTCTACCTCTTTAGCTGGTGTTAAAAATTACTGGGTATCTCAAGTTGACGGAGTTTCTGGCGTAGAAAGCGCAAGAGTAATATTATCAGTTACTGTAAATGCTTCACCTACAGAAGTACTTGGAGTAATCACAGGTCAAGGACCATTATTAACTGCAGCTGGTGTTGATCCAATTTTAAATCCTGCAGTATATGCTTCTGCAACTGCAATCGGACCATTTGTAAAAACAACGACACCATTTACTTACAGTATTCCAGCTTTTACTTCGTCTCCAACACCAACTTATGTTTGGACTGTACCACAAGGAGTGAGAATTGTTGAAGGTCAAGGAACTAATTCTATAACAGTTAACTTTAATGATGTAGCTTATGGAGTTGGAACTTTAGGTACAATTCAAGTGCAAGCACAAAATGAAAGTGGATGTAGAACAGCTGCAAAAACTTTTTCACTTACAAAAGCTTTACCTGCTGCACCAACTGGTTTAAAAATGTACAATACAGCATCTGCTACTCCAGCAACTGCACTTACTACATTTGGACAATTTATGGGTACTACAACGCCTTTAACCTTAACTGCATCTTACGCTGCTACAAATGCTATTTTCCCTGCTACTCTTGTTTTCCCAGCTTCTTATCAGTGGGAATTGCCAGCAGGTGTGTCTTTAGTGTTAAACGGAGCGACTCCAACTACAACAACTTTAAACTACACTGCTGAACCATTTGTAACGCCAGCTTCAGCTCCTTCAGCTTTAGGAACTGTTTTTTGGACCGTAACTTACAATAAATATACTGTAATGGTTAATGGTGTATCAACTATTATAACTACTTCTACTTGTGTTCAAAAAATTGTTGGTAGTTCAAATAACACTCCTTACGCATCAAGTCAACAAGCTTACCTTCCATACAATAACAAATATGGAACTGTAATTACAAGTGACAAACCATCTATTTTGGTTTCATTTGAAGGAGTGACTAACTCAGCTACAACATTAATGTATCCTGGAGTTAAAGCAATAAATGGCGTTGGAACTTCTGTTTCAAGTAATTTAACTAACGTAGATTATTTAGCAAACAACCCAATCTTGTTTTATAACACTTACACAAATACTTTTACAGCACCNGTGCCTCCAAGTACAAATGTAACTTCTACTTTGTCATTGGTTAACTTTTTAACTAATCCAACTGCAACAGTGAGAAATTCAAAATTATTGAAATTAACTGCTGCATTACCTACTGTACCAACTTTAACTTTAACAAATCCAGCTTCTGCTACACCAACGACTGCTGTTACTGTAGTTAGTAAATTTGTGGGAACTTCAACTCCTTTAACTTTGACTGCTAGTGCAATTGCTACCGCTTCTTCTTATGTTTGGGAATTGCCAGCAGGTGTAAACGCTGTTGATCTTCCAGTTGGAGCGGTTTCAACTACTGTTGATGGAATCACTACAATTAATAGCACAACTTCTCGTTCTATTACAATCAATTTCTTGAACGTAGCTCCTGGAACTGTAACTACAACAATGTATTTGGGTGTAAAAGCTAAAAATGGAATTGGAATGTCTCAAGTATTAACAAATGGTACTTTGACACCTGCTTCAACTTCAACTGCTAAGTTATTAAAGGTTACCGCTAGCTTACCTGCAGCTGTTTCTGTAGTAGCTGGACAAATAGTTGGTGTTTGTAATGGAAGTACAAAAACATACACTATCACTGCTTCACTTTTGGCTACTAGTTATAGAATTACTGCTCCGATTGGTTCAATCGTTACTTCAGCAAGTAATGCTACTAATGACTCAAACGTGTTAACTACAAGCGATTTGACTTTTGATGTGGCATATCCTGCTAACTTATCATCGTTAACTCCAAAAACTTTGGTAATCACTTCTATCAATGGATATGGAAACAGCTTAACTAATAAAACGTTAACACTTACTGGAACTTGTACTGGAAGAATGGCAGAAAACGTTGAAGTTATTGCTTTGATGAATGACACTAAAGTTTATCCAAACCCAACTACTGGCGAGTTAAACCTTTCTATTAATGCTGTAAAAGCGGGTACTGTAAATGTGGAAATTTATTCTATGGATGGATTATCTGTAAAATCAATTAAATCATTAAATTTACAAGAAGGTACAAATACAATTAACGAAAACATCTCAAGCTTTAAAAATGGAGTTTATTTTGTTAAGTTTTACAATACCGCTAACAATGAAATCATAGTTAAAAAATTAGTTAAAAACTAGTTTTCAATTTGTTAAACAAAATTTTTAAATAACTAGAAAGGCGTATTTTAATACGCCTTTCTACTATTTAAAATAGATAAAGAAAAAGGAGTTTCATATCCTTTTTCAATAAAAAAATCAATTGATTTGATTTTATTTTACAAAAATTTTAAATGTCATAAATATATCTTTGCTTTGCAAAATATTAATGTAGTTTACCCTTAATTGTTTTTTTATTTAAATTCATGATCTCATATTTAAAATACATTTCATTAGACAATGAACTTATATTGGCAATTGCCTTTTTACTTTCGTTGCTTATAACCTACTTCTCAATCCCCTCTATAAGATACATCACAGTTAAAAACGGATTAGTTCCTGTTCCAACTGATAGATGTTCACATACCAAAAGCACACCAGTTTTCGGTGGTGTTGGTATCTTTATTGGAGTAATTTTAACAATCACACTATACTCCTCCATTTTTGAAAGTAAAAATTTTAGTTCACTTATCGCAGCAATTATTATACTGTTTTTTATGGGCGTTAAAGATGATATTCATATGCTATCGGCAAAGAAAAAATTTGTCGGGCAAATAATTGCATCTTTAATTGTCATTCTAATATCAGATATAAGAATTGCTAGTTTTCACGGCGTTTTTGGCATCCATCAACTGAACTACTATTTGTCTATTTTTGTTACTCTTTTTGTGTTTCTCTTAATAATTAATGCCTACAATATCGTTGACGGCATTGATGGACTTGCTGGGTCAATTGGCATATTGTTCTCATTAGGTATTGGTATTGCTTTTTATATCTTAGGTCAACCCGAATATGCATTGATTTCATTTTCATTAACGGGAGCTTTAGTTTCATTTCTTTATTATAATTTTTCTACTAAAAAGAAAATCTTCATGGGAGATACAGGCTCAATGATTGTTGGTTTTTTGATTGCCTATTTAACTATAATTGCTTTTTCGTTTGCTAAATCTACGTTAGATAGTTCTTTAAATTTAACAATAATCTTAATTTCACTATTTTTTTACCCTCTTATAGATACGCTAAGAATCGTTTTAATAAGATTGATTATTTTGAAAAAAAGCCCATTTCATGCTGATTCCAATCACATTCATCACCGATTAATTTCAATTGGTTTAAAACATTGGGAAGCAACTTTGTTATTGTCATCAATAACAATCATTTTATTGGCCTCAAGTTGCCTTCTTAATAATTTAAATATAAATTTGCAAATCTTTGTTACAATAGTAATGGGAGTATTTTTTTATTCACTGCCCTTTCTATTATTTAATTTAGTTGCAAATAAAAAAACAATACATGAATATCAGAAGTAAGTTAAAATCAATTGCTATTTTTTTAGTTTTTATACAATTCCTATCTTGTTCAACTAAGAAAGACATTTTATATTTCCAATCAGGTGGAAAATCCACTTTTGATGGCAACTTGATTTTAGATCAAAAAATTGAGCCCAACGACATTCTTAGTATACGAATTAATTCAAAGGACGTTGAAACCTCAAAATCATATAATTTAGACCTGACTGAAAATTCAGACAATACACAGCAACCTCAAGTACTTAAGTATAAGGGCTATTTAGTAAGTAATCTGGGACAAATCAAATTGCCTGTTTTGGGAACAATTAAGGTAAACGAAATGTCAATCAATGAACTCGAACAATTTTTAACAAAAAAACTAATTACAGATGGACATCTGTTAGATCCTATTGTAATTGTGCGGGCTTTGAATGGTAAAGTTACTGTTTTGGGTGAGGTCAAAATGCCAGGAACTTTCGAGTTTAGCGAAAAAAATCTCACGTTGCTACAAGCAATTGGATTGGCAGGAGATTTAACAATCAATGGCAAGAGAAATGATGTAATTCTTATCCGACAAGAAAACAATACAAAAACAATTACACACATCGATTTAACCTCAACTGACTGGTTTGAGACCAACAGTTATTATGTTAAACAAAACGACGTGATAGTTGTAAATCCTAATAATGCCAAAATAAAATCAGCGGGAGTGATTGGCAATGCTGCAACTTTTATTTCTTTAATTTCGTTGTTATTAACAGGATTATTGCTGCTTAAAAAATAATTTATGAAATTACAAAACATACAAAATCAAGTAAACATCAAGAAAGAACTGAGCAAATACACTTCCTACTGGAAGCTGTTTTTGCTTTCATTATTGCTTTGTCTTTCTGCTACTTATTTCTACATAAAATATAAAAGTCCGGTATATCAAACAGAATCAAGAATTAAAATTTTAAGTGAAGATAATAACATAAAATTACCTGCTGACTTTAATTCCGTATTTACAAATAATTCTGATGTAAAGCTAGAAAATGAAATTGCAACGCTAAAATCTAAAAGATTGATGAACTTGGTAGTATCTGATTTGAATCTCACCACCAGTTATTTTACCGAAGGAAAAATTAGAAATATAGAACTTTGGAATATTCCGATAAAAATTACTTCCATTGAAAAAACAGATACTATTTTTCCAAAACTAAGTTTTAAAATTAAATTGGATAAAGATGGTTATAGCATTTCAACAAATCAAAACAGTTTTCAAGTTAAAGGAAGTCGTGTAAAAACGAAAATTTACAACCATGAATTTTTGATTGAACCAAATCCAGGTTTTAACAATAAAATAAAAAAAACAGAATTTTATGTAGAATTAAATAATTCTTCAAACACAATTGAATCATTAATAAACAATATCCGAATTGAACCATATGGCAAACAAAGCGATATTCTTTCTATTATTCTTCAAGATGTAAATGTTCAAAAATCAAAAGCGATCATTGATGAAATCGTTCAAAAATTTAATGAAGACGGTATTAATGATCGGCAATTAGTCTCTAAACGAACCATTGAATTTATTGATGATAGATTCAATTATTTAAGTACCGAATTAGACACTATCGAAAATAGAAAGAAGAATTACAAACGCTCTAACGAATTAAGTTTTATTCAAGACGATGCAGTGATTGATGTTCAGAAAAAGTTCGAATCTAAAGAACAACTTTTTAATGCAGAAACCCAAATTGAATTATCTAATTTGCTAAAAGAAGCATTGATTAAAAGTGAAGCTTTTGGTCTTTTACCCAGCAACATTGGGATTGACAATGTCATTTTAAACAATTTGGTTGACCAATTTAACAATTTAATCCTTCAAAGGGACAAATTTTTAAAAACTGCAGGAAAACAAAATCCAATAGTAACTAATATAGAATCGCAAATTGCATCGGCACGAAGTAATATAAATAAGTCTATCGATAGTTATATCAAACAATTAAACATCAATCTTGCACAACAACAAGTTAACTTTAATAGGTCAAATAGTCTAGTTTATAAATTACCAACGAACGAAAAAATCCTGAGAGGCATCGAACGCCAACAGCAAGTAAAAGAAAATTTATATTTATTGTTGCTTCAAAAAAGAGAAGAATCGGCAATTGCTTATGCAATTACTACTCCTTCTATAAAAGTAATCGACTTTGCTAATGCTAGTTTGTCCCCTGTAGCACCAAAAAAAGACATTTTATTTCTTTCTGCTTTTCTAATTGGATTGATTTTTCCTTATGCCTTTTTATCGCTTTACTTCTTTTTTAACACAAAAATAAAATCGATTAGCGACTCCGAATTTATCAATGCTAAAATTCCAATTATCGGAGAAATTCCATTTTTTGCAACTAATAAAATATTCCTAGACAAGAACGATCGTTCTGTTCATTCCGAAATTTTTAGACTATTGACTTCTAATGTCAAGTTCTCTCTTCCACTGAATGAAAACAACAATAGTGGCCAAGTAATTTTAGTTACTTCTTCGATTATGGGAGAAGGCAAAACATTTATTACTTCGAATTTATCGCTTGCACTTGCTAGTTATAATCATAAAGTGCTTTTGATTGGTGCTGACATGAGAAAACCTCGACTTGCAGAAGCATTAAATATTGATTTTACAGGTGTTGGACTTTCGAGTTATTTAAGCGAATACAATCTAAATTGGAGAGATCTTTTGGTAAAAAGCACTAGTTATAATTCCGATTTAAGTATTCTGTTTTCAGGATTAATACCACCAAATCCGTCCAACCTATTTTCAAATAAAAGATTTGAAACGTTAATAGAAGGAGCTAAAAAAGAATTTGACTATATCATTATTGACTGTCCACCCACAATTTATGTTAATGACACTTTACTAATTTCAAAATACGCAGATTTAACAGTTTATATCACTAGGTACAATTTTACTGATAGAGAGTTAATCAATTATTCAAAAAATCTTTTCACTGACAACAAACTAAAAAACATGGCCTATATCTTAAACGGCATAAAAAGTAATTACAATAATAAATACAGTTACAATTATGGTTATGGTTATGGTTATGGTTATGGTTATGGTTACGGAAATGACGAGGAAAATAAACCAAAGCACTTTTTCAAATTGTTTAAAAATAAAAAAAGCTAATTTATCATTGAAAATCAAATATTAACAACACAGAAAAAAATAATACACAACAAACAAATTAATCACAAAAATGAAAACAAAACATTTACTCCTAATTTATCTGTTTTTACTAAACGCTTTTAATTTAACGGCTCAAACAGAAGAACAAGCTCCTAAAACAACTTCTGATTCTATTTCAAAAGGTTATAACAAATGGACAATTGAAGCGTCTTTTGGAAACGCAAAAGGAACAAGACCATATGCAGAAGGTTACTACACAAGTAAATTCCAATCCATTTCTGGTGGTTTAGACATCAATAGTTTTTCTTTTGGAGCAAGATACATGATCAGTAAAAAATTTGGTTTGAAAGTTGCGATGAACAGCCAAGAACTAAGGCCAATTTCAAAAAATAATAGTTTGCCTTTCCAAATGCAACAATACGGAATGTCTTTTGAAGGTGTAGTAAATGTTGCTAGATTGATGGATTTAGAAAAAGTATTTGGAAGATTTGGGATTCTTTTCCATTCTGGATTGAAATTCGATCACATGATTTCAAAAACCACTAATAAGGGAGGAAACGACCAAAATTATAATGAAAATGCAAATAATTTTGGAATTATGATTGGACTTTCTCCACAATTTAGAATCACAAACAAACTCGCTGCTCAATTTGATTTTTATGTACAGAACAATTACAGACAAAAATTAAATTGGGACGGAAGTAGCGCAAGTAAAACCAATAATTTATCAGGTCAATTAATATGCGCTTCATTTGGATTAAATTATGTTTTTGGAAAACACAAAACGCATGCAGACTGGGCAGCAACCGAACCAGAAATGCTACAACTTAAAAATGATAGTTTAACGAAGAGAATTGCACTTTTAGAAAAAAGTGTGGAACAAATTCAAGTGCAAATGAACGATACCGACCGAGATGGCGTTCTTGATTTTTTAGACCAAGAAAACAATTCAGTAACTGGAATAAGTGTTGACACCAAAGGCGTGATGATTGACGCTGATAAAAATGGCACTCCAGATCAATTAGAAAGAAATACGGCTGTTAATGCAACGCAAAATAATGTTGAAAAAAATATAGCAACAATTGCAAAAAGCAATCCTACTTTAAATCACGATGAAATTGTAAAATATTTGATTGAGGATGGCTATATAGCAGTTTATTTNGAAGTGAATAAAACAACTCCAACTAAAATGTCAAACACAGGACTCGATTATGTTAAAACCTATTTAAAGAAAAATCCAAACGCAATTGTTACAATTATTGGCCATTGTGATGTAACTGGTCCAACACAATTAAATGATAAACTTGGCACAGAACGAGCTAAATCTGTAAAAAATATTTTAATTGATTCGGGAATCGATGAATCACAATTAAAAATAATGTCAGAAGGCGAAGACCAATCTGCCAATAAAGATTCGAATAGTGCAAGACAACTAGTACGAAGAGTAACTTTTAAAATAAATTAATTTAAAAAAGTCACCTAAGAACACACATCGATTTATCTACAAAACCGTCCTCTNGAGTGACGGTTTTTTTTTTGAAATAAAANAAACATTTTAATAGCATTTACCATCCAAAAAATAGTGCACAACAATAAATGGGCGGCAATCTTAATATAGGTTAATCTAAAAGATAAATTAACCTTAACACTAGATTGATTAACGTAAAATTAATAATAACGTAATCCCTCATTTACAATTTGCATGTAGTTTTGTTAACATAAAATAACGAGCTCGTAATATAATTTCAACAATTGTATTGAAAAATATCTTTAATACCGGCCTTCAATTTCAGTCGACTGCACACTGCAAATCGCGGCTCTTACCTCCAACCCCATTCAAGTTTGCCAAAATCAACCCAAACATAAAACCACTTTGTCAGACGATTGACTGTCGCAAGAAAAAAAAACATAGCCATGTCTAAAAACAAAAAACAATCCAAAAGAAAAATAGATTTATTGGTGCTTTCAGATATTCACTTAGGAACCTATGGGTGTCAAAGCAAATCACTTTTAAATTATTTAAACAGTATAAAACCAAAAATAGTCATACTTAATGGCGATGTTATTGACATGTGGCAATTTAGTAAGCGATTTTGGCCAAAGTCGCACATGCAAGTGGTGCACAAAATAATGAATTGGGCGAGTAAAGGCGTAAAAGTTTATTATATTACAGGTAATCACGATGAAATGTTGCGGAAGTTTGCGGGTTTTAAAATGGGTAATTTATCAATAGAAAATAAATTACTCTTAAACCTTGATGGAAAGAAAACTTGGATATTTCACGGAGATGTTTTTGATGTTACGATGCAGCATTCCAAATGGTTGACGCGCTTAGGTTCTCATGGTTATGATTTATTGATTTTAATTAACGCCATGTGCAATTGGTTTTCTGTAAAAATGGGAAAAGGCAAAATCTCCTTGTCAAAAAACATTAAAAACAGTGTAAAAGAAGCGGTGAAATTCATCAATAATTTTGAAAAAACCACAGCAGATATTGCCATTTCTAATGGATATGATTACGTTTTATGCGGACATATTCACCATCCTGAAATGAAAACAATTCAGACAGAACAAGGGCAAGTAGAATATTTAAATTCTGGAGATTGGATTGAAAACCTTACCGCATTAGAATACAACAACAAAAAATGGACTTTGTTTAAATATAATCCCATTCATTTTATTGACGTTATTCAAGACACTGAGGACGAATTAGTTTTATTAAACAACCAAGCCATTTTTGACCAAATGTTGAATGGTTTTTTGAAAGACAATGATATTTTAACTACAATCAATTTTTCTTAATGAAAATTTTATATGCTGTTCAAGGAACTGGAAATGGCCACATTACTAGGGCAATGGAAATTATTCCGTACTTACAAAAAAAAGGCGATTTAGACATTCTTGTCAGCGGCATTCAATCTGATATTGAACTTCCATTTAAGGTGAAATACAAATTTAATGGACTGTCATTTATTTTTGGAAAGAAAGGCGGAGTTGATTTTTGGAAAACTTTTGTAAAACTAAATTCAATCAAGCTATTAAAAGAAATCAAAAAACTGGATGTAAAAGAATATGATTTAATCATCAGTGACTTTGAACCCGTTTCTTGTTGGGCAGCGCTCAAAGCCAAAAGAGTTTGCATAGGGTTGAGCAATCAAGTAGCCACACTTCATCCATTGGCACCAAAACCAAAGAACAATGATGTTATTGGGAAATTGGTTTTACAAAACTACGCACCCACAACCTTTAATTATGGCTTTCATTTTACAAAATTAGACGCAACTGTTTTTACACCAATTATCAGAAAAGAAGTGCGTCAATTGGCAGCAACAAATGAAGGTCATTATACAGTTTACCTTCCTTCTTACAATGACGAGCAAATTATTAAATGCTTAAAAAAAATACATGAAGTAAATTGGCAAGTATTTTCAAAACATAATAAAAAAGAAAAAAAACACCATAACATTCATATCATGCCGATCAACAGTGATAAATTTTTAAAAAGTATCGCTTCTTCCAAAGGGGTTTTTTGTAATGCTGGATTTGGGACTGTAAGTGAAGCATTGTTTCTAAAAAAGAAATTATTGGTAGTCCCGATGAAAAAACAATATGAACAGTTTTGCAATGCTGCAATGCTTCAATCGATGGGTGTCAACGTGATTAATAAGTTTAATGTAAAAGCTGTTCCGTTGGTAAGAGCTTGGCTACTAGACGATACGATAATAAAAGTTGATTATCCGGATGCAACAGAAGAAATCATCAACCTGATTGTAGAAAACCATGTTGAAAAACAAAAAATAAATACGCACCACGATATCGAACAAAATTCTTCATTTCTATAGCCAATGACCAGTTTTCAATATACTAAAAAACATTATGGAGATGATTTCGTTTGGGGCATTTCTTCTTCGGCATTGCAAACAGAGGGCGCACACGACGTAGACGGCAAAGGCGCGTCAATTTGGGATACTTTTGTTACCCAGAAAGACAAAATACACAATAATGACCATCACTTTGAAGCAACCGATTTTTATAACAATTATCAAAATGACATTGCATTAATCAAAGAAATGGGCATTCCGAATTTCAGATTTTCCCTTTCTTGGGCAAGAATAATTCCGAATGGAACAGGCGAAGTTAACGCTGCAGGATTAGATTTTTACCACAAAGTAATTGATTGTTGTTTAGCAAATGGAATAGAACCTTTTATCACACTTTATCATTGGGATTTACCGAATGAATTAGAATTAAAAGGCGGATGGGCAAACAGGGAAATTTTGGATTGGTTTCAAAACTACATCGAAGTGTGCGTAACTGCTTTTAAAAGTAAAGTGAAATATTGGATGATTTTAAATGAACCGATGGTTTTTACGGGTGCTGGATATTTTCTGGGGTTGCATGCCCCAGGTAAAAAAGGCTTCAAATATTTTATTCCCGCTATGCATCACGCTGTGCTTTGTCAAGCAATTGGATACAGAACAATCAAGGCAATTGATCCCGAGGCAATGGTTGGAACTACTTTTTCTTGTTCCTACATCACACCAATTACCTACTCNAGAAACGATGAAATTGCTGCCAAAAGAGTAGATGCTTTGTTAAATAGACTTTTTATAGAACCCTCTTTAGGATTGGGCTATCCAAAAGATATTTTACCCTTTTTAAAAAAAGTTGAGAAATACACTTTGGCAGGTGATGACGAATTGATGAAGGTAACTTTTGATTTTATAGGCATTCAAAACTATACCCGAGAAGTAGTAGCACACACCATCTTTACCCCTCATTTGAATGCTAAAGTAATTCCTGCCAATAAGCGAAAAGTTCATCGTACCGCGATGAATTGGGAAGTATATCCAGAGTCAATATTTCAAATGATTGCTCAATTCCATGCCTATAAAGGGGTAAAAAAAATACTGGTGACCGAAAATGGCGCATCGTTCTTTGACGAAATGGTTGATGGAGAAATTCTGGATGAAAACCGGGTCTATTACCTTCAATCTCATTTAGAGCAGGTGCTCAGAGCCAAACAAAATTGTCCAAAATTAGGCGGATATTTTGTTTGGTCCTTGACGGATAATTTTGAATGGTCAGAAGGTTTAAAGCAGCGTTTTGGATTAATTCATGTAGATTACAGCAGCCAAAAAAGAACCATTAAGCAATCTGGAAAATGGTACTCCGAATTCTTANCGNCTCAGGAAAATTAGTTAAAAGTAAAATATTTTTAAGACAATTTCAAAAGGCATTCCACTATTCTTATCGCNGATTGACCGTCCCATAATTGTGGAATACCTCCTCTTTTCCAATTGCCTAAAAATAATTTTTCAAATGCAGGTTGGATTGCTTTTAAATCTGTTCCTATTAATTCATTGGTTCCTATCAAGACGGTTTCTGGCCTTTCGGTATTGTCTCGCAAAGTGATGCACGGCACACCCATCACTGTAGTTTCTTCGGTTATTCCGCCAGAATCTGTAATGACAGCTTTGGCATTTTCCACCAAATAATTAAATTCTAAATAGCCCAAAGGTGGTACAATTATTAAGTTATCTGCGCTTATTTCTAATTCAGAAAATATTTTTGCCGTTCTTGGATGAATCGGAAAAACAATAGGCAAATTCTTAGCACTATTGATTATTTCTAGTAATATCGCTTTAAATCTATCTGCTTCATCTACATTGGAAGGACGATGCAGAGTAAGTACAAAATAGTTTTTATTTTGTAAATTCAATTCATCAAAAAAAGATGGCTTTTTAAATCTTAATTGATTAGCTAATAGGGTATCGATCATTACATTTCCAACAAAAAAAATTGCCGCGGGATTTATGCCTTGCGCAATTAAATTCGCGTTAGCGACTTCGGATGTTGTAAAAAAATAATCTGTAATACTGTCAGTAACCATCCTATTTATTTCCTCGGGCATAGTGAGGTCGAAGGACCGAATACCAGCTTCAACATGAGCAACTTTTGTATTTAACTTTTTGGCTACAATGCTGCAAGCCATTGTTGAAGTAACATCACCAACTACTAAAACCAAATCTGTAGGGTTTTTTAGTAATTCTTTTTCAAAAGCAATTAAAATTGCAGCTGTTTGTTCCGCTTGCGTTCCGCCGCCACAGTCTAAATTAATATCCGGCAATGGAATATTCAATTCTTCAAAAAAAGTATGGCTCATTTTTTCATCAAAATGCTGTCCGGTATGCACCAAGCGAAAAGAGATGTTATTGCCCTTTATTTGGGCTTTTTTAATAGCATGAACCAAAGGAGCAATCTTCATAAAATTTGGTCTTGCTCCAGCTATGATTGTAATTTTCATCAAATCTTGTTTAAAATAGTAACTTAAAAATTTATCCAAAAGCATCAAATTTTCGAAATACGCCATAATCTCTAAAAAAGATTATTTCACTTGAAAAAGCTTAAACGACATTATAGCAATGGTAAAAGTAAATAAAAATATTTGACGAAAGGTTTAGTCAATGCGTATCGCTTAAATCTTAATAATGGCTTAATATTGCGCTATTGGAGAAATACAAAAAATCAGCAAAACCACTTAATTATGAGGCTTTCTTCGAAAATAAAGACCTGTCGCAAAAAGGTTATAAAATTTCTAAAAAATCACTCTATTTGAAGAGCTTAAGATTTTAAGCTTATGAAGTTAATTTTGTTAAACCTACCTGCAAAAAATAAGAATTGTTGAAAAAGCCAGAACCAAAAGAAAAAAATGCTAATGTAAATTTATTGCATTGTATAATGGTTCAACTGACATAAACCTCAACAGTAAAAAAGTCGAAGTTTTCTCCTATTACCAAATAAACGAATTAAGTTTTTTCTATTAATGGTTTAAAGAATATTTTTTTCAAAAAAAACTTATTTACAATCAAAATTTTACTTACAACTTTATTTAAATTTTAAAACCCTTATTAATTGAATACTTAAAAGGTTTACAGTGACCACGAAGGGATTCGAACCCCCAACCCTCAGAGCCGAAATCTGATATTCTATCCAGTTGAACTACGTAGCCAGTTGATTTGTGATTGTTGATTAACGATGGGAGATTTCAGATTTGAAAACACATCATTGTCATACAAAATGATTGATAATTTGCTTAGGTTAATAACTTTTTTACGATAGTAGAAATGGTTTTTCCCTCTGCAGTGCCACCCAATTGTACCGCGGCAATGCCCATTACTTTCCCCATTGCAGCGATACCAGCAGCGCCAGTTTCTGCAATGATTTTCGCAATGACGGCTTCTACTTCTGCTTCGCTCAATTGCGCTGGCAAGAATTTCTCAATAACCGCAATTTGTGCCAATTCTGGCTCAGCCAAATCCATTCGGTTTTGTTCTGTGAAAATTTTAGCACTGTCTTTTCTGGTTTTCACCAATTTTTGGAGCAGTTTGATTTCGTCTTCTTCAGAGATTTCTTCTTTGCTTCCCGTAGCCGTTTGCGCCAAAAGAATTTCAGATTTGATGGCACGCAATGCTTCTAAAGCTACTGTATCTTTTGCTCTCATGGCGGTTTTCATTTCGTCCATGATTTGTGTTGATAAACTCATTTAATTTATGATTTTAGAATTTAGAATTCTGATTTTAGCATTTTCTAAATCCGAATTATTTGATAAATTATTATTTGCAAAAAAATTTGTTATGAATATTGGCAATGGACTTATATAGCAATGGATAGCATTTTATTTTAAAATTAATAGCTAGATTGGCCGTTACAAAAATAGCCTTTTATCCTTATAAATACAATAGTTGCAAAGTTCATTTCAAAAAAAACCCGAAAATTAATTACAATCTTCGGGCTAAAAAAAAGTTTGGAATAAATTAATTAATCCACATTATCATGCAGAAAGGAGTTGTTCGAACGCAACTGAAAATCGTTGTTACTGTCCAATCCGAGTGATGTGCGCGACTGATTATTGTTGGCAGGAGTGCTAGAAATATCTACACCCAAGCGCTTGTATGCTGGTTCTTTTTCAATTTCATCTATGCGTGACGCATTGCTGTGGAATTTATAATTGAATTCTTTAAGTTTTCTTCTTCTTTCCTCTGCGCGCAAACGAGATACTTGCTCAAGTGACATTTCGGTAGGAGAAATGTTCTCGTCCATGAAATAGTTTGGTGTTTCTTCTACAATTTTTGAAGTAATTTTTAAAGACTCATGTTCTGGTTCTGCAACTTCCGTTAAAGTTGATTTCGGCTCTACAAGTTCTTTGTGTGCTTCCATATATTCTTCTAAAGAATAACGAATGATACCTGTTTCATTTAATTCTGTTACAGGTACAACTTGCATTGGTTCATTGACTTTAATTTCTCTGGTTTCATTGGACACTTCAAAAAGCAAACTCTCTTCTTTCTGTGCCACAAATTTAGGTTCCGCTTTTGCAAGGGGTAAATCGAAAGAAAAAGTGATTTGTTCTTCTTCTTTAGCTACAAAAATTGGTTTTTCTAGTTCTATCTTTTTTGCAAATTCCAATGCAACATCCTCTTTCACTTCTGGAAGCGAAAAATAAAAATCTTGCTCAATAGCAGGTGAAACAATCTCAAAAGTAACATCTAAGTTTTTGATAAATGCTGTTGTAGGCACTAATTCAAACTCGAATTTTGGTTCAGTTTTTACTTCTTCGATTATTTTTTCTGCAAATACAGCAGGCAACTCTTCAATCAAATTATGAACAATCTTTTCTTCGCTATTAGTTGAGTCAAGAGGAGTAAAATCAAATGATGAAATTACTTTTTCTGAAAGATTATGGGTAAGCTTTTGCTCTCCTTCAAGGGTATGAATAATCTTTTTTGGCTCTGTATTTACTATCTCATTTTGCTGTTCGATATTGAAACCAGTTGCGATAATTGTAACAGCAATGGCGTCTCCGAGGGTTTCGTCTTCGCCAACACCCATGATTATATTGGCATTATGACCGGCTTCTGCTTGAATATGGTCACTGATTTCTCCAATTTCATCAATTGTAATTTCATTGTTTCCAGAAACGATAAGCAACAAAACGTTTTTGGCTCCAGTAATTTTATTGTCATTCAATAACGGTGAATCTAAAGCAGACTCAATGGCCGTTTTTGCTCTGTGTTCTCCGACAGAAATCGCAGATCCCATGATTGCAGTTCCGCTATTAGATAAAACTGTTTTCGCATCTTTTAAATCGATGTTTTGCGTATAATGGTGCGTAATTACTTCTGCAATTCCACGTGATGCTGTGGCCAACACTTCATCCGCTTTTGAAAACCCAGCTTTAAAACCAAGGTTGCCATAAACTTCTCTCAATTTATTGTTATTGATAACAATCAAAGAATCTACTTGTTTTCTTAATTTTTCAACACCAATAATGGCTTGTTCTTGGCGCACTTTCCCTTCAAATTGAAAAGGAATGGTTACGATTCCAACGGTAAGAATATCTCTTTCTTTTGCTAATTGAGCAATTACAGGTGCAGCACCAGTACCCGTTCCACCACCCATTCCGGCAGTGATAAAGACCATTTTGGTATTGCTGTCCAACATTTTTTCAATTTCAGAAATGCTTTCGATTGCAGATTGTTGTCCCACTTCTGGGTTGGCACCCGCGCCCAGTCCTTCGGTAAGGTTCACACCCAACTGAATTTTGTTTGGCACCGGACTGTTTTGCAAAGCTTGAGAATCTGTGTTGCAAACGATAAAATCTACACCATTGATTCCTTGCTTAAACATGTGATTGATGGCATTGCTTCCGCCTCCACCAACACCTATAACTTTTATAACATTTGATTGGTTTTTTGGTAAGTCAAATGAAATGTTTCCAAAATCTGAGTTGCTTGTCATAATTTTTGGTCTTTATATTGTAATTTGTAAATTGATGTTTTGTCTATTCTGCATTTTCAAGAAAATCCTTAATTTTTTCTACATACTTGTCGAAAAAAGAACGCCTTATTTTTGTTTCTGTAGATTCTGGCGGAGTAAAGACTTGCTGCNCTTGTTTTGCTTCTGCGACTACTTCCTCTTCNATATAGATTGGTTTTTCTTCGATCACCTCTTGACGAACTGGCGCTCTATAAACANGTTTTTCAGGTACTTCTACCTCGATTTTTATTGCACTTTGCTTTCCGCTTTGGATGGAGTTCATTACCAATCCAACTGCTGTAGCATACAAAGGGCTTGAAATTTCCTCGTCAGAATTACCGGCCAAATGTTCGTTTGGATAACCAATTCTAGTGTCCATTCCGGTAATGTATTCTACCAATTGCTTGATGTGATTGAGTTGCGCACCACCACCAGTCAATACAATTCCTGCTATTAATTTTCTGCGTGGATCTTCATGACCATAAGCTTTGATTTCAACAAAAACTTGTTCGATTATTTCCACTACGCGAGCATGAATAATTTTTGACAAATTTTTAAGTGAAATTTCTTTTGGATCGCGACCTCTCAACCCCGGAATAGAAACAATTTCGTTGTCTCTGTTTTCACCTGGCCAAGCAGAACCAAATCTTGTTTTAAGCAATTCGGCTTGTTTTTCAATAATCGAACAGCCCTCTTTTATATCATCTGTAATTACGTTTCCTCCAAAAGGAATCACCGCAGTGTGACGAATAATACCATCTTTAAAAATCGCCAAATCAGTAGTTCCACCACCAATATCAATCAAGGCCACTCCAGCTTCTTTTTCTTCTTGACTTAAAACGGCTTCTGCCGATGCCAAAGGTTCAAGTGTTAAACCTGCCAAATCAATTCCTGTACTTTGGATACATCTTCCTACATTGCGAATAGATGCTGCTTGTCCNACAACAACATGAAAACTAGATTCAAGACGTCCACCACACATTCCGATTGGCTCTTTGATTTCCGATTGTCCATCGATTTTAAATTCTTGTGGCAAAACGTGGATGATTTCTTCGCCAGGAAGCATCGCCAATTTATGCACCTGATTAATTAACATGTCGATGTCTTTATCGCCAATTACCTCTTCAGGATTGTTTCTACTGATGTAATCGCTGTGCTGAATACTGCGGATGTGCTGACCCGCGATTCCCACTACTACATCTTTTATTTTGTAACCCGATTTTTCTTCTGCTTCTTGAACGGCTTGCTGTATAGATTGAATTGTTTGCGTAATGTTGTCTACAACACCACGTTTCACACCAAGACTTTTGGATTTTCCAACCCCTAAAATCTCTAATTTCCCGTATTCATTTTTTTTGCCAATCATGGCAACAATTTTGGTTGTTCCAATGTCTAAACCTACGGCAATGTTTTCTTTTTCCATAATCTAACTATTTTGTGCAAACTACTTGTTGTGTAAATCGCAACGTGATTCTTTTATATTTTAAAATTGTACTATCTTGAACTGCCTTCTGAAAAAAGGCCTTATAATTGTTGAATTTTTTCTCCACATTAATCGGTGAGCCAAAATCAATTTCATAATTATAATTCCTGTTCATCATTTTTATCGCTCCATTTGGATATAATTGAATGCCGATGATATTTTTTTTAAGAAACTCATCTTTATAAATAAATCGAAACAAATCGCATAAATTCTTGCTGTTATTCTTGTTGATTTCGCCAGAAACTAACGGAACTCTCGCAGAATGGATGTTAGATAAAGGCATTTTACCGCCCTGATAGTCAATATAAAAAGAACTGTCTTTGTTAAAAACCCTAGCAATTGGTGTTTTTTGTTTTACTACTGCTTTCAAAACACCATCAATTGTAACAAATACATCCGATTGCTCGACCATATCGTTGTTGTTAACAGATTTTTCCAAGTTGTTCAAATCTAAATTAACTTTGCGAATAGTTTTTACGTCCGAATTATTTTCTATTAACAATTTATTAACCGTTTTTTTATTTAAAAATTCTTGGTCTTCACCGACAAATTCTACCGTCAATTTTTTTAATTTTCTATTTTCATTTCTGATTGAAGTAAAAGAATAAAAGAAAATTACTAATGCGAACATTAATACCAATCTTACGTTTACCCAAATATTTAACCAGTTGATATTTTTCATTTGTTATTTTAATTATCTTATTTTCAATGTTTTAATTTAAAATAGATTTGCAATCTTTTCTTTTTTGTTATTTGTATTTAGCTAAAAGCGCCGTTTTTATATCGTTTACTAATTCGCCAATATCACCCGCGCCAATGGTTACAATTATTTTTTCATCGCTATTTTTAATGGCTTCAATTAAATTTTCTTTGGATACCAATTGCTTGTTAATATTTGTCATTTTTGTTAATAACCATTTAGAATTTACACCTTCGATTGGCAATTCGCGCGCCGGATAAATATCAAGCAAAATTGTGTTTGAAAATTGTGATAAGCTTTGCGCAAAATCATCAATAAAATCTCTTGTCCGACTAAACAAGTGTGGCTGAAAAATTGCCAGCACTTTTTGATTGGGGTACAATTCTGAAACAGCCTGAAAAACAGCATTTATTTCTGTTGGATGGTGTGCGTAATCATCAATATAAACAACTTTATCCGTTTTTATTTGATAAGAAAACCGTCTTTTTATTCCTTTGAACGAAAGGAGTGCTTTGGCAATAGCCTCGTTGGTTGTCCCAAAGGTTTTTGCCATAGCAATTGCCATCAAAGCATTCATCAAATTGTGTTTTCCGGGCAAACCGAATTGCAAATTCTCAATGATTTCCGTTGGCGTTTGCACATCAAAAACATATTGACTATTTTCAATTCTTATGTTAAATGCGTTGTAATTTGCATCTTCATTTACAGCGACAGTAATGCCCTGCAACGGCAATCCTTTTGCGATAAACAAATTCGACTTGTCTTGAATTTTCTCTGCAAATTCTAGAAAAGATGCTTCGATGGTAGCACTGTCGCCATAAATGTCCAAATGATCAGCATCCATAGAAGTAATGCAAGCAATATTTGGATGCAAATGCAAAAATGACCTGTCGAATTCGTCTGCCTCCACCACGGTGATGGTTTTTCCGTTCCCAATTAAATTGGAATTGTAATTCTCGACAATTCCTCCTAAAAAGGAAGTAACATCTGCGCCACTTTCGAATAAAATATGTCCTAAAATACTTGAAGTGGTTGTTTTTCCATGCGTTCCTGCCACTGCAAAACAAAAAGTGTCTTTTGTGATTATGCCTAAAACTTCTGCTCTTTTTTTAATTTGAAAATGGCTGCCTAAAAAATAATTCCATTGTGAATGCGATTTTGGAACCGCTGGTGTGATAACAACCAAAGTGTTTTCGCTAAAAAAATCTTTTGGAATCAAATCGATATTGTCTTCAAAATGAATAGCAATACCACTCTCTATCAATTGGTATGTCAATGAAGTTGGTGTTTTGTCGTAACCAGCCACATTTTTGCCGATGGTTTTGAAATAACGCGCCAAAGCACTCATTCCGATACCACCGATTCCGATAAAATATACGTTATGTATTTGGCTCAGGTTCATTTTATCAACTTTATAATTTCATCAACAATATCTTTTGTTGCATTGGTTTTGGCTAACTTCGAAATGTTTTCAGACAATTCGTTTTGCAAATTTTGATTGCTCAATAAATTATTAAAAATAGTATTGAATTGGGTGTCCAATTCGATTTCTTTGATCATCAAGGCGCCATTTTTATCGACAATAGATTTGGCATTTTTTGTTTGGTGATCTTCGGCAACATTGGGTGAAGGAATAAAAATCACAGGTTTTCCAACAATACAAAGTTCTGAAACTGAAGACGCACCAGAGCGAGAAATTACGATATCTGCTGCGGCATAAACCAAATCCATTCGGTCAATAAATGCCAAAACTTGAACGCTTTTATTGTCGTTATAATGTTTGTATTCTTCAAAGTACAACTTGCCGCATTGCCAGATGATTTGAACATCTTGCGATGAAAAATTTACCAATTCTTTTGCAATCAATTGATTGATTCTTCTTGCACCTAGACTTCCGCCAAGAATTAATAGTATTTTTTTATCTTCAGCAAGTTTAAAATAGTCAATGGCTTCTTGTCTTTTTCCTTTTATGGCAATCAAATCTTGACGGACCGGATTTCCAGTCATTACTATTTTATTTTTAGGGAAAAACTGTTCTAGGTTTTCGTAAGCCACACAAATTTTATTGGCTTTTCGGCTCAACCATCTGTTGGTGATTCCTGGATAAGAATTTTGTTCTTGAATTACGGTAGGAATTCCTGCGATGGCAGCAACTCTTAGTAAAGGTCCGCTCGCGAAACCTCCGGTGCCAATCACTACGTTGGGTTTAAAATCGCGAATAATTGTTCTAGATTTTAATAAACTTGAAATTAATTTTAAAGGGAAAAGTGAATTGTCGAACGTCAATCTTCTCTGAATACCAGCAATCCACAATCCAATGATTTTGTATCCAGCCTGAGGCACTTTTTGCATTTCCATTTTGTTGTTTGCACCTACAAAAAGGATTTCACAATCTGGAAAACGCAATTTTAATTCATTGGCAATAGCAATGGCCGGATAGATATGTCCACCCGTTCCGCCGCCGCTTAATATGAATTTTAAATTTGCCATTTTCTTAAATCTATTATCTTTTTGTCTATTATCTTTTTAAACTACTTATTCTTCACTGCCTTCATCGGATTTCTTGCCGAATCAGTAATCGAATAATCTTCGTTTTCTTCATCAAGAACATCATTTTCGGTGGCATCCTCTTCCAACTGTTTGTCGATTAATTTATCTAACGCTATTTTTCTTTGTTCTCTTTCGTCTAATTCTTGCGCAATTTCTTCCTCTTTTTTGGTCACACTAATTATAATTCCAATAGCGATGCAGGTCATCCAAATGGAACTTCCTCCGCTACTTACCAATGGCAAGGTCTGTCCGGTAACCGGCAATAATTGAACCGCAACGCCCATATTAATCAACGCTTGAAAAATAATTGGAAACCCAAGTCCAACAACCAACAATCTTCCGAAAGGTGAATTGGCTTTATGTGCAGCAATGATGAACCTAAAAAACAATAATAAATAAAGCAACAAAACGCCAAATCCTCCTATTAATCCATATTCTTCTACTATAATGGCGAAAATAAAATCTGAAGAAGATTGTGGTAAAAAATTTTTCTGAACACTTTTCCCCGGCCCTAAACCATAAACTCCACCGGAAGCGATAGCAGTTTTTGCTTTTTCAATTTGATAATCATCATCGGAAATTTCATTATTGTTAGAAAAAAAATTTCCGACACGGTTTTCCCAAGTTTTTACCCGCCCAAATATTTTTGGTGTATTATCAGGATTCGTTTTTTCGACAACTTTTGCTGTGATAATAAACAAGGTAAAAAGAGCAATTCCGCCGCCGATAACAATTGTAATGAACTTAAACGGATAATTTCCAACAAAAGTCAACATCAACACCATCGAAAATATTAGTGCTGCCGTAGAGAAATTGTTGGGTAAAATTAGCATTAATGTTATCCCGACAGGAATCCATAAATCGATAAATGAAGATTTAAAAGTCAATGGTTCTGTTTGTGTTTTAGACAAATACCTGGCTACATAAACCATTAAAACAATAAACGCTAAAGCAGAAGTTTGAAAAGAAATTCCCACAAACGGCACCTGAATCCAACGCGTTGCACTGCCTTGTTCTACTCCGAAAAAGAGGGTATATGTCAAAAGTATCCAAACAATTGGTAAAGCAATTCTTGAAATACTGCGAAAATAATGGTAAGGTACTTTTTGAATTTGATAAAGGATAAAAAATCCAAATATAATATGCACCGCGTGTTTCAAAAGATAACCTAAGGTATTGCCAGTGCCATGGTTCATATAAGCTAAATTACTACTTGCACTAAAAACGGGCATGAACGAAAACATGGCTAATAACGCCACGAACGACCAAATGCCCTTGTCTCCTTTTAATGTGTTGAGTAATTTTATCATAATTAAGGCCTCCCCTAGCCCCTCCAAAGGAGNGGATTTAAAATTTTTAATAATATTTTTTCAAAATAAACATTTAATTTATTTTACAAATCCTGCACTGCAGCTTTAAATTGATTTCCTCTGTCTTCATAGTTTTTAAACAAATCAAAACTTGCGCAACATGGCGAAAGTAAAACGGTGTCGCCTTTTTCTGCTATGCGTTGTGATAATTTTACAGCATCTTGCATGTCATCTACTTCAATCATAATATCCACCACATTTCCAAAAGTATCGATGATCTTTTTATTGTCCATTCCCAGACAAACAATGGCTTTTACTTTTTCTCGAACCAACGACATCAATTCGGTGTAATCATTTCCTTTGTCCACACCTCCAACGATCCAAACTGTCGGCGCAGTCATGCTGTCTAACGCATAGAACGTTGCGTTTACATTTGTAGCTTTTGAATCGTTAATATATTGCACATGCTGAATTTTCAACACTTTTTCTAATCGATGGGGCACACCTTCAAAATTCGACATACTTTGTTTGATTGTCTCTTTTCTAATTTTGAGCAACTGCGCTACTGATGTTGCGGCCATTGCATTTTTAATATTGTGCTTCCCTTCTAGTGCTATGTCCATTGTGTCCATTGTAAATTCGTCGTTTTTTGTTTTTATTTTCATGGTTGTGTTGTTTAATGATGCTCCCAATTCAAGTTGTTTTGAAATCGAAAATGGAACTATTTGTGCTTTTGTTTTATTATTTTTAAACCATTCTCCAATTGCCTTATCATCATCATCAAAAATTAAAAAGTCATTTTCATCTTGCTTCTGTGTTATTCTAAACTTCGAGGCGATGTAATTTTCATATTTATATTCATACCTATCTAAATGATCCGGACTAATATTCAACAAAATCGCGATGTGCGGTTTATACTCGAAGCAGCCATCCAATTGAAAACTGCTCAATTCTAAAACATAGATGTCAAAATCATTTTCTGCGACTTGCCAAGCAAAACTCTTTCCAATGTTTCCTCCTAAACCTACATTCAAACCAGCTGACTTTAGCAAATGGTAAGTCAACATCGTTGTGGTTGTTTTGCCATTGCTTCCTGTAATACCGACCGTAATTGCATTGGTATAAGGAAAAGCAAATTCAATTTCGGAAATCACCGGAATCTTCTTTTCGATTAATTGCTTAACAATTGGAGACTTTTCAGGNATTCCNGGGCTTTTCATCACCAAATCGGCATTCAANATCAGGCTTTCTGTATGTGTTTCGTCTTCCCATTCAATTTGATATTTATCAAGAACTTCCTTGTACTTCTCGTTTATTTTTCCAAAATCAGAAACAAATACTTCAAACCCTTCTTTTTTTCCTAAAATTGCGGTTCCAACGCCACTTTCTCCGCCTCCTAAGATGACTAGTCTTTTCATTTTAAATTACGAATTACGAATTACGAATTTTGAATTCTCAATTGTCAATTGTCAATCAATTTTCAATTGGCGTTTTTTTTCTTTATTGCAATTTGAATACTTCCCAAAATTTTGCAAATTTCTTCTGCATCATTAAAAAGACTTTCAAATTCCTCTATTTTTATATAATCTGTTTCCTTTAAAAGCTTTAACCAATAAATGGTTTCCCGTGCTTCTTTGTAAGAAATACTAATTTTTGATAAAAAATCTCTTTCTGACTGTCCTCCAATTGATTCTTCAATATTAGCTCCTATTGAAGTACCACTTCTTAATATTTGTTTGCTCAAAACAAACTCTTTCTTTTCATTTGTTAAATACTTGTAAAGATTTATAACTCTTATTGCGAATTGAAAAGATTTCTGTTGAACCACATTTTCCTTCATTTTCGTAATATTTAATTCGTAATTCGTAATTTNTAATTCGTAATTTTTAATTGANTATCTAAGTTTCAAAGTCACAATAGANAGAATTGCCAAAAGAATCCCCACAATCCAAAAACGGGTTACAATTTTACTTTCGTGATAACCTTTCTTCTGATAATGATGGTGTAATGGCGACATCAGAAAGATTCTTCGTCCTTCTCCGAAACGTTTTTTAGTATATTTAAAATAGCTAACTTGAAGAATTACCGAAAGATTCTCGACCAAAAAGATTCCACAAAGCAAAGGAATCATCAATTCTTTGCGAACAGCTATTGCTAAAACAGCGATTATTCCACCAATGGTTAAACTTCCTGTATCACCCATAAATACTGATGCTGGATATGAATTATACCATAAAAATCCAATCAAAGCACCTACAAAAGCAGCTATAAAAACGGTCATNTCACCAGAATTTGGAATGTACATGATGTTGAGATAATTAGACAGAATGATGTTNCCAGAAACNTAAGTAAAAAGCCCCAACGAAATCACCGAAATAGCTGATGTACCTGCTGCCAATCCGTCAATTCCATCTGTCAAATTTGCTCCATTAGACACCGCAGTGATTATAAAAATTACAACTGGAATAAATATTAACCAAGCCCATTTTTCATACCCTTCGCCCGTCCATGCCAACACTTCTGCATAGTCAAATTCATTGTTTTTAAAGAACGGAATTGTAGTTGTAGTAGATTTTTCCTCAAGAGGCATTCTCGTAATTTCCGTTTGATTCTGAGATCTATAAGTATAGGTTGATGCCGCATCTTGACGCACAGTAACCCCAGGATGTAGGTACAAAACTGAACCAACAATCAGTCCCAAACCGACTTGTCCAATCACTTTAAAAACACCTTTCAAACCTTGTTTGTCTTTTTTGAAAATTTTGATATAATCGTCAATAAAGCCAATTGTNCCCATCCANAGCGTAGTAACTATTAANAGAATGATGTATATATTATCTAGTTTAGTCAACAAAACCACTGGAATCAAAGTTGCGATGATGATGATTAAACCACCCATTGTTGGCGTTCCCGCTTTTTCATTTTGTCCTGCCAAACCTAATTCTCTCACTGTCTCACCCACTTGTTGATTTCTCAAAAAATTGATAATGCGCTTTCCAAAAATCGTAGAAAGCGACAACGAGATAATCACCGCCAAAGCGGAACGAAAAGTGATGTATTGAAAAACACCTGCTCCCGGAAAGTTGAGCGCTTTGTGCAAATAATCGAATAAATAGTATAACATTTGATTCGTTTTTTTGGTTTATGATTAATTTTTTATTTTACGTTTAATTTATATTCGAATAACCATTTCTCTTGATAGAAAAATCATTTTTGACCGATTGAAAATCATTTTTGACCGATTGAAAATCGTTTTTGACCGATTGAAAATCGTTTTTGACCGATTGAAAATCATTTTTGACCGATTGAAAATCATTTTTGACCGATTGAAAATCATTTTTGACCGATTGAAA